>Ga0079224_100013549_pt1 | contig 11355 bp, 9 predicted proteins | sample Stecom2015_FD_80414 | JGI IMG/M metagenome (GOLD analysis project Ga0079224, IMG submission 80414) | Agricultural soil microbial communities from Utah to study Nitrogen management - Steer compost 2015 | ecosystem: Environmental > Terrestrial > Soil > Agricultural land | place: USA: Utah...
AAAAAAAGGCTTTTTAGACAACCTCATCTAAAAACGACACACAATATTTATCGGTCGTCTTTGCTCAAGGAAAATGGCAGGTCGCCTTTCGCGGTGCCGCGTGATTTATTTGGCTCCGGGGCCATATCAAACGACAATGTCGCGCCCTTTACCAACTCGCTATGCTTAATGAAATTCTTGGTGTATCCCTTTCCATTCCATTTCATTGCATGGATATAACGATTCGAATCTGAGTTCTTAGGCGCCTCAACGACGATCTTCTTACCGTTGGACAGATGTAACGTTGCCTTTTTAAATAACGGAGCTCCAACGACGTATTCATCAACCGCCGGCGTTACAGGGTAAAACCCAAGCGCTGAAAAAACATACCAGGCAGAAGTCTGGCCGTTGTCCTCGTCGCCGCAGTAACCGTCCGGCAATGGCGAGTACATACGTTTCATCGTTTCACGCACCCAGTACTGGGCTTTCCAGGGAGCACCAACATGGTTGTAAAGATAAATCATGTGCTGTATAGGCTGGTTGCCGTGTGCGTATTGCCCCATGTTAGCCACTTGCATCTCACGGATCTCATGAATAGGAAAGCCATAATAGGAATCATCGAATATCGGCGGTAAGCTGAATACCGAATCTAATTTAATTTCCATCGCCCGGTGTCCGCCCATTAGCTTCGCCAGACCTTCGACATCCTGGAAGACCGACCATGTATAATGCCAGCTGTTTCCCTCTGTAAACGCGTCGCCCCATTTAAACGGGTTAAAAGGAGCCTGAAACCGGCCGTCCTTGTTCTTGCCGCGCATTAGTCCTGTAGACGGGTCAAACAACTTCTCATAATTAAACGACCGTTTTTTGTAGAACGAGATATCGTCTGTCGGTTTATTTAGTGCTTTGGCAAGCTGGTATATAGCAAAGTCGTCGTATGCATATTCCAATGTTCCGGCCGCATTCTCATTAATACCTACGTCGTATGGGACATATCCGAGGTCGTTATAGTAGGAAGCCCCTGCACGTCCAACCGCCGTCAATGGCCCTGCGTTGTTGGCTCCATGTTTTAGCGCTTCATACAATGTCTCGATGTCCTTGGAGCGGATTCCCTTTATCCAGGCGTCAGCTACTACAGACGCGGAGTTATTACCGACCATGACGTTTCTAAGGCCCGGGCTCGCCCACTCCGGTAGCCAACCACTTTCGCGGTAGGCGTTAGCCAAACCGTCCTGCATCTTTTCGCTCATCTCCGGATACATCAAATTCAGGAATGGGAATAGACTGCGGAACGTATCCCAAAATCCCGTATCTGTAAACATGTAACCCGGCAGAACCTCGCCGTTGTATGGCGAATAATGTACGACATTACCGTTGGCATCGATTTCATAGAACATTCGAGGAAATAACAAAGAGCGGTATAGGCAGGAATAGAACGTACGCATGTCGTCTATCGAGCCACCTTCGATCTCTATCTTCTTCAGTTCCGTGTTCCACACATTTTCTCCGACAGCTACCCGTTGGTCGAAATCTGTCCCCTCTAACTCCCGCAGATTACGTTCTGCTTGCTCACGGGAAATAAAAGAAGAAGCCACTTTCAATAGCACCTGATCACCCGGATTTGCTATCTGGAATCCGACAAGAGCGCCGACATGGTCGGCCTTCACAAGGTAACGGCCGTCCACCAGCATAGAGTCGGCGAAAGTGGAAATATTTGCGAACGGACGGTCAAACTGAAGAACAAAATAGTTTTTGAAGTTGTCCGGAACACCGCCGCTATTCTTCGTTGAGTACCCAACAATCTTCTGCTCGTTCGGTATAACCTCCACGTACGATCCCTTATCGAAAGCGTCTAGCAATACGTATGCCTCGTCCGTTTTAGGAAAGGTAAAGCGAAAATATGCAGCCCTTTCTGTTGGAGTAATCTCTGTCGTAACATCATAATCCGCCAGATATACGGAATAGTAATGAGGTTTAGCAACTTCCGCCTTATGGGAAAAGTAGCTGGCCCGTTTATCTTGGTCGAATGTCTTCACGCCGACCATGGGCATAATGGAGAATTGACCGTAGTCATTCATCCAAGGAGACGGTTGATGGGTTTGCTTAAACCCCCGAAGTTTTTCGGCGGTGTACATGTACATCCAGCCATCCCCCATTTTTCCGGCCTGAGGGCTCCAGAAATTCATTCCCCACGGCATAGCAATTGCCGGATAGGTATTACCTGTCGATAAGAAATACGTGGATTGTGTACCAACAAGCGTGCTAACCAGGTCGATCGGTTTATCAACCTTGTCGATGGTCTGCGCCTGGGTCATCGCCATACTTCCGCTCAGTAAAACTGTTGCTAAAAATTTAAACTTCATACGTTAAATAGGCTTATCATATAATTTTTCTAAAATAAACAAAATATATGAAAAACCGATAGCTAAAAGTATTTAGCAACTAAGGAATCAGCACGATCTTGCCCATAACTTCCCCTCCTTCCATTAAACGGTGCGCTTCCGGCGCGTCGGCCAGGGGAAGTTCTTTATAGATACGGGGGCGGAATCTTGTCCCGATAAGGGGCCACACATAGGTCTGGATCTCACGTGCTAACTGAACTTTAAACGCCAGATCTCTCGCTCGCAGTGTACTTCCCGTAACCGTTATACGCTTCCGCATCAGCTTCATTAAGTTCAGTTTTACATGCGCGCCCTCCACCGCGTTAATATAGATCAGTCTGCCATCCGGTGAAAGCAGTTCAATATTTTTTTCGAAGTATCCACCGCCGATACTGTCCAGGACGACATTGATCTCTTTATTTCTAAATACTTCCGAAAAATCTTCCCGCTTATAGTTTGCAACGGCGTCGGCACCCAGTTCCTTGCAAAAAGCCCCTTTCTGATCCGAACCAACTGTCGTATAAACGTTCGCACCAAAAGCCTTCGCCAGCTGAATAGCCGTACTGCCGATGCCGCCTGTACCTCCATGCACCAACAATGTCTCGCCCGCTGCCAGTGCACCTCGCCGAAACACGTTGTCCCACACAGTAAATACCGTCTCCGGCAAGGCCGCCGCCTCTGCGAGATTAAGTCCCCCCGGTACCGGAAGGCACATGTCCTGATCCACAACGATATGACTGGCATATCCCCCTCCCGCAACCAAGCAGCACACAGCATCTCCCTCTTTCCATTCCGTCACTTTTCTGCCAACCGAGCTAATTATTCCGGCAACTTCTAATCCCGGGATATCCTGAACGACACCGTCCGGCGCCGGATAATTACCTTTACGTTGGAAAATATCAGGCCTGTTAACGCCCGCGGCCTTTACTTCAAGAAGCACCTCCGTCTCCTGCACATCGGGAAGACTTCTTTCCTTCACTTGTAAAACGTTTTCATCTCCGAATGATGTAATGACGACAGCTTTCATACTATTTCTTCTTAGGATATTTCTGCAACCTCATGTTTAATGTCACCATAAAATACCGGCCAAGCCTGTTGTTCCTCGCTTCATACAGGTCGTTACCGATGTATTCACTATATGTCCCCATATTCTTGTTCTGATCTAACAGGTCAAAACATTGAAAGCGCAGTAAAGCCAGCTTATTCGCAAGAAAAGCTACTTCCAGATACGCATTAATGATAGTAGGATTGTTATTCATGAAACTGCTTTCGTATCCCGCATTGAACCGCTGCGACATCTCGGCACCCAACGTTACATAATCGCTCAGGTAACCCCTTGTGGCCCCACTAAGCAATAAACTATGGGCCGTTATTTCCGTCTGATATGGCCAGGTATAGCTCGCATTGTTAAGTACATAGTTACCATTAAACATCGATTCAAAATAGTCGCTCCAGGTATATCGCAACTGCAGGGACTGCGAATATATAAACTGCTTTGTTTTGTTCCGCCGGTCATTTACATAAGATAAGTTGTTGTAATAATCCGCTGTGCCGCTGAAATCCAGCTGCAGATTCTCGTTGAACAACGGCGTGTTAAAAAGATAGTACCATTTTAGATCGTAGTATCCATCTGTGTTTTTGAAGGTGGTCTCCTGGATAGTGGACCCCGCAACGGCCGTCTTATCCGATACAATTTTGTTAGCTATATAGTTATAGGCAAAGTTAGTTTCGAGGTACTGATTGCGTGAGGTAATAAATTTCCGCAGTGTCGTATTTATACGGTTCGAAAACTCGGCCTTTAACTCGGGGTTCCCGACGATGATGTTCTGGGAATTACTGTTATCGCGAACGGGTATAATATGTAAAAAGTTGGGTTGGTTATTTTTTCCCATATAGTCTATTCCCCAGTCAAGTTCTTCGTTTATCCGCCATCGAAAGCCGGCGGTAGGCACCACATTGACATTCTTATACCGATATCGCATGTCTTCCCGGGGCAGATAACCCGTTAGCGTAATAGGCTGCACCGCAAATCCAACGTTCGCCCGAAATAGCTTATTTGGCGTATATTGGTAGGTCAACCCTGTCCTATTGCTGTTAAACCTATAGTTATAATTCACCCCCAAGGAATCCACGAAATAGAATCCACCTGTTTCCTGCGACTTCAGCTTGTCCTCTACCCGTCTCATCGCCGTCATATCCGTCAGCTCGTATTCATAACGCAGCTCCAGCATACTATAATCCGAGAACGGCTCCACAAACGATACCGAAGCTTTCATGCCGTCTGTACCGCTTCTCTGCTGGATAAAATATTGCTGTTCGAACGTCGACCGTGTTGGTGTAGACGTCGAGGAATCAATAGACACGTAGCTGTCCAAGGCATCCTCCAGCTTATTTTGTTCGTTAAAGTTTAGCACTACGTTTCCCAACAGCTTACGCCCAGGCTTTGAGAAAGCTTTCGCATATAGAATATTTACGTCCAGATTCGGATTCTTCTGATACGAAGTGTCTTGATAGACCCCGTGGTTTGTAACTTTGTTATTATTGATCAGCCGCCATCTTTTATTTCCAAAGTACACTTTATTATAAGAAAACACCGGATTAATTTCCAGTACGTCCTTATTCTTGAATTGATGTTTAAACTCGGCTGTCAAACGGTGGAAATTATCATCATTTGTCGTCTGATACGACTCCTCATTAGATATAAGGTTTGCGACATAGTTAGACTGTAAAATAGAGTTCCCCGTCGTCACATTATCTCTTCTCGTGAAACTGTAGCTGGCGCTGAAGGAGGTGTTTTCAGCCAGATTATCAGCAAAATTAAACCCGACGGATTTTATATTATTGACACCATCGGTAGGGTCGACGAAATCGGTAGCATCGAAGAGCGACCTTTCTCTGTCGCCGACGCCACTGGGCGATCCAAAGGAAAATAAACTCGTATTCGTATTGTTTATCGATCCCACCAACGAAAATTCCTGACCGTCGTCAAACCGGTTCATACCCACACTTCCGATATATCGGCCGCTCGTTCCGCCACCCGCGGTCACCTGCCCAAAAGATATGCGCTTGCGGTCTTCTTTTAACACGATATTGATAATTTTCTCGGATTCCTCACTCTTTAGCCCCTTGTCGGTTACATAATCGCCGTAATAATCGATGACCTGTATATTTTTTATAAAATCTGCGGGCAGATTGCGTGTTGCTGTTAAGACGTCGCCACCAAAGAATTTCTTGCCGTCGACCTGGACGGACGACACGGGTTTCCCCTGTGCGTAAACCGTACCGTCACGGGATACCTGTATACCGGGCAATTGTTTAAGTGCCTCTTCGAGCAGTGAATTGCTGCGGAACTTAAAGGCATCCATATTGTACTGAATGGTATCTTCCCCGTAAACTACCGGAATGGTCTTTACCACGTACACGCCCTCTATTAGCGAACTCTGAGGAGTCAATATAACATTCGGCATCAGCACGAATGACGAATGATCATACGATGGCACTGTCTTCGTGACAATCTGATAGCCTAACATACTGAAGGAAATCCGGATATCCGTTCCCCTCACCGCTTTAAAGCTATAAAAACCCTTGTCCGACGTGGTTGTAGTTAACGTATCTAAAGAACTGGTCAGCCGCACGCTCACATCTTTGACTTTCATCTGAGCGGTGTCCAATACGTACCCCTGTATCTGTCTGCTCACCGCCTGGCCACGCGCCTCCATCAGACCCATTGCGAGAGAACCGCTCAAGACAACCAACCATATAAAATGTCTAAAATACTTCACAAAAACAAACGTTTCGCCCGACAGTGATCAATATACGAAAAAATTGATTTTCAATAAAAGTTTCTATAAGAACGTTGAGTTATTGATTTTCTGTATAAATAAAAACGGGTTATTTCTTTAGAAACAACCCGCCATCAAAAACGTTTAAAAGCGTTATTCGCCGTCGAAGGTAACCTTTACCAGGTGTTTGTCTATTTCCCAACGTCCTGTACCTTCTTCCCCGATAACATCAAACAGTTCCAATATCCTTCTGGCTACATACTCTTCTTCTACCTGTTCTTCCAGAAACCACTGCACGAAATTGAACGTTACATAGTCTTTCAACTTCATACATGTATCCGCAATATTGTTGAATTGCTCAGTGACAAACATTTCTTGCTCCAACGTTTGCTCAAATACGCCCCGGAACGACTCAAAATCAACCGGAATATTTGTGATCTCCGGAGATATCGCCCGCCCGCCGCGGTTATTGATGTAGTTAAACAATTTCAGCATATGTTCACGTTCCTCCTCAGCCTGTCTGGCAAAGAACTTAGATGAGTTATCCAGCCCCTGGTCGTCACACCAGGACGACATGGCCAGATACAATGCAGATGAGTGTGCTTCTACCTTAACCTGCGCGTTTAATATATTCTCGATTTCTTCAGATAACGAAGACTTTAATTTTAATAGATCTTTCATATCGCTTAGTATTTGCTTTGTTTACTAATTAACAATGTAATCTCCACATTGTTCGATACAAAGATAAACCTAGAATAGGAGTTATGATTAAAAAATGTGCAATACAAATTAAGTCTAAATTAGAGGTAAAACAACTTAACTTGTTTAGAATCAGTACAATTAAAAGGATTAAATTGCGAGCACGGCGTTGCTTCTGAGTATTCGTTTAATCTCACTATTCAACTCGATGACAAACTTCGCACCGGCCAAAATTTCCCGCAGATTTAGAATGTCCTCTACCGAGAGAATAAAACAGCGTTCGGTACGGAAGGGCATCAGAATTTCGAAGTCGGCCGACCGGGAGCTGTCGCCAAGCATGGAGGCAACGTCGATAGCATCGATACGCTTTTTGAATAGGAAGAAATCTGAGATCCTAAAAGCGGTAGTTGTTTGCTGAAATTCCAACCAATAACAGTTTTTTCGGCTGCATTGATAAACAGCTCCATGTGTGGAACTAAAAATCTCTTCGACGTGTGCTAGTGGGCAGATCATTCGTGCTATATCAGTTTTGCTGAGCAAATATATAGGTTATTCAGATTGAATCCAAATAAAAAAGCTGATTTTTGAAATCAGCTTTTTTCATAAATACGAAGGACGATCTTAAAACTCTTCTCCTGTACTGCTTAATAACTCTTTATGATTACTTCCGTTAGTACGGGTTTTTGTCTTATGTTTATTAATCTGGCGTCTAATCGATTCCACAGCGACGTCTGTCGCCTCTTCAAAACTCTTCGCCTGTGCCTTGGCGAATAGCTGATTTCCAGGAATATTCATTTTTAATTCCACAATCTTATTGGCTTCATCAACTACATTTTCCAACCGTAAATAACATACCCCCTCGATGATATTATCTAAGAATTGTTCCAACTTAGCGGTTTTCTTCTTGATAAATTCAACCAACTTTTGATCAGCATCAAATTTGATGGATTGCACCGTAATATTCATTTTTCCTCCTTTTTTTAAGCCTTTGGATGGGCTTGTTTATAAATTGATTTCAGTCTTTCGACTGAGTTGTGTGTGTAGACCTGTGTGGCTGCCAGACCAGCATGTCCCAATAGTTCTTTGATCGCATTCAGGTCAGCTCCGTTGTTTAACAGGGCCGTAGCAAACGTGTGCCGCAGCACATGCGGACTGCGTTTCTTCTGTGAGGTGATCTGCCCTAAATACGCCTGAACAATTTCCCGGACCAACTTGGTATAGGCTTGCTTTCCTTCTTTAGTAACGATTAAGTAAGAAGATTTGTTTGGAAAATCCTGCGCATATTTGAGCTTTAAATAGTCCTGAATTTTCGATAGCAGTGTCTGATGAATAGGAACATACCGCTCCTTGCCCCTCTTGCCGAAAATCAGAACTTTCTTATTATAGGTGTCGATATCCTTTTCGCGGATCGCCAGCAGTTCAGCCAAACGGATGCCTGTACCAAATAGTAGCTCCAGCACAACAAAGTTCCGCATTTCCACGAAGTTATCCGGATCAACACACCCCTCCTCCAATAATTGAATCATCTTGGCTTCCTCGACAACGACCGGCAGCCTCTTGGCTGTTTTTAGCGCCTTCACAAGAAGCATAGGGTTTGTCGCCACCAGGCCTTCTCTAACTAAAAACTTGTAGAAAGAACGTAAAGACGAGATCGAACGATTAATACTGGACGCTTCTTTGCCCGCGTCTTTCATTGTTGCGAGATAGTGACGGACGATCCGGTGGTCCACTTCTTCAAAGGGAATACCTTCCTCGTCAAGAAAGTTCAAAAACGTGTCTATCTCGAGCGCGTAGGCAGTAATAGTATGCGGCGAATAACGTTTCTCGAATTTTAAAAAGCCTAAAAATCTATCCTTGTTCATCACTGACCTCCTTCATCTTCCATAAAAATAGCAAAAAGAAGGAGATAAACAAATTTTTACGGGACCTCATACAAAAAAAGCCGGCGCACTACACGCCGGCTCCTATGATACCTCCGTAAACGGTTACAGCTTACTGTTGACGTCCACCGCGTTCAGTTCGTTAAAGGCCTGCTTTAAACGTTCAACAAACGCTTCTTCGCCTTTGCGTAACCATACGCGCGGATCGTAATATTTTTTATTAGGGGAATCTTCTCCCTCCGGGTTTCCGATCTGACCTTGTAAATAGTCGTGATTTTTCGCTTCATAAGCACGTACGCCATCCCAAAATGCCCACTGCATATCGGTATCGATATTCATCTTAATCGCGCCATAGGAAATTGCTTCCGCAATCTCCGCAGGTGTAGAGCCTGAACCGCCATGAAATACGAAGTTCACCGGCTTTTCTGCAGAAAGACCAAATTTCTCGCGGATATATTTTTGGGAATTGTTTAGTATTACCGGCTGTAACTTGACGTTTCCTGGCTTGTACACACCGTGAACGTTACCAAATGCTGCTGCGACAGTAAACTTATCCGAAATCTTTGAAAGTTCTTCGTATGCGTAAGCAACTTCTTCCGGTTGCGTATATAATTTCGAACTATCAACATCCGAATTGTCCACACCATCTTCTTCACCACCCGTTACGCCCAGTTCGATTTCTACAGTCATCCCCAGCGGCTTCATGCGCGATAAATATTTCTTGGATATTTCGATATTCTCTTCAATCGGCTCTTCTGACAAATCCAACATATGAGAAGAGAACAGCGGCTTACCATGTTGCGCAAAAAATTTCTCGCCGGCATCGAGAAGGCCGTCAATCCATGGCAACAGTTTCTTCGCCGCATGGTCCGTATGTAAGATGACAGCAACCCCGTAATGCTCAGCTAACAAATGTACGTGCTGTGCGGCAGAAACCGCTCCTAGGATACACGCTTTAAGACCATCATTATTCAACGATTTTCCCGCATAAAACTGGGCACCGCCGTTAGATAACTGAATAATCACCGGTGAATTGACAGCTTTTGCCGTTTCTAAAACAGCATTAATGGAGTTTGTTCCAATAACGTTTACCGCTGGCAAAGCAAATTTATGTGTTTTAGCAATCTCAAAAAGCTCCTGAACTTGATCTCCTGTCAAAACACCTTTAAAATCTTTTAGGCTCATATGTTTTTGTAATTTTTTAATATTGACACTAAAGGTAGTGATTTTTTTTCAATTTTACACAAGCCTTAGTGTAAAAAACACACTATATACTCCGGAAAAACCGGAGCTAGCCGGCCCGGCGGTTCTTCCCCTTTTTCGCGGTAAATCTTGCGTCCCATCTAAAACTTATAGCGTTGGCTCCTGTACCTTGTTTCTGTGTAGGTTCAAAAAATTTTTATTAAAGAACGGGACTGTTTAAGTAACGTGCTTTTTAAATGCAAAAAAATCGCGCTGTATATAAAGCGTTTTAGCGAGCTCTTCTTCTGCCGTCAGGAACTTCTTTGTTATAGAGGAATATATTAATATCTTTATCTGCTTGAAAAAAGGAATGAACAATTTATGATACAAGTTTACGGAATCAAAAACTGCAATACAGTAAAAAAAGCCCTCGACTGGCTCGAAAAAAAACAAATAGCGTATACATTTCACGACTACAAAAAAGAACCGGCTACGTTAAAGCAGCTGGAAACCTGGCAAAAGATCGTTTCTTGGGATGCACTGGTCAATAAGAAAGGTACAACCTGGAGAAAACTCACCCCCGGCGAACAAGCTAAAGTCACCGATGCCCAAACCGCCAACGAGGTGCTTTTGAGAAACAACAGTATGATTAAAAGACCATTAATAGAATATTCGGAAGGTATTATTTTGGGATTTGACGAACAGGAATATCAATCAAAATTACAGTAGCCCATGACCAATAAAATCATTTATGCATTCTTCTTCCTAGCTTGTCTGGCCATAGGAAAGTCGCCCGCACAGAACACGAGCGTCTACGATTACACGGAAGCTTTTCACCCCATTTTTTACACCCAAAACGGCACTCCCTACCGTTCCGCCAGCGGAAAACCGGGACATGCCTATTGGCAGAACAATGCAGATTACGCCATTAAAGCGTCGCTAGACGACCTCTCCGACCGCGTAACGGGTCAAGTATCCATACACTATACCAACAATAGTCCCGACCAACTGAACCATATATGGCTTCAACTGGATCAGAATCTCTTTCACGAAAATTCCCGTGGACAGGCAGTTCTTCCCTTGGAAGACAGTCGCTACGGCTCCGCAAATTCCGAGTTTAGCGGAGGGTTCTCCCTAGGCAATATCCGGTTTGAAGACGGGACGGGCGCCAAGTACGAGATCATCGATACACGTATGAGACTAGAACTACCAAAGCCCCTACAGGCTGGTGGCAACTCCATCACCTTCAAAATGGATTTTTCATACACTGTTCCCGAGTATGGAGCTGACCGTACCGGCATCCTTACCACCAAGAACGGTAAAATATATACCATCGCACAGTGGTACCCAAGAGTATGTGTATATGATGACATTATCGGCTGGAACACTGAGCCTTACACAGGACCGGGAGAATTCTATCTTGAATTTGGATCATATACTGTTGATATTACG
>Ga0079224_100013550_pt1 | contig 11355 bp, 6 predicted proteins | sample Stecom2015_FD_80414 | JGI IMG/M metagenome (GOLD analysis project Ga0079224, IMG submission 80414) | Agricultural soil microbial communities from Utah to study Nitrogen management - Steer compost 2015 | ecosystem: Environmental > Terrestrial > Soil > Agricultural land | place: USA: Utah...
GGGAAAGGGAATAGGAACTCAGACACTTCAATTTATTGAAGATGAATTAAGCAGGCAGGGTATAAAAGCATTTCATCTGGAAGTAAATCATAGAAATAATTCTGCAAAAAAAATGTACAGCAGATTTGGATTTAAAGACCACGATAGATATTTAATGACGAAGTGGATAAAGAAATAAAAGTATTGCTCTCTTTGAGTTCTGCGTTTTTACAAATTATTATGATGAAAACGATGTGGTTGAAAAATAAAAAAGAGTTGACCCCCAAAGTGAATCAACTCTTTCTAAAAATTTTTATTACAATTATGTAAATCTTGCAATCTTTCAATTTTGTAATCTTGCAATTATCAATCTTCTTATTCTACCCAATCAACCAGCGGTGATTTGTAATAATTTATATTCATTCCTTCCAGGCGCAAGGCATGAGCACCAAGACGTTTTTTGTATTCATCCCAGTTTCTATTGTCTTTCGCAGACCATCCAAGTTCGGCAACACCGATGATTCTGGGGAATGCAAGAAATTCAATATCACCAACCGTTTTAATTGTCTCAGCCCAAAGCGGAGCTTCAACACCAATTATTGCATCGGGATTTAGACCTTCAACATATTCTGCCGGCTCCCAGTTATAAGCTTTATCAACTTCAATAAATCCTGCCCAGTACAAGCCGAGAGTTGTTGTGCTGTCATATTTCATATCGATATAAATTTTGGGAGAAGGAGAAAGAATAATTTTGCATCCTTGTTCTGCAGCTTTAAGAGCAAGTTTGTTTCTCCAAAGCTGAGCCATTGAAGAAGTTTTCAGTTTGCTCTGTGCAATCTCTTCCCAGCCAATCATCTGTTTTCCATACTTGTTTACTATATCCTGAACCTTTTCTATAAATACAACATATTTGGATGAATCTGTTGCATGAGCTTCATCTCCGCCAACGTGAAAATATTTTCCCGGAACAAGTGCAGAAACTTCTCTTATTACATCATCAACAAATTTATAAGTGATTTCTTTATCAAGACACAAAGAACTGAATCCTACTTTTATGCCTGTATAAAGCGGCGGAGCCTGATCATTGCAATTTAGCCCGGCGTATGATGCAAGTGCTGCGTTTGTATGTCCCGGCATATCAATTTCAGGAATCAGTTCAATATATCTGTCATGTGCATACTTAACTATTTCAGAAAATTCTTCCTGTGTGTAGAACCCCGGATTTTCATTATTAACAGAACTGCTTCCTCCAATTTCTGTAAGCTTTGGCCATGATTTAATTTCAATTCTCCACCCCTGGTCATCAGTTAGATGCATGTGAAATTTATTAATCTTGTAGTAAGCAAGCGCATCAATATATTTTTTTACATCCTCAACACTGAAGAAATGCCTTGCAACATCAAGCATTGCTCCGCGCCATTCATAGCGTGGTTTATCACGCACAACTCCGGCAGGAATTATCCAATCAGAGTTGCTGCCATCATTATTTTCAATTGAAGGAGGAAATAACTGCCTTATAGTTTGAATCCCTCTGAACAATCCTTCGGCAGTATTCGCGCTGAGTTTCACCTGGCTATTTGTAATTGACAACAAATAACCTTCTCTCTCAAGTTGCTCATCTTTATCTAATGTAGAAAGAAGAATACTTTTTTCACCTTTGTAATCAGCGGCGGAAAGAACCTGTACGTTAAATCCTGTTGATGCTTTTAATTTATCTGCAAGATACTCTGCAACTTTTTGATTTTCCTGATTTAACGGATCAACCAGAATTGGAACTTCATCTTCAAATTCAAAATAACCGGTAGTTTGTTCCGCAACCAAAGGCTTTGGAATAATGGTCTGCATAGTTTTTATCTCTTCAACGGAAATTGTTCTGCATGATTGCAAAATCAGCGATGACATAAGAAGCACAAAAAGAAACTTTAAATAATGATTGAACATGATTCATCCTGAAATTTATTGAACATTCAAACATAAAAATTCTTGTTAAATAGAGGAAAGAAAAATCAATTTAAAAAATATCTTGACTTTAATTCTTTTAAATAAATTGATCTGAATATTCGAATTCTGGCGGGAGAAAAGATTTCAATTTCCTGATTATTAAATTCTTTTCTTCATCAGAATATTTTACTGCGGGAAATTTTCCCCAAACAGGTCCTGCCCATGCAGCATCATTTTTATATCTTACAATTACATGAATATGAAGCTGGTGAACAACGTTGCCTAACGCAGCAATGTTTATTTTATCGGCATTAAAAACCTCTGAAAGATTTTTTGACAGAAAGGAAATTTCTTTCATCAATTCGGATTGATCTTCATCGCCTAATTCAAAAATTTCACGGGTATTTTCTCTTTCAGGCAGAAGAATAAACCATGGATAATTTGTATCATTCATCAAAAGAAGAGAAGAAAGTCTAAATCTGCCGATTATAAAACAATCATTTTTTAGTTGGACCGGAATTTCAAACATCAGATTCGCATTAAATATAAATAACTGTCTGCAAATCTAATCTAAAATTCTTTATATGAAAAAAATGATTTTTATTTTCTGAAATGCCTGTCCTTAAATAAAATACTGAACACAAGTCCGAAGCCGCAGGCGGCAGCAAAGAGAAAAAGTATCATTGCAAGACCGGGATAACCCAAAATTGTGAAAGTACTTTCAACACGCATAAGCATTGCGGCACCTATTATCAATGCCGCGAGCACAAGCCCTAATGTAATTCTGTTGGCAACTTTTTGAAAATTTTCTGTTAGAAGATTTTCATCAATCATATCAGCCTTTACAGTAAATTCACCGCTGGCAAGTTTATCAACAATCCTGTTAAGTTTAACGGGAAGTTTCTGTACTAATTCTTTTGTTTCAAGCAAGGAAGAAAAAACATTTCCCGGTGAAACATTTCTTAAAAGATGCCTTCTTACTATTGATTCCGTATGCCGGCGAATTGCGGCGTTTGGATTAAAATCAGGCTCAAGAGTTTTACCAATTTCATCTAGATTTAAAAGTGTTTTACCAAGCATTGTTAATTCAGGTGAAGCTCTGAATCCGTTATCTGCTGCAATTCTTGTTAATTGAACAACAACTTTTCCAAGCTGAATCTGTCCGAGTTTTGCATCTCTTGCAAGCGTAACAAACTGACTTACATCCTTTATAAATTTTTCACGGTCCGCATGTTCAAGTGCTGTGCTTATTTCGATACTTAACCCGGCTGCTTCGTATCCTCTTCCTTCACTTACATAAAGCATTAATTTTATTAATTCCTCCTGGAGCGCAGGTTCAATTCGTGCAGTCATTCCAAGATCAATTAATGCAATTCTCTTATCATCAGTTAAAAAAACATTTCCGGGATGTGGATCAGCATGAAAGAAGCCATGTACAAGTACCTGATCGAGATAAGCTTTAAATAATTCTTCAGCCAGGTAAGCGCCGTCAATTTCTATTTGTGCAAGTGGAGTGAGCGCAGTTATTTTTTTACCATGTACATAATCCATCGTTAATACCTTTGAAGTTGTGTAACCTTCAACCGGAAGAGGAATGATTATGCTTTCATAATTTCTAAGATTCTCATGTAACCGTTTTAAATTTTGTGCTTCAAGTTTATAATCAAGTTCATTAAGTAGAGTATTTCTGAATTCTTTCAGCATCTCTCTGAATTCATACTTTCTGCCGGTTTCAGTATGCTTATCAACAGTTGCCGCAATATCATCAAGAGCTTCAAGATCATTAACAATTGTTTCCCTGATATTCGGGCGTTGAATTTTTACTGCAACATTTCTTCCATCTCGTGTTACCGCCTTGTGTACCTGCCCTAAAGATGCGGCAGCAATCGGCTCAGCATTAAATTCAGCAAATGCTTTTGAAATCCTTACACCTAATTCGTTTGTTATTATCTCTTCAACTTCCTCAAAAGAAAAAGGCTCCACCTTATCCTGTAATTTTGCAAGTGCCGATAAATAAGCCGGTGGTAAAAAATCGGGGCGCGTTGATAAAAGCTGGCCGATTTTAATAAATGTTGGTCCTAATGCTTCCAAATCTTTTGCAAACTCTTCCGGGTTTCCGTTTGCTTCAGGTGATTCATCTGTTTGAATATCATCTGACGCCGCTGTTACAAGATCATTGTTTACATGTTTTATCAGGAAGAGAGTTAAATCTTTGTACCGTTTCAGCTTTTCGCCGGTAATTGATCCTGCCATATTTTTTTTCTTTTTAAATCAAATTTAACTGCTTGGGGAGATTATTCGAGTGATGAAGATTATGAATAATTCAAGGTTGAGTTTACAAACTTTATGTGATTTTTAAATTGTGTGCGGCAGGTAATGTTTAATAAATTATAGCATGAACTCAAAACGTTTCAATAAATTATTTCTACTTAAAGCTGCCGGAAAAGAATGGGCAAGCCACAAACCATTGTTAACAGGTGCGGCAATTTCTTTTTATGTTATACTTTCACTCGGGCCAATACTTGCAGTACTTGTTATTGTACTTGGTGAAATATTCGGAACGAAAGCTGCTGAAGGAAGAATAGTTCATGAGATTGAATTTGCTGTTGGAGAAAAGCCGGCTCAGATTTTGCAAAGAATTATTCAGGAAGCTTCAACTGCTTCCGGTAAAACTATGGCAATTTTAAGCAGCATACCTTTGCTGTTTTTCGGCACAACAATGATTTTTTTTCAGTTAAGAAATGCTTTGAATATCATTTGGGAAACAGAAGATGAAGAAAGTTCTTTTAATGAAAAAATTAAGGACTATTTATTTTCTTTTTTAATGCTTTTAATAGTTGGATTTTTTTTCTTCCTGTTAATAATTAAAAATCCTGTTTTGACTTTACTCAGCGATTATATCAATTCAATTATCTCAATGCCGCCGTTTTTATTTCAAATAATCAATTTTATTGTTTCATACCTGCTTATTACATTACTATTTGCAGCTGTTTATCGTTTTCTTCCCAATGCAAAAATTCAAGGAAGGAGTTTGTGGATTGGTTCTGCAGTAACATCATTTCTGTTTACAATTGTTCAGTTTTTTGTAGGATTTAATGCTGAAAATTCAAGCATTGATTCAGCAATCGGTGCTATCGGCTCATTTACAATTTTGTTCTTGTGGGTGTTTTATTCATCGCTTGTATTTCTGTTCGGTGCTTGTTTTACAAAAGTATATTCACAGAATGTATAAGCAGGATAATAATTTTAAAATTAAAAAGGCTTTCACCCGATAAGGATAAAAGCCTTATTATCAGGGGATTTTTATTTTACTTAACCAAAGTCATTTTCATTATACGATTGAAATTTCCCGCAGTCATCTTTGCAAAATAAATTCCGCTTGTTAAACCCTCAGCATTAAATTCTACATTGTATACTCCTGCGGATTTTCTTTCATTTACCAGTTCAGCTACTTCCTTTCCAATTGTATTATAAACGCGTATCTGAACAAATGAATTTTCCGGAACAGAATATTGAATTGTTGTTGATGGATTAAATGGATTAGGATAATTCTGATTGAGTTCAAATTTCTCAGGAATGTTTTTCTTTTCAGCAGCATCTGTCAGATCGGAAATTGTCATCCATTTAATATTGCCGATAACATTTACCTTACCATAATTTAAAGATGAAGTATCTGTTTCAAATTCAACTGATTGTCCATCCTTCGTATACCAGCGGTAAATTAATTTTGCTTCACTTGAACTATCACCGGTTTTAATTTCCAGAATTTTTGCACGAAGCGCATCAACTATTACTCCGCCGGGCAGCGTCATCTGTCCGTATGCATCAACAAGCGCATGTGTAACAATTGAATGAGTTTCTGAAGAAATTTCTGTTCCGTTGTCTATCACCTTTAAAGTTTCTATAACTGAATCCTTCCATGAAGTATAATAAGTCATCGGAAAGAAGCCGTATATCTTTACAGGTTTGTAACTGTATTTAGTTACAACTCCGGGTGAAGATGAGGAAGTATAAACCAGCCCGTGAAGATGAATCATGCTCTGGCTGTGGCAGTAAAATTCCCAGTTATGCTGATTATCATCTGTAAAGATTTCATAAGAAAAATGGGCATTTGGATAATCAGATCTGAACGGAGTTGCCACGGGATCAATCACGTTTGAGATGTATTGATCATCTGCTTTCAATTTTGAAAAATCCCATGAAGTTGAATTAGGTCCGCCGATATCCACAGTTGTTGTTGAATTATCATAGTGCGTATAGTATTTGTTGCCGAATTCATTATCCTTTATCATATCATCAATCGTTATAGTAACCTGCGGGAAAAGCAGTTGTGCGGATACCAGGACGAAAAAAACTAAACTGCTTACAGTACTACTTTTGTTCATAAAATTTGAACCTTTTAATTATTAATAAAGATTGATTTACTCATCACAATTTTAGAAACAGTATTAACTATAAGGTGTATTGGATATCTCAACTGAATAAGAAAAAAAACCTGCGGAATGGTTTTGTGCCGTAAACCACAATTAGGTGTTTATTGATGGAAGAACTGGAAGCAAATAGATTTTATAAAATCAAAAAAAGAGATGTATTTTTTTGGTGCAGGAGAATTATCTTTTAAAATGCAAAACCGGTACTCAAACCATACTGCACATCTTCTTCAGAAAAGGCTGCAGTAAGATTGAATGTATAGTCTTCTTTAATCAGTGCAATTAAAACGCCGCCGCCAAAAGTTTTATGCCAGAGTTTGGATTTTTCATTCTTCAAAAAAACTCTTCCTGTTTCAGCAAATGTGTTAAAGCCAAGCTTAGCCGGAATTATAAAATTAATTTGTGTTAAATAAATTCTGAGATCGGCACCTGTATAGAATGATGCATCACCTGCAAAGCGGTCATTCTCAAATCCTCTGAGTGTTTCATCTCCGCCTAACAATGATGATTCAGAATATGGAAATGTTCCCCAGATTTTTTCACCACCAGCTTTTAAGGCAAGAGATGAGAGAAGTGCAAAATCAAATTCAATATATGTTTTTGCAAGTGCTTTTATTTTCGTGAATGGATATTTTGCTCTTAAATATGCAGGATGATAGGCAGCAGTGAGATTGAAATAAGTTCCGGAAGTTGGAGCAATTCTGCCGTTTCTTGAATCATAAATAAATCCGGCAAAGAAATTTTGGAAAGTAATATCTTTAATACCGTAAGGCTGAAGTGATGTAATTAGTTTGTTATTTTCTTTTTCAGTTTGCACATACTTTAATGCTGTTCCAAATTTAAAGCCGGCATGTACCCCTGTTGGAATTTCCAGATAAGGCATAATTGTAAATTGCTGCTGATTAACATCATAATAATCTGCCTGATGCAGCGAATCAATCCGCATTGTTTCATTTCCAAATCCATAAAAATTCAGAACATCAATTCCTGAAACACTGAAATCAAAATTGAAAATTAAATTCTTAAACATTGAAAAAGTTCTAACGCTGAAATCTGCTCTGATGCGGGAAGGCTTTACTGCATAGGCAGCAGATAATTCCATCCGGTAAACATAGGGAAGTGAATTGTAACCGAATTTAGTAATTGTTCTGCCGCCGCCTATTACAAGCCCTTCATCTGAACTAATATTAAACACCGGAATCCATCCCCATTGAACGCCGTAATCAGGATTTTCCGGTTCATATTTTTTTTGCTGATCATTTATCTCAGTAATATTTTCTTTATAAACTTTAGTACCGGCACTTTTAATTATTTTATCATCTTTATTTGTGATAAAAAATTTTGTTTTGTTTTCTGCATTAGGAATGATACCTAAAAATGAACCTTTAATTAAGGAACTATCCGTTAAAGAATTTTTTCCTTTACCTGAAGAAACAATCACATCAATTCCGGAATCTGCGTTTCCTTTAATAACGCAATCATCATTTCCATCCATCAGCAGGATTCTTATTTCACAGGTTTCATCACTGTCAAAAATTCTGTGGAAAATTTTATTTTCAATTTTTCCAGTGTCTCCATCTTTTTTATAAAGTGTAACTTCGGTTTGATTATCATTCAATCTAATCACTTCCGCATATTCATCTTTATTGCTTCCGCGTATGTTAACATACTCTGCAAGGTTCAAATAAAATTTATCAGAAGCATCTTTAAGATTATTTCTTCGTGAAATCAAATCAGAAATTAACTGAGCACCTTCTTTTTCAAACATCTCAGGCGGCATTTGTTTTACTGCATTAATAATAACGGAATCAGTTAACCTGTTAATTAAAAAATTTGTTACTGAATCCCATTCAGCTTTATTGAGAGAAATTAAAAAGCGTCTGTCAATAAATCTTCCTGAATATGTAAGGTCTTCAATGCTGCCGTACTCATCAGAAAATCCCCGGAGATTCTGAATAACGATTGAAACTGCAAAAGGGAAGAGTCCATCATATCTCGAAAATGCCTGGTCTCTTTGTTCCGGAACCGGATACCATGTTTTAAAATCGTTCTCTTCAAGAACAGCCCAGTTCCATTGATCAACGTGCCTGTCCCAATCGCCTAAAAAAATATCTATTAGTCTGGTTTTGAGATATTCAGAAGCATCTACGATATTATTATTATCTTCTTCAAGAATTTCAAAAAGTGTAAACGTATTTATAATTTTTTTTGAGACTTCAGAATCTGATTGATTATTTTTTTCATAGGGATGAACTTCAAATATGCCGGGCTTTCCGCCAAAAAATTTACGGAATTCTCCAAGCTTTTCATCATCAGGCATTAGGTACAAATGCGGCTGTGCAAGGAACATACCAGCAGCGTTTACGATAGGTGCAGCAATTAATGCTGCTGCCGGATTTGATGCACTCAACTGGTCATTAAGCACATGCGCTGCAAATGATTGTCTTATTTTTTCAGGGAAAATTTTTGTAAAATCTTTGTTAAATAATCTGAATCTGTATTCCTTTCCATTATTGCCTTTTAATTTTAAAGTGTTTGCCTGGTGCACACCGGTTGGTTTTAAACCGCCGGCAGTTGTATCAAGATTGAGTACTTCAATATTAATTGGAGTTGTCCAAAGATCACGCCATAAAGACCCAAACAACAGGCGGTGAAGCCAGCCTGCTTCATATTCTTTCCCCGGAATGATCTCGGTTGTTTCTTGTTTTGTGGAATCTGAAATAACAAATGAAAAAATATTGGTAATAGGAAGTAAGGAAATAAAAAACAGCCATATTATTTTTTTGATTTGCAAAATCATACTATGTTAAAATTTCAGATCTGATTTTTTATATTAATTAAAAATATTACAGCAGCTTCAATTAAGAATAAATTATTCCTAATAACAGTAATTGGATAACATTAATTAAACTATACAGAAACAAAAATGATTAATGAGATTCACAATGTTTAGATAATTAAACGCGGAAGATACCAAAATCTGCTATGTAATATCATCATTTTAATTTGCCATTAATTCATAATTTCATTTTATATTTACTATTCAGTAACAGTGAAATATATTTATACTAATTAAAGAGTTCGGCAAAACATCAGAACGCTAACAGATTATCTTTGAAAGGGCTTCTGTTCTGAAAACAACATCAAAGAAATTCTTCAGGGCAATTGCTTCCAGAGGAATAATTTTATCCTGGGTTTCGCTTTTCCTGCTTCTTGTTTCCACCTTTGCATTATGGTATACCATGCGCGGTTCAATTACTGAAACTGCTGCAGAACGCTTTGCCCGCCGGGTGAATGAAACTACACAAAATATTCAAAAGAGAATGCTTGCTTATAAACAGGTGCTTTTGGGAGGTGTGGGATTATTTACTGCCTCTGATACAGTAAGCCGTAAAGATTGGAAAGCATACTTCGAACAGATTAAACTTGAAGAAAATTATCCCGGCATTCTTGGAATAGGACTTTCAGTTGTACTATCACCGGAAGAACTTGATAAACATATTCAACGGGTAAGAGCCGCAGGTTTTCCTGATTATATAGTCTGGCCGAAATCCGGAAATTATGAAATGATAACTTCCATAATTTACCTTGAGCCGTTTTCCGGAAGAAACTTAAGAGCTTTTGGTTATGATATGTTTACAAACGAAACCAGAAGAAAGGCTATGAGAGCGGCAAGAGACAACGGCAAAGCTGCTGTCTCAGGCAGGGTAACCCTTGTTCAGGAAACTGATGAAGATATACAGGCAGGATTCCTGATGTACCTTCCGCTTTACAAAAAAAATTATCCAACCGGAACAGTTGAAGAACGGAGACGTGCACTGCAGAGTTTTGTTTACAGTCCTTTCAGAATGAATGATTTGATGGAAGGAATTATCGGATTTGGACTGCCTGATATTCACCTGGCAATTTATGATGATGAAACAATTCAGAAATCATCAATGATGTATAACAGTGATCCGCTTTATAAAGTTGATTGGCTGCATGAAAACGCCGCGTTTTCTGTTACGCGTCCTGTTGAGATAGAAGGTCATACATGGTACCTTAGATACGCATCGCTTCCTTCGTTTGAAAACTCAATTGATTATGAAAGACCCCGAGTTGTTTTAATAACCGGAATATTAATCAGTTTTCTCTTCTTCTTTTTTATAAGATCAATCTCACAAAACTGGCTGCTTGATAGAAAACTTGAGCGCATACTTGAATCAATTGGTGAAGGTGTATACGGAATTGATTTGAAAGGCTGCTGCACATTCATAAATGATTCTGCTGTAAGAATGCTTGATTTCAAGCCGGCAGAAATTCTGAACAAATCAATTCATGATCTTATTCATGTAAAAGAAAACGGTTCGGAATATCCTTCCGATGAATGTCCGATTCTTCTTTCAACAAGAGACGGAAAGGAAAGAATTGTTGAAAATGAATTGTTCCGGCGTAAGGATGGAAGTTTATTCCCGGTTGAATATTTTTCAAACCCTATTTTACACAATGGTGAAATCAAAGGTGCGGTAGTTACGTTTAATGATATAACTGCCCGGCTTAAATCAGAAGAAGAAGTTAAAGAACTTGCCACACGCTTAAAAGATACTGTTGAGAGTATTACCGATGCATTCTTCACTCTTGACCATAACTGGAGATTTACATTTGTAAATGATAAAACGGAAGAACTCCTGCTGAAGAATCGGAATGAACTTCTTAATGCTGAGATCTGGGAGAAATTTCCTGAGATGGTAGGAACAATATTTTATAAGAAATTTAATGATTCAGCTTTAAGAAATAATGCTGCCAGCTTTGAAGAATATTATGAACCATTAGAAAAATGGCTTGAAGTTCATATCTATCCGTCAAATTATGGTTTAACAGTTTTTCTGCGTGATGTAACCGGAAGAGTTGAAGCCGCCGAACAGCTTGAAGCTTCACTTAAAGAAAAAGATGTACTGCTGAAAGAAATTCATCACAGAGTTAAAAACAATCTACAGATAATTGCGAGCCTGCTTAACCTGCAGTA
>Ga0079224_100013551_pt1 | contig 11354 bp, 10 predicted proteins | sample Stecom2015_FD_80414 | JGI IMG/M metagenome (GOLD analysis project Ga0079224, IMG submission 80414) | Agricultural soil microbial communities from Utah to study Nitrogen management - Steer compost 2015 | ecosystem: Environmental > Terrestrial > Soil > Agricultural land | place: USA: Utah...
CCCGGGCCCGGGTCGTGGCTGTGGGCGTGGGCGAACCCGTCGATCCCCGAGCCGGTCACCGCGCTCTCCGCGTCGCTGCGCGACTTCGGCGCCCAGCACGGCATCGCCGAGCTGGCCCGGCCGGAGATCCCGTTCGACGCGCTGCCGCAGGCGCAGGGCGCCCCGAACGCCGTCGCCGGGGTCTTCCTGGAGGCCGCCAAGGCGGTCTCCGGGAGCTGGACCTCCTACACCGGGGACATCGGCGGGGGCACCCGGGCCGCGTTCCTCATCGAGCACCCCGACTTCCGGCTGCCGCCGCCCGAGCCGGCCCGGGTCATGCGGGTGCTCCAGCAGGGGCTGGGCACGCTCCGGCTCTCCGAGCACCGGCGCGCCCTGTGGAGCTACACGCAGCGCCGCGGGATCAGCGCCGCAGTCGCCCCCGAGGACGGCAGCTTCCGGTTCTCCTTCCCGGGCTTCGGCGCCACGGTCACCTTCGACGAGCACAACCGGATCTCCAACATCCAGGCGTCGATGGGCGGCGAGCAGGGCTGACCGGCCCGAGGCGGCGGGCGCGCGGAGCGCCCTGCCGGACGCCCGGCCGGGCGTCCGGCAGGGAGCGGGCGGTTCCGCCGGTGTGCTCAAGGGTCGGCGCGGCCCGCGCGGTACCGGTCCAGGACGTCCTGGCGGAGCAGGTGGTCCAGGCCGGCGTGGCGCAGCCGGGTGATCAGGCCGCGGCGGTCGGTGCCCAGGTCGGCGGCGGCGCCGTCGAGCCGCCAGCCCGCGGCGGCCAGCCGGCCGATCAGGTGCCCGCGCCGGGTCTGCGCCGCGGACAGCGCGAAGGTCTTCAGATAGGCCAGGCGGCCCTCGGCGTCGGTGACCGCCTCCCCGATGTGGTTGTCCCGCGCCGGGTCGAACGGCGGGAGGAACCGCCACAGGGTGAACCCGCCCAGCCGGTAGGCGCGGGTGAAGGCGTACTCCGGGTCGGTGAGCGGGGCCGACATCGCCTGGTCGTGGAAGCCGGTCCAGGCGGCCCGCTGCTCGGCCAGCGCACCGCGCAGCCCCGCCAGGTCGGTGACGCCCCGGGTGCGCAGCGGCGCGTACAGGTCCGGCGAGGGCCCGGCGAACAGCGCGTTGCGGTAGACCGCCTCGCCGAACATGTCCAGCACCAGGGTGGGGTGGAGCAGCCGGTAGTCCTCGGGGTGCGGGACGGCGAACACCGAGGCGAGCCGGTCGCCGACGTAGAGCGCCACCCCGCACTGGCCGGGCACGATCTCGAAGGTGCGCAGCGCCTCCGCCATGCCCGGCACGGAGAGCCCCAGGTAGGAGGCCTCCTCGCGGGGCGAAAGGCCGCGCCGCAGCGTGTTGCGCGACCACTCCTGCCAGGCGATGTCCGGCCCGCCGAAGTGCAGGCTGAGGAACCCCTCCATGGCCAGGTGCAGCGGGAGGAAGCGCAGCCGGGCCCGGTCGGTGCGCTGCACCTGGCGGTTGAGCCGGGCCACCCGGACCCGCGGCGGAGCCTGGGGCGCGGCCCCCTCCCCGACCGCCGACAGCCGGGTGCCGTAGGCGGCGGTCGGCCCGTCGTCGCCGTCCCAGGAGGCCACGTAGGCGTGCGGCACGAACGCGGTGTAGCGGGGGCGCCGCCCGGCCCCGACCACCGCGGCGTCCGCGCCGGTCAGCGCGGGGTGCAGGCGCAGCCCGCCGACCGGGGCCGGGCGCAGCAGCGGAACCAGCCGCACCGACCCGCGCACCTGGGCGGCGCCGGTGTCTAGACCGGTGGTGTCGATGGCGGTCACGGGGTCCTGCCTCCTCGTCTCGGCGGCCGGGGGTTCATCGCGGCCGGGACGCGCCGGCCGCGGGGGCGGCGATGTAGGCGGCGACCCGCCGGTCCAGGTGGGCGCGGAGGTCGGCCAGCCCGGAGGCGCCCTCGCCGAACCGGGCCAGCTCGACCAGGGAGGGCAGCGCGGCGGCGTCGCGGACGCCCACCGTGGGCACCGACGCCGCGATCGGCGCGGTGCCCAGCTCCCCGGCGTCCACCACCGGGTTGAGGTGCACCGCGGAGGTGGCCCGGCCGGGGTCGATCCGGGTGCGCCAGGCGTCCAGCAGCGCCGCGGGCACCGGCGGGCAGTCGTCGTGCCCGTCGGAGACGATGACCAGCCGCTCCGGCCGGGTGTCCAGGGCGTCCAGGATCCGCTCGGCCAGTGGGCTGTTGCCCAGGGGGCGGACGGTGAGCGCGTCGGTGCGCCCGGACAGCCAGTGCGCGGTGTAGCGGGTGGACAGCTCGGCCATGAGGAAATGGCAGGCCAGCGCCACCGCGAGCGGGCGGTTCCGCTTCACCGGGGAGCCGAAGGAGGAGTAGCTGTCGTCCAGCACCGCCGCGGTGGGCCCCCAGGAGCCGGCGTGCGCGCCGGCGGTGCGCCGCGCCGAGGCGCGCAGTGCGGCGGTCAGCTCGGCGCGGCGCTCCTCGCGCTCCCGGATCGGCAGCGCCAGCACGTAGGAGCAGAGTCGGGTGAGGCCGGCGCGGGCCAGGTCGTAGCCGGTGGACAGGCCCCGCTCGCGCATGGCGCGGTCCATCCGCAGCAGCTCGCCGGAGGTCGCCGAGGCGCGGGCGCGGGCCAGGAACCGGTCCCGGGGCACGCCGTGCCGGGCGGCGAACCCCTCGGCCACGGTGAGCGGCAGCCCGTAGGCGGCCTCCACGCTGTAGTGGGCGGCTCGGTAGGTCTCCAGGATCGGGGTGGCGAACGGCCGGGTGCGGCGCGCGGAGGTGAAGCAGAAGTCGGCGACCTCCCCGGGCAGCCGCAGGTGGGCGTGGCGGGCGGCGACGGTGAGCCCGGCGCGGTACTTCACCGCGTCGAACGCCAGGTCGGGGCGGTTCCGCAGCCACTGGGCGATGACGGCCCGGGTGCGGCGGTTGTTGACCCGGTCGGCGGCGAGCCGCCGGAACAGCCGGTAGGCGCGCTGCGGGGGCAGGTCGGCCAGGCGGCGGGCGATCAGCGCGCCCTCCTCGGGCAGGGCGGCCGCGCCGGGCCCGGCCGGCTCGGAGAGCAGCCCGTGCACGATGCGCGCGGCGTTGTGGTCGTTGACGTCCAGGGCGAGCACCGCCGCGTACAGGTCCCGGTGGTTGACGCGCACGTAGGAGTGGAGGAAGTCGAGGGTGAGCAGCTGCTCGCCGGGTCCGCCGAGGAACTCCCGCTGCCCGGTGCCGCTGATCGCCGCGTTGGCGAAGCGCAGGACGTCCTCGCAGGCCAGAAGGTCGGCGTAGGTGTCGGTCATGGCTGCTCCGCTGGTCGTCGAGGGGCCGGCCGGGGAAGAGAGGGGCGAACTGCGTGATGACCGCTTCAGAGGCGAGATCCGGAAGTCGCCCCGGAGTCCCGCGGCCGGCCCGCCCCGAGGCTAACAGCGCGGAATCCCGGCGGTCACGGCGATATCGGCCGCCCCCGTGCCGGTCCCGGCCGGCGGCCCGGTGTGTTCCTCGTCCCTCTGCGGGAGCGGAGGAGGCCGGACCGGGGTGAGCGGCCGGGAGGGGGCGGGGGAGCGCCGCGCGCACCGGAGTGCGCCGTCCGGTGGGAAACGGGGCGGCGGCTCGCGGCCCCTCGGCGGCGGGCTGGCCGGGGTCCGGGTGAGCCGTGCCACCCGCGACCGGCGGGTACGATGGGCGCTTTGTCGGAAAATACCGCTTTCTCTGCCTGATCACCGGCCGCGTGCCGGCGTCCGCGGACCGATGTGCCGTTCCGGCCGCGGACGGACTCCGAGGAGTGTCCTCCCATCCCCACGATCGACGACCGGCGTTCGCCCCTGCCCGCGACCGGGCGGGCGGACGCCTGGGTGATGGCCGTCAGCGGCGGCCTGCTCGCCGCCTTCGTCGCGGCCTCGCTCATCGCCCCCGACGCCACCGGAGCGGCCGTGAGCGCCGCCTTCACCTGGTCGGCCGACTGGTTCGGCGCCTACTGGCAGCTCCTCCTGCTGGCCACCGTCGCGGTCTCCGCGGTGCTCGCCTTCTCCCGCTACGGCCGGGTGCGCATGGGCGGCACCGGCACCCCCGAGTTCAGCCGCTTCCGCTGGGTCGCCATGGTGCTGACCACCCTGCTCGCGGCCGGCGGCGTGTTCTGGGCCGCGGCGGAGCCGATCGCCCACTACACCCAGGCCCCGCCGCAGTACGCCGTCGCCGTCGACGGCCCGATGGCCGACGTCGCCGTGGCGCTCGCCCAGACCTTCACGCACTGGGGCCTCGCGGCCTGGGCCATCGGCGGGTCGCTCGCCACCCTGGTCATGATGCACGGCGTGCAGAAGGGCATGCCGCTGCGCCCGCGCACCCTGCTGTACCCGCTGATGGGCGAGCGGATCCGGACGCACTGGCTCGGCACCGCCACCGACATCGCCTGCGTCACGGCGACCGTCGCCGGCACCGTGGGGCCGCTCGGCTTCCTCGGCCTGCAGGTCTCCTACATGTCGAGCACCCTGTTCGGCACGCCCGACGGCTACGGCGTCCAGGTGGGCATCATCCTCGGCCTCACCGCGGTCGCCGCGGTCTCCCTGCTCAGCGGGATCTCCCGGGGCATCCAGCTGCTCAGCCGGATCAACGTCTGGGTGGCGGTCGTCCTGGTCCTGGCCATCGTCGCCCTCGGCTCGGTCCCCTTCGTCATCGACGCGCACCTGCAGGCGAGCGCCGTCTACGCCCGCGAGTTCGCCACCATGGCGCTGTTCCGCGGCGACACCGAGTGGCTCGCCTACTGGACCGTGTTCTTCTTCGGCTGGTTCCTCGGCTACGCGCCGATGATGGCGATCTTCATCGCCCGCATCTCCCGCGGCCGCACCGTGCGCGACATCTTCCTCAGCGCCACCGTGCTGCCCGCGGCCGTCACCAACCTGTGGTTCAGCGCCCTCGGCGGCACCGGCCTCTACCTGGAGCGGCAGCAGCCCGGCGCGATCTCCGGGCCCTACGCCGAACACGGCCTGCCCGCCGCGGCGATGTCCATCATCCAGGCGCTGCCCTTCACCGCGGTGCTCGGCGTGATCATGGTGATCGTCTCGCTGGTGTTCTTCGCCTCCACCATGGACGCCATGTCCTACACCGTCTCCGCCTCCAGCATGCACCGCGGCGAACCCACCGGCCGGGTCCGGCTGTTCTGGTGCGTCGGCATGGGCCTGGCGGGAGCGGCCCTGCTCGGCGTCGGCGACGGCGGCGTCGACGCCCTCCAGTCGTTCATCGTGGTCGCGGCGGTGCCGGTCGGCTTCGTCATGCTGCCGACCCTGTGGACCGGCCCGCGCGTGGTCATGGAGATGGCGGCCGAACAGGGCATCACCGGCCCGCGCCGGACCGCGGCCGCCGCGGAGCGGGCCTCCGCGCAGACCCCGGGGACGGCGGAGCAGGAGCCCGCGCCGGTCGCCGCCGGACGCTGAACCGGCCTCCGGCCTTGACGGGGCACCCCGCCGACGCACCTCGGCGGGGTGCCGCCCCTCGCCTCCCGCCCCGGTGCGGCGGGACCGGGACACGGCCGGCCGGACGCCCCGGCGGCGCCGCTACTCCCGGGGGAACCCCGCGATCAGCTGCGCGGGCAGGTAGTCCGACTCGATCCGCTGCTCCCAGCCCTCGATCCGGACCGCCATGGCGGTGTAGGCGAGCGGGGCGATCGGCAGCAGCGTCCGGGCAGGGGAGCCCTCCCCGCAGGCGTCGCGGTGCGCGGTGAGCCGCTCGGCCAGCAGCAGCCAGAACGCCTTCTCGTCCCGGGCGAGCAGGGCCCGCAGCAGCGCGGCGTCCCCGGCCGGCTCACCGGCGGCCTCCAGATCCGCCAGCACCTCGCCGCGGGGCTCCTCCAACTCCCGGAACAGGTAGCCGGCCAAGGCGCGGGCCAGCCCGGTGTGGTCCGAGACCGCCCCTCCGGCCTGCATGAACACCGGGACGACCCGGTCCTCCAGGCCCGCGATGGTGAACAGGTAGAGCGCCCGCGCCCAGTCGGACTCCCGGACCGGGTACCGGGAGCCCTCCAGCTCCTCCTCGGCCATCCCCTGGTAGGACACCCCGGTGCCGGTGAAGCTGATGTGCACCGACAGCAGCTCCTCCGACGGCAGCGCGCCGAGCCGCAGCTCCCCGGTGTAGGCCTCGCCCGCCGAGTACAGCGCCGCCTGGGCGTCGCCGTCCACCTCCGGCCGGCGGGCCGAGCACGCCGCGGCGAAGTCGTGCAGGTCGTCGCCGATCAGCTCCCACCCGGACAGGCCGCGCGGCGCGTGCTGCTCGCCGCGGACCTGCCCGGCGATCCGGCCCGCGAAGTCCTCGACCGCCTCGGCCAGGGTCTTCTCCGCCACGGTGTGCCGCTCGATGCGCATGCCTCTCCCAACGTCCGTCCGATCCCGCCCGACAGGGAGGAGAAACTAGACCGTCCCGGTGACGATCCGGGCCCCGCGGCGGCCGGAAGGCGCCGGCCGCCGCGGGGAGGCGCAGGTCATCGCGGTTGCGCCGGGCCGATGCAGATGGGCCGGCCGGTGGGGCCGACAAGCACGGCGATCCCGTGCCCGGCCCGCCGGCGGCCGCGTCCACGTCCCGCACGGCGAAGTCGAGGCGGAAGCGCATCGCGGCCGGCCCGTCCTCCGGCCAGGACGGCGGCCGGCGGCCGTCCTCGCGGACGATCATCTGCGCGCCGTCGCCCAGGACGGCCTGGGCGTCCTCGGCGGCGGGCGCCGGCCACCCGGCCGACTCCCGGCAGAGGGCGGCGCCGGCCCGCGGGTCTTCCGTTCACCGGCTCCCCTCCTTCTCCGCGCGCGGGCGTCAGCGGACGATCCGGACGCCGAAGTTCGAGCCCAGCGCCAGGCCGATCGCGGTGTGCAGGTGGGCGTACATCTCCTGGCCGCGGGCGCAGGCCAGCCCGCCCAGGTCGATCACGTCGGTCCAGCCGTACTCGCGGAGCAGGCCGGTGGCGGCGGCCTTGGCCTCGGCGTCGTCCCCGGAGACGAACATGGTGTGCTCGCCGCCGCCGAACCGCTCCGGGTGGACGACGGTCTCCTGCTCCTGGGTGACGAAGGTCTTCACCACCCTGGTCTCGGGCAGGGCGCGCTGGATCCGCTCGGCCAGGCTGTCGGTGTCGACCGGGTCCAGCCGCGGCATCCACCCCCACGGGGTGGGCCACTTGTGCTCGATGTCGGGGTTGTAGACGTAGGGCACCGCGTAGTCGATGAGCACCTTGCCGGCCAGCCGGTCGGCGATGGCGGTGAGCTCCCGGACGGCGTTGGCGCCGTCGATGCCGTTGATGACCAGTTCGCCCGCGCCCGCGGCGCCGGCGAAGGTCTCCAGCGGGATCTGCGGGTGCTCCCGCCGCCAGACCGGGTAGGGCGGGGTGCCCATCAGGTCGGGTTCGGTGCGGGCGAGCGTCGCCCGCGGGTCGCGGGTGCCCACCGTGACCCGGTGGCCGAGTCCGGTGAGGCGGGCGGCGTGGGCGCGGGCGCCCGCACCGGTCCCCAGAACGGCGATCTCCATCGGAACTCCTCTGCTGCTGATGGTCGGAACCGCTCCCGGGGCCGCCGTCGGCGCCCCCGTCCCCAGGCGGCATGGATACCGTCCTGAACTGCGGTGATACCGAATCTAGGCGTCGATTAGGTCGTTCAAGGTCCTATACGCGCGCCATCATGGGGCCATGCGCGATCCCTCGGCACGCCTGCTCCGCCTGCTCTCGCTGCTCCAGACCCCGCGCGAGTGGACCGGCGCCGAACTCGCCGAGCGCCTGGGCACCACACCGCGCACCGTCCGCCGCGACATCGACCGGCTGCGCGGTCTGGGCTACCCCGTGCACGGCACCCGGGGCACGGCGGGCGGCTACCGGCTGGAGGCCGGGGCGGCCGTCCCGCCGCTGCTGCTCGACGACGACGAAGCGGTGGCCGTCGCGCTGAGCCTGCGCACCGCCGAGGGCGGCGCGGTCGCCGGGGTGGAGGAGGCCGCGCCCCGGGCGCTGGCCAAGCTGGAGCGGGTGCTGCCGTCCCGGCTGCGCCGCAGGGTCGCCGCCCTCGCCGGGGCCGCGGTGGTGCTCCCGCAGCGCGGACCGGCGGCCGACCCGGGCGTCCTGGCCCTGCTGGCATCGGCCTGCGCGGCCGGCGAGGCGCTCCGGTTCGGCTACCGCTCCCGCAGCGGCGCGACCACCCGCCGCCTGGTGGAACCGCACCGGCTGGTGGCCGCCGGGCGCCGCTGGTACCTGGTCGCCTTCGACACCGACCGGGCCGACTGGCGCACCTTCCGGGCCGACCGCGTCACCGAGCCGCGCGCCACCGGCAGGCGGGTACCGCGGCGCGCGCTCCCCGGCGGGGCGGACCCGGCCCAGTGGGTCGAGCAGAGGCTGGCCTCGGCCTTCGACACGGTCCGCGCGCGGGTACTGGTGCGCGCACCGGCCGACCGGGTCGCCGAGGCGACGCCGGCCTCCCTGGGCGCGGTCGAACCGGTCGACGACGCCTCGTGCCTGCTGCACACCGCCCCGGACACCCCCGAGTACCTCGCCTACCGGATCGCCGTGCTGGGCTTCGAATTCACCCTGCTGGACCCGCCCGAACTCGCCCCCCACCTGCGCTCCCTCGCCGAACGCACACTCCGCGCCGCCGAGGGGCACCCGCCCCTCCCCGATCCGCCGGCCTGAGCGGCCCCCGGGCACGCGGACGACCACCCGGTTCGGCCGGCGCGGCGACCGCTCCGCCTGGGGCGGCGGCCCGCACTTCCCCGCCCGGCAATGGGGGGACACCGGTGGCACCGCCTGGGCGCAGGGCAACGGCAACTCCCACTGCCTGCCCACCGAGAGCGGGGGCGCCGTCGACGGGCCCCTGACCTCCACCCATCCTCACGTGGGCCAACGGCGTCCATGGCGTACCGCTCCAGCGCACCGGTACCGTCAGCGGCCGAGGTCTGGCCCACCGCTCTCTCGGCGGCTCCACCCGGGGGCCGACCGGATGCCCCGGGGCACGTGTCGTCCCCCGGCTCGCCGAGATCGTCAAGCGCGCCGGCGGCTCCGGAGGCGGGTGCGGTAAGGCTTCCGCCTTTCCTCTGCCCTCCGGATACGCCTTCGGGGCGAAGGGCGGCCCGGCCTGGCGGGTCAGCGGCTACTACAGCCGCCGCGAGGACCTGCACCGCCGGCAGCGCCGGGTGCCGGAACGCGGCTGGACCGGCCCCGGCGTCGCCGATGGCCTCTACGGGCCCAAGACAGAAAAGGGCACCGAGCAGTTCCAGAACGAAAAGCCGTCGACGTCCGACGGCCTCGTGGGAGTCCTCGGTCACTCAACGGGCTCTTCCCGGTCGAAGGTGTGAAGCGGGCCGAAGCTTCTCCCGGATCGGCACCTGAACGACCGTGGGAGGATGCCCGCATGATGCAGGAGCCCAGTGCGGATGTCCATCCGCTCGACGAGCATCGCGATCCGTCCGACACCGCCTTCGTCCGGGGCTTGGCCGCCGAGGTCGCGGCCCGCCATGGCGGCGAACTCACGCGGATGCGGCGAGCGAACGGGTACTCGAACGCGACATGGGTCGGTGACGGCATCGCCGTGCGGATCGCGCATGCACCGGTCGGCATGGCCCGCGAGGTCGCGCTCGCGCGTGCTCTGCCGCGAGAGGTCGGGCACCCGGAGATCCTTGGGGAGGGCACTGCCGAGGGCCACGGCTGGATCGTGACCGCAGAGATTCGCGGCCAGAACCTGCACGAGGCATGGCCGACGCTGACACCTGCAGAGCAGCGACGGGCGGTCCGTCAACTGTGGGCTCGGGCCCGGATCGTGCACGACGCGAGCCCGTCTCTCAGGCCGCATGTCGCCTCGCACGGGGGTTTCGTGCCGGCATCGCCCGGCGATGCCACGGCGGCGGCCGGACGCGCCGCAGCCGCGCTGGGCCTGTCCAGCGCCCGGCGGTCGCGGCTCCACGAAACCGTCGAGGGCTACTTCCGGGCCGCACCCTTGGTCGAGCAGACCGTCGACCACGGCGACCTCGCCCTGATGAACGCCCTATGGGACGGTGAGGTCGTCGCCCTGCTGGACTTCGAATTCGCCGTGCTCGGCCCGGTCGAGATCGACCTATGCCGACTGGTATGCGAGGCCTGCGTATCCGAGGAAGGCCGGCGCGTTGATTCGGAGGCAGGCGCCGCCGCAGTCGAGATCGCCGCCCGCCACATGGATCCGGTCCATGGCCGCGCGCTGATCCACGGCGCCGCGGTTCTCGACCAGCTCCGCGACCTCGGCATCTGGCTCGCCCATGACAGAGCCGAGGAACGTGTCGAGGACTGGCGCCCGTTCCGCCTGCTCACGGACCTGCTCGACGCCGAGGGCGGTTATCTCGCGCCCCTGCTCAGGTAACCGGCTCCTGCACGGTGCGAGGGTGCGATCGTGAAGATCCGGATCGACGCGCACGCCCGCCACCAGTCGCGATAAAGACCGTTGTATCTGCATCTTCCTCCGATCCGGATGAGCCACTTGGCGAGAGCGCCCCTGGTCGCGCCGATCCGGCGTGTCCGGGGGCGTTTCTTCATGCCCAGGACGACGACGAAGCACCTGGTCAGTGTGTTGCAAAATGCGGAGTGCGCGACCTCGATAATCCTCCCGAGAATGATCGAGGCCGCTTTTTCGCCCGCCCTGGCCGGAGCGTTAGGCTAATGCTGCTCGGTGAAGGACGGACGGCCGTCACGCGGCCCTGTGCGGTCGGTTTCCTCCCCGGAAGGAGAGCGTCGGACCAGCCGGGACGTCACGTCCAGCGCCAGAGATGCGTGCCCGGCGTGGACGGCTCTGATCGCGCTCAGGACCTGAACCGGAGAGGCGTTCTTCAGGAGGAACCCGGACGCGCCGAAACGCAGCGCCTCGTGCACGTATTCGTCGTGGTCGGAGGCGGTGAGCAACATGATCCGGCACGCGGCGGCCGAGCGGTGCGAACTCATGGTGGCGCCCGCCGGGGAGCGGCTCGTCGTCCGGGTCGACGACGACGGCAGGGGGATCCCGGCCGGCGGTCGCGCGGGTTCGGGGATCGCCGGGATGCGCGAACGCGTGGAGTCGGTCGGCGGCCGCCTGACGGTGGCCGAGCGCCTGGGCGGGGGGACGAGGGTCCTTGCCGAGCTGCCGCTGGAGGCACCGGGCTGAACCCTGTGCGCCGTACTTCCCGGAGCAGCGGAGACGGAGGTCCACCGGTCGACGGATACCGGGCCGGGGCCCCTGAGCGGCCGGTCGCATACCCGACGCTCTCTGAGCGGCGCTCCCGCATCGGTGCGGGCGCCGCCGTGTCACCCGGGCCCGGTACCGTTGCGCGGGCCCGCGTCCGGGCCGGCCGATGGAACCGGGGGGATCCATGAGCGACGACGTCCTCTCCGTCATCCCGACCGACCCCTACTGGAGCCCCGGCCCGGGGGCGGCGGAGCGCGCCGCGGCGGCCGCGGCGG
>Ga0079224_100013552_pt1 | contig 11354 bp, 16 predicted proteins | sample Stecom2015_FD_80414 | JGI IMG/M metagenome (GOLD analysis project Ga0079224, IMG submission 80414) | Agricultural soil microbial communities from Utah to study Nitrogen management - Steer compost 2015 | ecosystem: Environmental > Terrestrial > Soil > Agricultural land | place: USA: Utah...
ACCGACCGGCAGCGGCGGACGTCCTACTTGTTCCGCCGTTAGGCAGCGTTGTCGTCGAGCGATTCGAACCAGTAGATGACGTCATGCGGTCTGTATCTGACGTACTTCCCCACACGTTTTCCTTGCGGGCCGTAGTCCTTGGTGCGCCAGTCGTAGATGGTGCTGACCGGCACGCCGAGGTATTCGGCGACGTCTTCGACAGTCCACAAGCGGTCCGTAGTCATGTCGTGTCTCCTTAGCTGGCTAGGGTTTCCTCCGTTTCTTCCTTGGCGATCTGTCGTCGCTCGCGTGCCTTTGCGGCGGCGGTGTTGGCCAGGGCGGCGTCGCCGATGGTGAGCCAGCCGACGCCGTCGAAGATCCAGTTGAGGGTGACCACGGCATCGGCGGCGACGGGGTCGGCATCGGCTGGTGGTTGATCGGGGTCGGGTGGTGTTTCGCCGCGTTGGTAGGCCCTGCGCACGGCGCGGAGAGCGCCGAGGGTGGTCGAGTAGCGGCGGCTCTTGGTGGAGAAGTGGCCACCGAAGCCCAGCATGTGGGCCCACTTCTGGAGCTTGCCCCAACCGGGCAGGTTGCTTCCGGGGCTGTCTTCCCAGGCGGTGATGTCGTCGTCGGTGGTGCAGTTCAACGGCCGCTTGCCCAGGCGCCAGCAGGCCAGCAGCTGCCGGGTTTGGTGGGTGTCGAGCTGGGCGTATGCGGCAGCGTCAGCGGCCGTGAGGCGGCGGGAGACGACTCCGGTGACTTCGGTGGCCTTGGTGGCGTATTTGGCCAGGTATGCCGCGACCGCTTGCGTGGTGAGGGTACCGCGGTCGTCGCAGTCAGCGGGAGTCAGACGCACCTGCCGCACGTCGACCTGATCGCCCCATTTGATGGCCCAGCCGATCGGGTTGTGCGGGTGAGCGGCGGTGGTGAGCCGGGTGATGCGGGCGGCTTGTTCGATGTGGGAGGCGACCAGCTCGGGCGTGAGCGACGGGTCAGGGGCCAGAACCGCGTCACGGTCGTCGGGGTCGAAGCCGTCGAGGCGAATCAGCGCGTGGTAGTGGACCACGCCGCGACGCTGGTACTCGGCGACCTTGGCATACGAGAGGCGGATCTTGGCACCGCGTTCCTTGGCGACCTTGCCCAGGCGGCGGTTGAGGGTCATGGTGGTGCGCCGCCACAGCTCCGAGGCGTGCAGGTTCCACACGGCTTGATGGTCGTAGTCGTAGCAGTCCAGGCAGATCGCTTCGCCGAGTTGTGGGTCGTCTTCGGCGTGGCGCTGGTAGCAGATGACCTGTTTGCCGTGCTCGCAGACAGTGCCGGAGCGGCGGACGCGGCACGGCTTGACCTTGCCGTTGGCGCCGACCACGCGGGAGTGGACCGGGCCGAAGGCCGGCGCGGTGAGGGTGACGAAGAAGCACGGGTGTCCGGTGACCGATTCGGGCACGCCCTTGCCACCGAGGAGGCCGGCCTTCACCAGGTGATAAGTGTCCTGGCGGTAGGTCTCTGCGCAGGAGGGACAGACGGAGGCGCGGCGGTTCTTGCAGGCCACGTAGACCAGGCCGTCCGGCATGTCGTCGGTGACGCGTTCGGTCTCGGCGCCGCCGTTGCCGTCGTGCCAGGTGGCGTTCAGACGCAGCCGCACGGGGTTGGAGCAGGCAGCAGCGGACATGACATGGGTGAGCCACCACTGATAGCCAGGATCAGAGGCGCGAGCGAGGACGTCCGCATGAAGCCGACGACGCACACTCGGGTAGTGCTCGGCAACGGCACCCGCCCCCAGCACAGACGTGGTGCTGGGGGTGAGTGTCGCGGTCGAGAACGTGCTCACGCAGCGGCCCCCAGTTCGCGGGGGTCGAGGGTGGGCATGCCCTGCACGTAGTCGTGCAGGTAGTCCCAGGGCTCGAGTTGGCCGAGGTGGAACCGGCACGGTTCGCACACCCGGTTGGTCCTGGGGAGTTCGACCTCGCAGAGTTCGCCGCACTGGCGGCAGGTGCGCCGGGCAGCCATGGCCTTGGCCAACGCGCGATGCTTGGCGAGGGTCATGGGCCGGACCGGCTTGGCCCGCTCGATCAGGAACAGCTCAGCGAATACGAGCTTCCCAGCGGCGCGGCAGCGGAAGTACATCAGCGCTACCGGTTCTTGGCCGCCAGGACGAAGCCCCATGGTGCGCAACTGACGACGTGTGGCCAGCTTGTCGCGCGGGGCGATGCCGTAGGACAGCAGCGGCAACCCGTCGTAGGTGCCACGGGTGAACTCCGGGATGTCCGACCACGGCACGGGGCGTAGGTCCCAGGGGAATTTGCGGGACCCCATCACCACTCACCACCAGGGGTGAACAGGGACGCGTGTGCATCGATGTCGGCGGTAGTGGCCCACCGGTACTCACCGAGCGGTTCGCCGGTCTCACGCAGCACGGGCAGCGCAGCCGAGGTGTTGAACACCTCGCTGGCCAAGGCGAGGAACTCCGTGCAGTCCGGACAGAACGCCAGTCGTCCAGCATCGACGCCGGACGTTTCGTCGGAGAGCAGGAACATCCACACCTCGTCGGGTGAGACCGCAACGGGTTCAGAGGAATACAACACGATTGACTCCCTTTACAGACGTGATGGAATGAATCAGCCGAAGACACTTGTCACGAAACTTCCGACGCCCGCGGCGGCGTCGTTGAGCCATTGCCAGATGTTGCCGACGGCGTTTCCGGTATTCGCCGGGTTCTTGATGACGGCCAGGGCAATTACCAAGACGAACAGAGCAAAGACGAACTTTCCGAAGGTGCGTTTTGTGCCGTTCATGAGACAGTCCTCTCCCCATGCAGGAATGGAGTAACGACGAGAAAGTGGTTACGCGGCGCGGCCGGTGCTCATTTGCCGGGCGTAATCCACCAGCGAGTAGATGTCAGCGTCGGCGAGATAGGCCGACTTCATGCGACGAGGCACGCCACCTTCGGCCAGCAGCAGGCCGACCCCACGTTCAGCGGGGGTGATGGTGGCGGCGTTGTAACCCTGCTGTGCCCAGCCGCGGCCCAGCACGATGTCCGACGAGCTGTCGGTGGTGCAGCGGAAGGCCAGCCGGTAGCTGAACAGGTCCCGCAGCGACGTCGGGATGATGTCGGCCGACGGGCGTTGCGTGGCAGCCACGACGATGATTCCCGCGGCACGGCCACGAGCAACCAGGTCACGCAGGACACGGACGAACTGTTCCTGCTCCTCCTTGCTGCCCATAGTCGCCGAGAACAGGGCCAACTCGTCGATAACGAGCATGATCGCGTTCAACGGGTCGTCCCGGTTGATCTTGCGGCGCCGCACCCGCGTGAGCTCCTCGTAGCGGCGATTCATCTCGTTCTGCAGCGCATCCAGCGCCGCCAGAGCCTTGCCGATGGACGGGCCGACGAAGACGTCCGACACTTCCCGCCACAGGCCCAGTTCGACCTCTTTACCGTCGAACAGCCACAGATCCACATCCGGCGCCAGCGCGCCGTGAGCCACGATGTTGTTCAGGCACACCGACTTACCCGCGCCAGGCTCACCACCCAGCAGGATGTTGCGGTAAATCAGCTCCAGAGCGGCCAGGTGGCCGTCATCGAAGATGCCAAGGTGGACCGGGTCGTAGATCGACAGTCCCGCGACCGGGAACGTGTCGTGCGAGGTCTTCTTGCGCTTGCTCAACATGACAACGAGTCCTTCCACGGAATGTGGGCACGCGGTGGGCCACCAACGGCGGCCGCACCGTGGCCACAACGGATTGATCAGATGTAGTCCGAGAGGTCTTCGCCACCCACGACAGCTGTCGGCGTGGTCGTCGCCGCAGCGTTCGACGTGGTCTTGGCCTTGCTCGTGGTCTTGGCCGGCTTGTCAGCGGGTGCCTGCCCATCAGTGGCCGGCTTGTCCGTCACCGGAAGCGGGGTCACCGTGGCCCCCGTGATCGGTTCGGTGCCTTCACCAGGCTGCTTAGTACCCGGCAGCAACGCAGTGACCTTGGCCAGCGGCGATGTCACCGCAGCGGTCTTGTCCAGCGGGTCACGCCGGATGATTTCTACGACGACGAGCGTGGACAGCGAACGCCGGGTGTGTAGACGCGCCTCACGGGCAAAACAGGCAGGCGCGAGCTTTTCCAGCACGTTCTCCAGGTCCTCAGCCGAGGAGCCCGCACGAGTCCACATCCAGATGCGCTCACCCGTACGCGAGGGACGAGCCCACACCATGAACGGATACGACCCATCCAGAGTCATCGTCCGATACTTCGCGTTCCGCAGGCACGTACGAATACGGTGCCGATCCAGCACACACCAGAACCGTGAGACCACGAAACGACGCGTCCACGGCACCAACGCACCCAGCAGCACCACTCCGGCCAGGGTGAACCAGGCTCCCCACGTTCCGAGCTGGGAAGACAGCCACACCATGCCAATCACCAGCACGGCAACCAGCAGCAGCTCCACACGCCACCGCATCACGATTCCAACGATCTGAGCAGGCAGCGACTGCTTCGGTGCCTGCCACATCTCCATGACATCGCCACGTACCCCACGACGGGCACGACGAGTAGACTTAGCCATGACTCTTCGCCCTCCAAGGCAGAGTTGAAACAAGAAGTACGAGAGGCACGGAGCCGGAAACGGAACCGCCAAGAACCAGACCGGCCCCGTGCTCTCTCAACTAATCACGCGCAATAGCGAGGTTTTCCTCGGCAATCCGGGTAAACTCGCGGCCAATAAATGCCAGAGTTTCGAGGTTTTCTACGGCGAACAGCATCTTGCCGTTCGCAGTGAACACTCCAACGCGTCGAACTCCATCAACGCAGTTAACAGTGCGAACCTCGACACGGAACCAGTCCATCGTCATGGGACTCCTCAGTAGTCACGAACGTACTGAACGTCGGATAGGTCAGGAACTGGCCGAAGCGCTGGACTTCGAAGTAGAAACCAGCTTCACGTCCGTAGCACGGTAAGCAACGCCATTCCGCCCGTTCTGTGCCCAAGGAATCGCCTGCAACTCAACCGGGACAACCGGCTGACCAACCGAGACCTTCGGCGGCTGGGGAGCCGCCACAGTCACGTTGATCACCTCAGCCCCGCCGTCGTCCATGGCAACCAGCTGCACAGTCCACATCGGAGCGGCGGTGTTCCGATCGACACGCTGAACACCGTTCTGATCCTTCTTCGGCTCCGGCTCACGACCAACCGTGAACGACACACCAGAGACGTCAATCAACAGACGCATAACCACTGCCCTCCAAGGCAATCTCTTCGGTTCAACGCCCCGCTTATCGGTGCGTACAGCTAGATTGCCGTCGCAACGGGGGACGAGATCACCACACGAAGGGACGTCTTGGGACGTCCTTGTGTGCTAAAGTCGTCCCTAGCCGTACCGCTGGAGGGGACATGCCGAACGAGCGCCTGCGCGACGCACTGCACTCCCGGGGTAAGACACCAGCCGACCTGGCGAACCATCTTGGCGTCGATCCCAAGACCGTCGAACGCTGGATCACCAAGAACCGGACGCCCTACGCGAAGAACCGGCACCAGATCGCCGCCTTCCTCAGCGAACGCGAGTCCTATCTGTGGCCCCAGGCCGTTGACGAGACCAAGACGGCCGAGGTCAGCGGGTCAGAGATCGTCAAGGTCTATCCGCACCGCAACTCAGTGCCTAACGACCTGTGGGACCGGCTACTGGACGAGGCGACAACGTACGTGGACATGCTCGTCTACGTCGGCATGTTCATGACCGAGAAGCCGGGCCTGCTGGACCTGCTACGGACGAAGGCCGAACAGGGCGCGCGAATCAGGCTGTTGTTCGGCGACCGGGACGCCCCAGCCGTCATCCAGCGCAGCACCGACGAAGGCATCGGCGAGAACACCATCTCGGCCAAGATCGACCACGCGCTGTCGTACTTCCGCCCTCTGGCAGACGTACCGGGCATCGAGATTCGCACACACGGAACGGTGCTCTACAACAGCATCTTCCGGTTCGACGACGAGATGATCGTCAACCCGCACGTCTACGGCAAAATCGCGGCGCACGCTCCCGCGATGCACCTCCGTCGGCTCTCGGCCGGGGATCTCTTCACCACCTATGCAGACAGCTTCTCCGCTGTCTGGGATGGCGCAAAGCGCGGCGAGTGGGAAGGCTGACGACATGCCAAAGACCGACTACTACGACGACCCGAACGCGCCGGTAGCGAACAGCATCGTGCCAGCAGTGACAGCCATCGTGCGCAACGACGCTGGCGACGTGTTGTTGATCGAGCGCACCGACAACGGCTTGTGGGCTCTCCCTGGGGGTGCGCAGGATCTCGGTGAGTCAGCACCTGACGCCGTTCGTCGTGAGGTCCTCGAGGAAACCGGAATCACCGTCGAGGTGACCGGCATCAGCGGTATCTACTCCGACCCGAAACACGTGATCGCCTACGACGACGGTGAGGTCCGGCAGGAGTTCTCGTTGTGCTTCCACGCCCGGCCGGTCGGCGGGAACCTACGATCCAGCTCGGAGTCACGAAGCGTCCATTGGATATCGCCGGACAGCCTCCACGAGCTGCGTATGGACCGCGCGATGCGACTTCGGGTCGAACACGGAATCAAGCAGCCTACGGACGTCCATCTTGGCTAGCCGTACTCAACGTCGCGGCACGTCGACGAGTCCGCTCCACGGCGGCCAGCAACTCTGGAGCGGCGCCGGTGATGAACGTTGTCACGAGGTGCTCAGGCCCGTAGCGCTGCTTGATCTCGGCGATCCGGTCCTCTGCTTCCACGGTCTCGCCGTCAGGTGAGGTCGTGATGTCGCAGTACCAAAGAGCGTCGCGGATCGAACCTCGTTCGTCCTCGAAGCCCTCCATTTCATCCTCCAGCCCACGAAGCTCCGCCTCATAGGTTGCGAACGAGTGATGAGCGACGAGGTGCACAAGCCTCTCAGGAGCGCCAGCCCTCGCGAGGTAGGTCGCACCGTCGATCGGGTGGAAGCCGGTATCAACCAGATCCGGGGCGTAGCCGACGTCGTGCAGGATCGCTGCTGCTTCCAGTAGCTCGGCATCGGATCCGGCCATGGTCCTCAACGAGCGCGCCTGCCGAGCAACGCCCTGAACATGCTGCCACCGGCGAGGCAGAGTGTCGGCCAGCTTCGCGGCTGAAATCTCGAACGCCCACGTTGCCAAAGACATACCTCACGATATCCGCAGGTACCGACAGTTAGACACACCCAAGCCGGGGAATCGCCGAAGTTCCCGGACGCGGAGCCGGTGAGAACTTTCTGTACGGTTTCAAGCCGCCCTGCCGGGCGGTCGCGCGGGCCGAACTGGCGCGCGGCCGATGTGCCGCCGCTCCGCTCTGGCTCGGCCGCGCCGACGCCGTCGGCCACGCGCGGAACCAGCAGGACGGCACGACCATGCACAAAGTACGCACCGCAGGCCACTTCCGGCGAAGCCTCCATCCCCGCGATGGCCGGATGCTCAAAGCCGGGCCGAGCACTGTCAACCCCGCTTCGCGCCGATCCCGGTCAGTACTCGCCGTGCGTACATGGCGTTCCGTCACGTAGGTGGTCACCGGTCCGGGATCGGTTCCAGGGTTGACAGCGCCCAACCCGGCTGTGGGCGGCTGAGGATCGCGGGGATGGAGGCGCGTGGTCGGCGGCTCGGCGCCAACGGGCACACGCGGCTGCCCCTTTACTGCCCCTAATCCCTCGGATCCGGCCACAAATGACCGCAAATGAACCTCATTTGCATCCGCACAGAATCGAGGTGGGCGTGAACGTCCCGCGCCAACCGGATATACCCGCAGACACTGATCCCTCATCAGCGGGTTCGGGGTTCGAGTCCCTGACGGCGCACTCCCACCCCAGGTCACAGGCCTGGGGTTTTTATTTTTTGATCATGCTGCCGCTTTTCTGCCCTCTTTCCCAGTGCGTCGAGAACCGCCGCAGCGTGCCGTGACACCAGGTTCCGCCTGACGTAGGTGTCGGTCGTCTGCGACACGCGCGAATGGCCCAGGATGTCGGCTGCCTCGCGTGCGGGCAGCTCCTCGGTGCGCGGTGTAAACCAGTGGCGACAGTGGTCCAGACCTGCGCTCAGCTTTCCTCCGAGATGACAGCTCGAGCGAGCAGATCGTCGGGCAGCAGAGCGGATGCACCGACGACTTCCAATCCGACTATCTTGCCGTCCTTCCAGTCCATCGTGACCGTGCCGGCGATACCCGCGGGAGTGTCGAGCTCGAACGTCTGCCGCCCAGGTTCGAGCGCCACGTCACTCAAACGGATATAGGCGGCATCGGCCTCACGGTCCACTTCGATACGCATGTGCTCATGGTGACCGACCTGCCGCGCCCGACGCGAGCCGATTACCCCGCGCCGCGGCCTTCCACATCGGACTTGTCGGCGGGGAATTCCGTTTGCCCGCCACGGATCGGGGCTGTTACAACCTGCGCGAGAGGGGTGAGCACGGTGCGCGCAGTGTTCCGGCCGACGATGAACCCGGCCGAGATGTCCTACCTCGCGGTCGATCGCCGGCACGAGGTCAACGTGTCCATGGTCTTCCTGCTGCACCTCGACCACACACCCTCCACCGACGACGTGCGCGCGGCGCTGGCGCGGCTCGCCGAAACCGTGCCACGGTTCCGCCAGCGCATCGTCCACGCCTCGCCGTGGCGCATCAACTGGTCGGCGGCCACCCCCACCCCGGTCGAACGGCACCTCACCGAACTCCCCGGAGACTCCGCCGATCTGCACACCGTCCTCGGCCGCCTCACCACGCTGCTGCAACGGCCGTTCGACCCGGCACGTCCCCCATGGCAGGCCTACCACGTCCGGCACACGGCGGGCGGGCGCAGTCTGCTCGTGCTGCGACTTCACCACAGTATGGGCGACGGCGAGACCTACGTCGCCGCACTCCAGCAGGCCTTCGCCGACACCGGACCAAGCCTCGTCGCCGTCGAACACCCGCGCTCCCCGAGCGATCTCCTTTCCAGGGTGCGCGGCACCCTCGGCGCGGCCGGACGCACCCTCGCCGCGTTGTGCACCGCCACCGGACGCTCGGCACTGCGGGCCGAGGTCGACATCTGGACCACGCCGCCTCCGCCGGGCAGGGTGGGCCGCTCCCGCCGCGGCCAGCGCATCGCCGTCTGGACGGCACCCCTGCAAGACTGGCGAGACGCCGCGCACGCCCTGGGCGGGCGACACAACAGCCTCTTCCTCCTGATCGCCGCACACGCCGAGGCCGACTACCACGGCTGGCCGGACACGGACTCCGTCACGATCATGCCCGTCAGCACCCGCAGCAGCGATCCGCACGCGGTGCAGGACGGTGCGATCAGCCTGGCCACCGGCGTCCTCGTGCTCGACCGCGACGCCGTCCGATCCGGCCACCTCGCCCCCGTCGAGCACGCAGCGCAGGAAGCCCGGCGACGCGCGACCACCGGCGGCACCCACCCGCCCGTTGCCGATGATCTGATGCGCCTGCTGCCCGAAAGTCTGCGCGCGGCACTGCACGTCCGCCTGTTCGCCCGGTCCGATGTGGTCGCCAGCAACGTGGGGCGCGGTCAACGGATGCGGGTGGGCGGAGCCGAGGTGACGACCTGCGCGGTGGTCTCCCCCGCCGTGGCGTGTCCGGTCGCCTTCACCACGTTCACCTACGACGACGAGGTGAGCCTCGTCGCCTCGATCGACCCCGGCATGGTGGCCCGGCCGGACGATGTCGAGGCCGCGATCACCGCGGCACTGCGTCGATTCGTCCCCGGCACCGCACGCCGGTGAGCCGGCGGGACAAGCGACACCGGGACAGCAGTCAGCCGAACAACAGACACCGGGACAGCAGACACAGGAACAACAGTCACCGGCCCAGCAGTCACCGGCCCAGCGCGCTCCCGCGACACCCGCGACCGGTACCGAGAAGAACGGCGCCGGGACGGGCGGCGAACCCGTCCCGGCGCCGAAGGGCCGGAGGAAGGCCGGACGTCCACGTCCGGCCACACCGGTCAGGCGGCGGCACCCGCCTTGGCGCCGGTGTCGGTCAGCAGCGGCGGCGCACTCGGCGTGTTCAGCACCTCGTCGTCGAGCAGGCCCTCGGTGCGCGCGACGACCGTCGGCACCGCGATCTGGCCCGCGACGTTCGTGGCCGTCCGCATCATGTCCATGATCGGGTTGACCGAGTAGATCAACGCGATACCCGTCGCGACCTGGGCCGGGTCGAGGCCGATCACCGTGCTGGTCAGCGTGAGCGCCGTGAGCCAGCCCGTGGTGCCCGCCGTGGCCAGCGCCCCGAACACCGCCACGACGACGATGCCGACGTACTGTCCGAAGCTCAGCGACACCCCGGAGATGTTGGCGATGAAGATGGCGCCGATCGCGGGGAACACCGCGGCGCAACCGTCCATTTTGGTCGCGCTCGCCAGCGGTGTCGCGAACGCCGCGTAGCCGGGGTCCACACCGAGGTTGACCGTCGTCTGCCGGGTGAGCGGCAGCGTCGCACCGGAGCTCTGCGACACGAACGCGAACTGGATCGCCGTCCACGCCTTACCGAAGAACCGTCCCGGCGAGACCCGGGCGACCACCTGCAACAGCACCGGGTAGACCACCAGCAACACCAGCAGCGAACCGACGTACACCGCCACCGTGATCGACAGCAACGGGCGGAACAGGGAATCGCCGTAGTTGGCGACGGCCCCGCCGATCAGGCCGAGGATGCCGATGGGCGCGAGCCGCACGATCCAGCCCAGGTAACGCTGGATGATCTCGAACACGCTCGAGACGACGTCGACGAAGGGCTTGGCGCGGTCGCCGAGGCTGTAGGCGGCGGCACCGATCACGAGCGCGAGGAACAGCACCTGGAGCGTCTGGCCCTCGGCGAACGCCGCGACGAAGTTGTCGGGCACGATGCCCTCGATGAACGCGGTCCACGAACCCCATTCGCCGACGCTGCCCGCGGCCTTCTCCGTGTTCTCCGCGGTGGCCCGTGCGCCTTCGAGTCCCCCGCTTCCGGGGTTGAACAGCAGGCCGATGCCGATACCGATGAGCACGGCGATCAGCGACGTGGTGGCGAACCAGCCGACCGTCTTGCCGCCGAGCCGGGCAGCGGTACGTCCCCCGCCGAGACCGCGCAGGCTGTTGATGCCCACGATGATCGCGGTGAACACCAGCGGCACCACCGCGATCTGCAGCAGCGTGGTGAACACCGATCCGATCTGGTCCAGCAGCTCGGTCAGCCACGTCGTCTCGGTGACTCTGGCGACGGCGCCGAGCAGGGCGCCCACCAGCAGTGAGCCGATCACGGCGGAGGCGAACACCGCTGGTTTGGTGTAGGTGCGCATGAAGGACACGAGGCCGCTCCGAGGACGGGGGTTTTTCCGACAGATCCACGATTCCTAACGCATGCGAACGCCCCATACTTCCGTTTCC
>Ga0079224_100013553_pt1 | contig 11354 bp, 8 predicted proteins | sample Stecom2015_FD_80414 | JGI IMG/M metagenome (GOLD analysis project Ga0079224, IMG submission 80414) | Agricultural soil microbial communities from Utah to study Nitrogen management - Steer compost 2015 | ecosystem: Environmental > Terrestrial > Soil > Agricultural land | place: USA: Utah...
GCCGCTTCCAGGTCCATCCAGGACTCTGCGCGCTTGGCCTTTTCTCTGGACAGACGAGTTTCACCAAAACCGTCTTCAACGGTTTCCAGTGCAACTTTCACCACATCACCGACCTTCAGTGAGAAACCACCGTTCTCATCCAGAAACTGGCTCTTGGGGATAACGCCTTCGGACTTCAGTCCGGCATGGATGGTAACCCAGTCAGAATCGATATCGATCACTGTGCCATTTACGATGGCGCCAGGAGTCATATCAATTTCAATCAGACTGTTTTCAAATAATTCAGCGAAACTTTCACTCATGTTTGATCCTGTAAGGTTTAAATAAGCAGCATTCCATTAATTCGCCGGACTGATACTACCCTGCCCGCATCATGCGATCTGCCTCCAGGCAAACCCACACTGTAGAAAATCCGGACTACTGCCTTTCTTCAACCGTGTACCAGCATACACGGGCCAATTAAAAAAGCCTGAAAATGGACATTGCTGGCCCCATTTCCAGACTGTTCTTCCCCGTTGCCGGGGCGTCATTCTGTTGTTTGCAAATCTGCCAGTTCAAGGACACGTGCCAGGACCGCTTCAATGCTCATCCGGCTCGTGTCGATCAGCACAGCATCATCTGCTGGACGCAAGGGCGCCACTGCTCTGTTACTGTCCCGTTCATCCCTGGCTTGTATATCTGCCAAAAGGTCGCAGAGCTTAACATCAATACCCTTTGCAATCAACTGCTTATAACGCCGCTCTGCTCTTTCTTCTGCGGAAGCCGTCATAAATACCTTGACCGGAGCATCAGTAAAAACCACGGTGCCCATATCGCGACCGTCTGCAACCAGTCCTGGCGCCTGGCGGAAGGCCCGCTGACGTTCCAGCAAAGCCGCCCTGACAGCAGGAAAAGCTGCGACTGTAGAGGCGGCACGACCGGCATCTTCAGTACGGATAAGGTCACTGACCTCCTCCCCGTCCAGCCAGACTCGCTCGTCTTCACCAGTACCAAAGCGGATATCCAGCCCAACAGCCAATGCTGCGACCTCATTTTCCTTTTCCAGATCAACGCCTTTGCGCTGCGCAGCCAGTGCCAGCAGACGATAGAGGGCACCACTGTCGAGATAATGCCAGCCCAGCTTTTCAGCTGCACGCCGACTGATTGTGCCCTTGCCGGCACCACCGGGTCCGTCGATGGTCAGCACCGGTACAGAGTTTGAATAGCTCATGATTCCATTGGAGGCCTTCAGGCCTGATGTACAGTAAAGTTCATTCCCAGCGCAGTCAGCCGACCCAGAAGCCCGGGATAATGCGCTGCAATATCACCAGGTTGTTGTATACCCAGCTCTGCATCCACTACCTGGGCAGCGGTAATAGCAAGCAGGCTCAAGGCCGGACAGCTGCGGGCGCTGAATTCAGCGACAACAGGCTTGCGTGGCGTCACGACCAGAATTCCATCCTCATAACTGAAATCCGCCAGCCAGTGAGCCAGATCTCCCAGAAATTCCACCAGGCGCTGGTATTGTTCTGCCGACAACTCGAGAGTGCTTTGGCCCGGCGCAAGCGCTGCAGCCAGCAAGACTACGGCCGCCTGCTCGTCCGTCAGCGCGGAAACATTGGTCTGCAGACGGGCTGCGCGCAAAGGTCTGTATTCACAGATCAGCTCAATGACACCGCCATCCATTGCTTCGCGCAGAACGGAAACACCCAGTTCAGCCAGAGCAGAAAATACTGTTTCCAGATCCTCGCCAATATTCAGACAACGGATACACAGAGACGATCCCGGCTGCACGGCAGTTGCCAGAACCAGAAGCCCGACCAGAAAAGCATCAGCCGGCAAACTGGATCTACGCATACCATCTGCCGACTCACCGGCAGTTTCACCGTAAACCCTGACCATGGCCCGCTCCGGACCAATAACAGGAATGGCGCGCTTGCCAAGCTGACGCACATGCTCGACCACAGTAATGCTTTCCGGCACACCCTGAAGCACTGTCACACCAGCCATGGCGGCCGCAGCATCAATAGCAGAAACAGCTTCTTCAGAAGTTGCTACAGCATCAAAAAAACCCTGCAAAAAAGAACCCTTGCGAACTTTTATTAAAGCAGGTTCGACAGTAAAGCCGCCGTCACTTCCCGCCTCTGCGCGGTCAGATTTAAAACGGCGGATAAACTCATCCCTGACTTGTTTGGCGCGACGGAAATCATCCTGCAAACCAGAACCATCACCACGCAGCAAACGCTGCTTCATCTGCTCCAGACTGTGCATATAGGCATCCAGCACATCCACCGTAGCGTCACGGTTGGCCAGGAAAATGTCCCGCCACATCACCGGATCGCTGGAAGCAATACGACTGAAGTCAGCAAAACCGCCGGCTGCATAATCAAAAACATGTCTGGCCCGATCTGGCTCACCAACAGAATCCACCAGCGTGTTCACCAGCGTAAAGGCCAGGAGATGAGGTAAATGGCTGGTTCCCGCCAACACCTGGTCATGGCGTTCAACGGTCATTGAATGGACGTCGGCACCCAGAACCTGCCACAACTGCATGATCGTTCTGACCGCCAGACTGCTGTTCTCAGGCAACGGGGTAAGGATGACCTTGCGGTTGCTGAACAGGTCTGCTTTGGATGCCCTGTAACCACTCTGCTCGGATCCGGCTACCGGATGCCCAGGCACAACACGATGCAGTGAACCTGCAAAATGCTGGCGCGCATCAGCAACAACATTGCCTTTCACGCTGGCCGCGTCAGTAATAATGGTATCCGGCCCCACCAGCGTAGCCAACTGCTGCAGCATGGGACGCACAGTCAGCGTAGGCGTACAAAGCATGATAATGTCAGCCTGCGGCGCCAGAGTGGTGATATCCGTGGAAAAACCATGGATGTTGCCATCCAGCAGTGCCACCTGCAAGGCTTGCTCATCCCTGCCATGAGCAAGAATACGCACGCCTGCGTTGGCAGCAATCAGCCCACGGGCAATGGAGCCGCCAATCAGACCCAGGCCAACAATCAACAGGGTTTTGTTTTCAAGAAGTTTCACGGTGCTGTTCTGGCTGGCATGGCTCGTGGATAGGAACCCAGATTCTTGATTTTGACCACACGACCGGCCAACTCATCAAAGACCTGACGTACCGGCTCATCATCGGTATGGCCTTCAAAATCCATAAAAAACACATAGGACCACATGTCGTCACGGGCGGGCCGGGTCTCAATACGCGTCAGACTGACCTGGTAACGGTCAAAGGGTTCAAGCACCCTGAACAAAGCTCCCGGCTTGTTTTCTGTATAAACCAGAATAGACGTCTTGTCGTGGCCGGTCGATTGTGTCTGGCGTGCACGCGACAGCACCAGGAAGCGGGTTGTATTGTTGCGACGATCCTGAATCGCAGGACAGGCAATGCTCAACCCAAACTGTCTGGCAGCCAGCAAACCTGCAATAGCGGCTACAGTTTCATCTTCTGATGCCTGACGCGCAGCTTCAGCATTGCTGCTGACTTCGACAATTTCCAGATCCGGATAACGTGTACGCAGCCAGAGTCTGCACTGACCCAGCGACTGTTTGTGGGAAACAATACGACGAATGGAATCCAGTTTTGCCGGATTTTTTACCAGCAGATTCTGTTCAATTGGCAGATAGATCTCGCCAGCAATAGCCAGCGAGGTTTCGATCAGACAGTCCAGCGTATTGTTGACGGCGCCTTCAGTAGAATTCTCAACCGGCACCACACCCCAGACTGCCCTGCCCGATTCAACTTCCAGAAAAACGTCATCAATGCTGGGTACTGCGGTGTGCTGCTCTATATCCAGATCATCACCAAAAAAGGCATGGACGGCCGCCTGTGAAAAGGTCCCAAGCGGCCCGAGAAATGCAATCTTCCCGACGGTATCAGTCATCCGAACCATCGGCCTCCTGTCCGGAGGTCTCGATTGAAGTATCAACAGCCTCGTCGTCCTCAGGCAGCTCGCTGACGTTTTCGTCGTCAGGCTCCGCTACCGGAGAAATACCTACCAGTGACTCATCTGTTTTCAGCTTGATCAGACGCACACCCTGGGTGTTACGACTCAGCACAGGTACTTCATCTACACGGGTACGAACCAGTGTGCCGCGATCACTGATCAGCATGATCTGCTCACCATCAGCCACCTGCACCGCACCCACCAGCGGACCGTTACGTTCACTGGTCTGCATGGCGATTACACCCTGGCCACCACGACCATAAATCGGGAATTCTTCAACATTGGTACGCTTGCCATAGCCGTTTTTGCTGACGGTCAGTACCTGTTTGCCTTCTTCGGGAATGATCATCGCAATCATTTCCTGACCTTCAGGCAGGCGGATACCACGCACACCACGCGCCGTACGCCCCATAGCGCGCACATCGGTTTCGTGGAAGCGCAGGGACTTGCCACCAGAGCTGAACAGCATGATGTCGCGGTTGCCGTCAGTCAGGGCGGTACCAATCAGACGGTCGCCCTCATCAAGTTCCAGCGCACGCAAACCTACGCTGCGAGGACGCGAGAAACTTTCCAGTTCGGTTTTCTTCACGGTGCCGTTGGCGGTCGCCATAAAGATGAAGTGGCCTTCAGTGTATTCACGGATAGGCAGCAGGCTGGTAATACGCTCGCCCTCTTCAAGCGGCAGAATATTGACCAGCGGACGACCTCTGGAGGTACGGCTTGCCAGCGGAATGTTGAATACACGCAGCCAGTAAACCTTGCCGGCACTGCTGAAGCAGAGCAGCGTATCGTGGCTGCTGGCGATCAGCAGGTGTTCGAGTTCGTCCTCGTCCTTCAGCGAGGCTGCCGCCTTGCCCATACCACCACGGCGCTGGGCCTGGTAATCGGTCAACGGCTGGGACTTGGCATAACCGCCACGGGAGATAGTCACCACACGATCTTCTTCGGTGATCAGGTCTTCCATGGTCAGGTCGAGCTGGGAGCCCACAATCTCGGTACGACGGGCATCGCCGTAGTTATCGCGTACCAGGCGCAGCTCTTCGCGCATCACCTCAAACAGGCGGATCTCACTGCCGAGAATATGCAGAAATTCTTTAATTTCATTCAGCAAGTCTTTGTAATCATTGATCAGTTTTTCATGCTCAAGACCAGTCAGACGATGCAGTCTGAGGTCCAGAATGGCCTGCGCCTGGGCAGGGGACAGATAGTATTCCTGGTCCTTGAGGCCGTACTGGACAGGCAGGTCTTCAGGACGGCAGGCGTCCGCACCACTCTCACCGAGCATGGCCAGCACGCTGGCAGACTGCCAGGAGCGGGACAGCAGCTTCTCTTTGGCTTCTGCTGATGTCGGTGACTCCTTGATCAGCTGGATCACAGCATCGATATTGGCGAGCGCAACCGCCAGACCTTCCAGAATATGGCCCTTCTCACGCGCCTTGCGCAGCAGGTAAATGGTTCTGCGTGTCACCACCTCGCGACGGTGGCGGACAAAGGCTTGCAGGATTTCCTTCAGGTTCAGCAGCTTGGGCTGGCCATCTACCAGCGCCACCATGTTGATACCAAACACAGACTGCATCTGGGTCTGGGCATACAGGTTATTCAGCACCACGTCGCCAACTTCACCACGACGCAGTTCGATCACAATACGCAGACCGTCCTTGTCGGACTCGTCTCGCAATTCTGTGATGCCTTCAATCTTTTTCTCTTTTACCAGTTCGGCGATTTTTTCAACCAGACGCGCCTTGTTGACCTGATAGGGAATTTCAGTCACAACAATGCTTTGGCGTCCGCTCTTCTCGTCTTCCAGCACCTCGGCGCGAGCACGCATATAAATGCGGCCTCGACCGGTTTTGTAGGCTTCAACAATACCAGCCCGGCCATTGATGATTGCAGCCGTGGGGAAATCCGGACCTTTGACGTATTCCATCAGCTCGTCAACAGTGATCTCTTCGTTGTCCAGCAGGGCCAGACACGCATCCACCACTTCAGTCATGTTGTGCGGTGGAATATTGGTTGCCATACCCACGGCAATACCGCTGGAACCGTTTACCAGCAGGTTGGGAATCTGGGTCGGGAAGACGTCCGGAATCAGCTCGGTGCCGTCGTAGTTTTCGGAGTAATCGACGGTTTCCTTGTCCAGGTCGGCCATCAGATCGTGGGCAATGCGAGCCATACGGATTTCGGTATAACGCATCGCAGCCGCTGCGTCGCCATCAATAGAACCGAAGTTACCCTGACCGTCTACCAGCGGATAGCGCAGGGAGAAGTCCTGTGCCATACGCACAATGGTGTCGTACACCGCAGAATCACCGTGCGGGTGGTATTTACCGATTACGTCACCGACCACACGGGCAGATTTTTTGTAGGGCTTGTTCCAGTCGTTGGACAGCACGTTCATGGCATACAGCACACGTCTGTGTACTGGCTTGAGACCGTCCCGCACATCCGGCAGCGCGCGGCCGACGATCACACTCATCGCATACGCAAGGTAGGACTCCCGCATCTCGCTTTCGAGGGACACCGGGAGGATCTGTTTGGTCGATTCCGTCATAAAGTTTCCGTCATGCTGTTCCGTCGTTTACCGCAGCTTCCATGCACCCGTTCAGGGTCTGCACGGACCGGTCTTTGAAACCCGCTTTGCGGGGTTCCCAAAACGACAGGATGGTACCACAAACACCCCCTCCCCGGACACTAAATATCTGTTAAATATCATTCTCCTGCACTCAGGCAAACTTGGTTATAATCGCCGCCCACAAAGACCCGCAACGGATAATGTTATGAGCGCCAACAACACCAGCGCCGAGCTGCTGATTCACGCCAGCTGGATCATTCCTGTTACCGATGACCAGACCGTACATCAGGACGCCTGCCTCGCTATTGCTGATGGCCGCATTCTTGGCATCTGCCCGAGTGCAGAGGCGCAGACGCGTTTTGACACAGCAGCACGTGAACTCGATCTGCGCGGACATGCGCTGATTCCCGGACTGGTCAACACTCACGGGCACGCAGCGATGAGCCTGCTGCGGGGTATCGCTGACGACCTGCCGCTGATGACCTGGCTGGAAGACCATATCTGGCCAGCTGAAGGCCGCTGGGTCAGCGAAGAATTTGTATACCAGGGCACATTGCTCGCTATTGGCGAAATGATCCGCTCCGGCACCACCTGCTTTGCCGATATGTACTTTTTCCCTGAAGCCAGTGCCAAAGCCGCATCCGAGGCTGGCATCCGCGTGCAGCTGGCGGCTCCGATCATCGACTTTCCGAATCCCTGGTCAGCCAACGCTGAAGAAGCCATCAACAAGTTCATAGACCTGCATGACACCTGGCGCAACAGTGAGCTGGTCAGTACGGCTTTTGGGCCTCATGCGCCCTATACGGTCTCTGACGGCCCTCTGCGAAAGATTGCGACCCTGGCTGATGAGCTGGACCTGCCAGTGCATATGCATGTCCATGAAACCGCTTTTGAGGTGGAACAGGCTGTTGCCAACAGCGGCAAGCGCCCGATACAGCGCCTGAACGATCTGGGACTGCTGAGCCCGCGCCTGATCTGTGTGCACGCAACCCAGCTGGATGACAGTGATATCAGCCTGCTGCAAAGCGCTGGCGCCCATGTTGCCCACTGCCCTGAATCCAACCTCAAACTGGCCAGCGGCTTCTGCCCGGTTGAAAAACTGCGCCGTCATGGTATCAATGTCTGTCTGGGCACCGATGGCGCCGCCAGCAACAACGATCTGGACATGTTCTCCGAGATGAGGACTGCCGCACTGCTGGCCAAGGCTGTCAGTTCAGATGCTGCCGCCCTGCCCGCCTTTGCGGCTCTGAAGATGGCCACTCTGGACGGGGCACGCGCAATGGGCCTGGATCATCTGACAGGCTCACTGGAGGCCGGCAAGCGCGCAGATATTGTGGCCGTGCGCCTGGATGAACTGAATACATTGCCGGTGCACAATCCGGTTTCACATCTGGTATATGCCACCAACTCCACACAGGTCAGTCATGTGTGGGTAAACGGCAAACAACTGCTGAATCAGGGTGAATTGTGTACCCTGAATCGCCGTCAACTGATCGATATCGCCACTCACTGGCAACAGACTCTGGGATCCAAAGCATGACACAGTCAGCACAAAGCTCTATGCATCTGAACCGCGACGACGCTGAAATCCGCAAATTCGAAGCGCTGGCGTCACGCTGGTGGGATCCCAACAGTGAATTCCGTCCTCTGCACGAAATCAACCCGCTGCGCATGGGTTTTATCAGTGCTCGCATCAATCCGGCCGGGAAACGCTGTATAGACATCGGTTGCGGTGGCGGCATTCTGAGCGAAGCGCTGGCACGCCATGGCGCCGATGTAACCGCCATCGACCTGGCAGAGGCTTCACTGGCAGTTGCACGCCTGCACAAGCTGGAAAGTGGTCTGGATATCCGCTACGAAAACATTTCTGCTGAAGACATGGCAGAGCGTGAGGCCGGTCAGTATGACATCGTGACCTGCCTGGAAATGCTGGAGCACGTACCGGATCCGGAATCCATCGTGGCGGCCTGCACAAAACTCGTCAAACCGGGTGGGCACGTGTTTTTCTCCACGCTCAACCGCAATCCCAAATCCTGGCTGTTTGCGATTGTGGGCGCTGAATATGTACTGAACCTGCTGCCGCGTGGCACCCACGACTATGCCAAGTTCATCAAGCCATCCGAACTGGCCCACTGGTGTCGTTACCACGGTCTGCAACAGGGTGACATCACTGGCATGAGCTACAATCCGCTGACCCGCGTTTACAGCCTGGGCAAGGATATTGATGTCAACTATCTGGCCCACTATCGCAAGCCGGGTGCTGACGATTGATAGCCCAACCGGTTCAGGATTTGATGATGTTACCTCCACAAACACTCGCCCGCCTGCGGCAACAGGGTGGCGTTTATTTTGATCTTGACGGTACCTTGCTGGACTCGGCTCCGGACTTCCAGCTTGTGCTGGACAGTCTGTGCCTGGATCACGGCATCCCGACGCCGCAACCGGTTGCCGTTCAGTCCACTGTATCCAGCGGCGCACGTGCGCTGGTGTCGATGGCTTTTAACATGGCCACGGATGCTCCTGGCTTTGATGCCCTGCTGGCAGAGATGCTTCGGCGTTATGGGGAGCAGATAGAAAACTCGCAAGCGCAACTGTATGCAGGTATGGCACAGCTGCTGGAGCTGCTGGAACAGGAAGGCATTGCCTGGGGTGTTGTGACCAACAAACCCGTACGGTATTCACGCCCGCTGCTGGAAAGCCTGAAACTGCTGTCACGCTGCAGTGTGCTGGTCTGTCCAGACGATGTGGCACGTACCAAACCAGACCCGGAACCTTTGTTCCTGGCCGCCACCCGGACCAGTCGTGATGCTGCCAGCAGCATTTATGTAGGCGACCATCCACGTGACATTGAAGCCGGCAAAGCCGCAGGCATGACCACTATTGCCGCAGGTTATGGCTACCTGCCGGAATCTCCGGCGATCGACCTGTGGGGAGCGGATTTTATTGTCCGCGATGTAGACCAGATCAGCAGAATGTTATGGCCGGAGAAAGTCTGACAGCAGACGTCGGCATCCACTTCAGAAGGAATACAGCATGACAAATCAAACATCCCGGACTGTCAGACTGGACGGACAGATTGTACTGGTCACCGGTGCTGGCGACGGTATCGGCAAAGCCGTTGCCATTGCTGCCGCCGCAGCCGGTGCAACCGTTATTCTGATCGGACGAACCCAGGAGAAACTGGAAGCCGTTTATGACCAGATCATGGCTGAAAAACTGCCGGAGCCTGTGATTCACCCAATGGATCTGGCCACAGCCAGCCAGGAAGATTACGACGTACTGGGACGCAGCATTCTTGAGCAGTTTGGCCGTCTGGATGTGCTGCTGCACAACGCCTCCGTGCTGGGCAATCTGGGACCGCTGCAGTTCATCCAGCCGGAATCCTGGATGAAGATCATGCAGATCAACGTTAACGCTCAGTTCCTGATGACGCGTGCCCTGCTGTCAGCACTGCTGAACGCGGACAGCGGCAAAATCCTGTTTACCTCCTCGGGCGTTGGTCGCAAGGGCCGCGCATACTGGGGAGCCTATGCCGTCAGCAAATTTGCCACTGAAGGCATGATGCAGGTGCCGACCGACGAACTGGCTACTACCAGCAACATCAAGGTTTTCAGCATCAATCCAGGTGCTACCCGTACCCGTATGCGCGCTGATGCCTTCCCTGGCGAAAATCCGGCCACCCTGCCGACTCCGGAGTCCCTGGTCCCCGCTTATCTGAATCTGATGAGTGAAGCCGGCGCAAGCCTGTCAGGCCAGGCAGTTGATGCCCGCAAACTGCTGGAGGAACTGGCGTCGGAATAATGACGCCTGCCACCGACAAAGATTGCCGCTAATGACGTTTCCATGGCGGCAATCTTTGCCGCCAAATCTCTTAAAATCTCAAATAAACTTCCTACCTATTTGAATTAAAAGAAAATAATTCAAGAGCAACACGACTGGCACAGTTCTAGCTTATACCTTACTGTTACAAACAGTGGAGATGCCAGATGGCCCCGCCAGTCAGTACTGCTCATGCCTTAGACCTGAACCAGGCACGACAACGAATTGCTGCTGAAGAGCTGACAGCCGATGCTGCCAGTTCCATCACTACTGTCCGCTATCGTTTGCTTACAAGCCTGCAAACCACGCTTGACGTCGACAAGCTGCTGCCCCTGTTCCTGCACGAACTGGAAACTCTGGTTTTCTACGATGGCGTCCTCTACAGCAACCAGAATCAGGATATCGAGCACCTGTGGGGACAGCGTCGCAGCCATCACTGTCATTACCGTCTGATCATTCACAGAGAACAACTGGGCGAGCTGTATTTTTATCGAGACAGCCGTTTTGATGATGCAGAACTGGAAATTATCGAATCACTGCTCAGCGCGTTATTGCTGCCTCTGCGCAATGCCCTGCTCTACCGCCAGGCACTAACTGCCTCACTGACCGACCCACTGACAAGCACCGGCAACCGTCTGGCCTTGAGCTCGCAGCTGAAACGGGAAATCAACCTGGCTCGCCGCTACAGACAGCCCATGTCCGTTCTGGTGATCGATATCGACAAATTCAAACGCATCAACGACACCTACGGCCATGCCACAGGTGACGTTGTACTCAAAGAGCTGGCTGAAACCATCCGCCGCGTCAATCGCAGTACTGACCTGTGCTTCCGTTACGGTGGTGAGGAATTCGTGATTCTGCTCAGCAATACCGGCAGCGAAGGAGCCTTGGTCATCGCCGATCGCCTGCGCTCTGCCGTATCACAGACCATTGTCTCTACAGAAACCGGCCCACTCCAGCGGACAGTCAGCCTTGGCCTCTCCACGCTTGCGGAACCAGCCAACGAACACCTCCTGATACCC
>Ga0079224_100013554_pt1 | contig 11354 bp, 6 predicted proteins | sample Stecom2015_FD_80414 | JGI IMG/M metagenome (GOLD analysis project Ga0079224, IMG submission 80414) | Agricultural soil microbial communities from Utah to study Nitrogen management - Steer compost 2015 | ecosystem: Environmental > Terrestrial > Soil > Agricultural land | place: USA: Utah...
TCGGCTACGACGCGCTCGACGCGGAGGCGCGGCGGCGCGAGGACCTCGTGCGCTCCGGGCCGGTCGACTGCGCGGCGTGCCACGGCGATCCGGACGGGGCCGGGCCGCTCGAGGGTCCCGCGAACGGCGACCTGATCTGGCGCCAGCCCACGCGCCGGGCCTGCACGTCGTGCCACGACGACTGGCTGCCCGAGCATCCGTACACCGCGAACATGCAGACGATGCCGCCGCAGCGCGACGACGGCGCCTGCACGCAGTGCCACCGGGTGTCCGGCACGCCGCTCGACGTGATGGACGCGCATCGCCATCCGCTGCGCGACCCCGAGCTCGCGCCCGGACTGCACTTCGTGGTCAAGCCGCCGGAGAACCTGCAGATCGGCGACAAGCTCGTCGTGCGCTTCAGCGTGCAGGACGACCGCGGCGAGCCGGTGCCGATCGGCCGGGTCGGCCGCATCGAGGTGGGGGTCACCGGGCCGACGAGCAACCCGAACCTCCTCCTGTCGACGACGGTGCCGGTCACCGCCATCCAGGGCACCGGTCCGGAGTACGAGACCGCGCTGCCCGAGCGGGTCTTCCTGGAGCGGGTCGGGACGTCGACCAACGCACTGGAGAACTTCTCGACCGCGCGCAAGCCGCACTGGCACGTGGCCGGGGCGCTGACCGAGGTGTACCTGCGCACGGCGACCGGCTCGGGCTCGATACTGGTCGCCGCGGCGCCGGCGCGGCAGAACTTCATCGACGTCCTGCCGGGCACCGGCGCGGGGTTCGCGCGCGACCAGTACGTGGTGATCGAGCCCGGCGTGCCCGGGCAGGAAGAGGTCCTGCAGATCCAGTTCGTCGAGGGTGACCGCCTGTGGTTCTCGTCGCCGCGCAACACGGCCTACCCGCCGGCGCTCACCAGGGCGCACCCGGCGATGGCGGTGGTGCGGCAGGTGACCGTGACCCGGGTGCCCGCGACGTCGTTCGCGGTGCACCCGGACGAGGGCCGCATCGAGGAACTGGTCGAGTTCGGCGAGGGTGACGTTCTGGTCACCTACTCGACCGACTTCGTGATCCCGGAGCGCTATCCGGGGACGTTCAACGACTCGCCCGACCTCGACGAGGCCTTCGGCGACTGGGTCGGCCTGCCGCTGCTCTCGGGGACCTACACGGTCGGCGTGTGGGGGACGCGCGGGTTCACGGTGAACGTGTTCGGGCAGACGACCAACTACACGGAGGGGTCGATCGGCGACCGCCGCGCGGTGGTCGACTTCCTGGTCGGCAGCGCGACGAAGCTGGAGCCGAACCGGCGGATCGATTCGGCGGCCACGTGCAACGCGTGCCACGTCGACCTGCAGTTCCACGGCGGCAACCGCCGCGGCTACGACGTGTGCATGATGTGCCACGGCACGTCGGGCGCGGAAGACCGCGCGCGGCACCTCGCGGCCAACGCGCCGGCGACCCCGGGCGTCAGCATCGAGTTCCGCAGCATGCTGCACAAGATCCACGCCGGCAGCATCCTGACGCGGGACTTCGACGTGGTCGGGCAGGGCAGCGCCCCTTACCCGAACAACTTCTCGGTGCACAACTACAACGGCATCGGGTTCCCGGTGATGCCGGGCGGAGTGGCGAACTGCGTGTCGTGCCACGGTTCAGACAATGACGCGTGGCATGCACCCGCCCCGCGCGTCCACCCGCTGGAGAGCAAGCCGTCGCGCACCTGGTTCGCCGCGTGCATCACCTGCCACGACAGCGACGCCGCGCGGGCACACGCGGAGGCCAACACGAGCCCGCGCGGCGCGGAGGCCTGCGCGATCTGCCACGGGCCGGGTGAGCAGCAGCACGTGGTGCTGAGGCACAAGGTGAGGTAGGCGGGGGGCAGTTGCCACCCTGAGCTCTCCGTCGATCACGCGCGCACTTGCGCACGTGACCGAGACATCCGCCTCGCCCCGCATGGTGCCGAGCAGACGCACGGTTCCGATGCGGGCGATCATTCTCTCGAGCGAGAGCTGGCGAGTCGGCGGGCTTCACCGTCGCGCTCTCGAGGTGGTCACCATTCGGACCTGGGCGTCCCCTGGGTTGTCTCGTCGTCGACTCGATCGAGATCGGTCTCATGGCAACGATCTCGACGGAAGCCGGACCAGTGGCGACGACTGAGGCTTGTCCGTCAAGGCGTAGTGGTCGGCGTGGTCACGAGCGCTTCGGTGTGGGCACAGCATGATCCTCGGTGGAGTCCCGTCAGCATCCGGGTGGACCACCGGCCAAGCGGAGACTTCGGGCACTTCACTAGGCGCTCCCGCGCCTCAGGACTGCCTGCTCCGGAGGAGGCGTCCCGCGAAGTGCGCCAGCAGCCCGAGGCACAACAGCGCGCACGCGGCCATCCGCACGCTCTGCGCCGGATCGCGGCGGAACACCAGCTCCACGGGAGCATCCGCCGGGACCATGCCCTCGGGGTCGTTGCGCAGGTGGACGCTGACCCCGTCGCGGTGGAGGGGGGTGTGCAGGTCGATGCGCGCGCACTGCGGTGGACCCGAGGCCGCTGCCACCTCGACGTCGACCGCCAACGTCGCGGGGATCGCAGTGCGCGGATGGTAGGAGCGGTGCACGGCGAGCACGCGGAGCGTGAAGGGCGGCGGAAGCGCCGACTCCCAGCGTGCCTGCTCGGTGTCTGCCCCGGGGGCGAGGGTGACCGAGGCTTCGCGGGCGGCGAGCGCGGACCACAGCGCGCTGCCGAGCAGGAGCGCCACGCCGGCGTGCACGAGCGGCAGCGCGCGGCGGCCGGGGCGCATCCGCCACGCAGCGCGGTCGAGCACGAGCGCCGCGAACAACAGCAACAACAGCAAGCGCGCGCCGGGCAGCGGCAATGCGAGGCCGGCGCCGAGGGGCAACCACGCGACCAGCGCGTCGAACCATCGCTCACGCGCGGCGAGCACGCCTCGCTCGGCGGCGTCCCAGGTGCCGAGGAACGCGACGAGCCCGAGCAGCGCGAGGAGCAGGGCGGCGATGCGGGCGCCGAGGAATCGTCGGGCAGTCAAGCGCCGCGCGCCGGGAGGTCGGGCTCGACGAACGCGGCGCGCGCGGCAGCCGACGCGAGCGGGTCGGCGGAGTGGTGCGCGCCGAGCAGCCCGCGGTCGAGCACGCGCGGGTTCCGGGCGAGGAACTCGTCGGCGCTCGCCGACGGCGCCGACCGCATCGGGAAGTGGTGGATCGGGAGCATCCAGCCGCGCGTCAGGGTCGCGTGGTACTTCTCCGCCGCGATCCCGTGCCGGGCAAGGAACGCGCGCAGCGCGGACGCCATGCGCGCCGTCGCGTCGTCGACGTCGCCTTCGACGAGGTAGCCGCAGGCGAGCCGCAGGTGCGCGCGATGGTCGGACGGGTCCGGCGCGATCCGGCCGGCTTCGAAGTCCGACCGGAAGCGCAGGTCGTCCGCCGAAAGCGCGTGGTGCATCGCGGCCGCGATCGTGCGCGGCGTGCGGACCGTGGGCAAGGCCGGCGGCCGCGTCGCGCGCCGCGCGCCATGCGCGGGCGCCGATCGACACGACCCGCCTGCGCGTGCCGGCCACGCGCGTCTGGCCTTCGCACGCGCCGCGGTCGGCCTTGCCTCGGCCACCGCGCCCGCGGGAACCGCGCCGACTTCCGTTGCTTGCCGACGACGGTGCCGCGGACCTTCTCGCGGGCGATTGTCCCGCCCATGGCAAGGCGGTATACGGGCGGGCGGGGAAACCACGATGCACGAGGAAGAGCACCCGGAGAGCTGGTCGTCGGGCAGCGCGGGAACCGGTCCTTCCTCACGCGCGCCGGCGCAGCCCGGTCCGGAGCCGGACCTGCCGTCGCGCGGCGATGCCGACGTGCACGCCGGCGACGTGGTGGGCGGGTACGAGCTGCTGCGCGTGCTCGGTCGCGGCGGCATGGGCGTCGTGTGGCTCGGCCGGCATCGCGTCCATGGCCACCGGGCGGCGGTGAAGCTGATCGTGCGGGGGCCTGGCTCCGACTTCGACGCGGCGGGGGTCCCGCACGAGTTCCACCAGGTGGTGAAGCTGCGCCACGAGCACATCGTGCGCACGTTCGACGCCGGGATCCACGAGACGCCGACCGGCCGGCTCCTGCCGTTCCTCGTGATGGAGTACCTGCCCGGCGCGCGCGCGATCACGGTCTACGCGGACGAGCACGCGCTCGGCGTTCGGGAACGTCTGAACCTGTTCCTCGACGCGTGCAACGCGGTCGCGTACTTGCACGCGCACGGCGACGTCCACCTCGACGTCAAGCCAGATAACCTGCTCGTGGACGAGGCGGGCAAGGTCTTCCTCGCCGACTTCGGGATCGCGCGGCCGGTCCTGGGATGGGCAGAAGGCGTCGGCGGTACCCCGGAGTACATGGGGCCCGAGCAGCTCGCCGGCGACGTCGATCGGATCGACAAGCGTGCCGACGTGTGGGCGTTGGGCGCGGTGCTGTTCCGCCTCCTCGCCGGGCGCGACGCGTTCGGCGGGTTCCGCGGGACGCTGCAGGATCGGCTCGGCGCGGTGCGCCACGTGCAGCACGCCCTGGCCGCGGTCCATCCCGCGCTGCGCTCGATCGTCGCCCGCTGCCTCGACCCGGACCGCGACCGGCGTTTCGCCGACGCCGGCGAGGTCGCTGCCGCGGTGCGCGCGGTGCTGTGGCCCGGCGGCGTGCGCGGCGTGGTCGATCGCCTGCGGCGCGAGCGCCCGCGCACGTTTGCCGCGCTGGTGCTCGCCGCGATCACCCTCGGCGCGACCGCGCTCGCGGTCCTGCTGACGACGCCGACCCTGACCTTGTTCGGCGCGTCGATGGAGTGGTACGCGAGGCTGCTGCCCGCGCCGCGCGCCTCGCTCGCGAGCCTGGACCGGCTGCCGGACGTCGTCGTGCTGGAGTTCGACAGCGCGACCGGCGAGGCGCTCGCGAGCGAGGGCCTGCCCGGGTTCACGCCGCGTTCCGGTCGCAGGGCGTACCGCGCGTTGCATGCCGCCGCGATCCCGCGGCTGGTCGAGGCCGGCGTCCGGGTCATCGTGTTCGACCTGTTCTTCCGGCCGCCCCGGACGGACAGCGTCGGGCCGGATCACGATCCGCTGCTGGCGCTCGCGATCCGGGAGGCGCGCGACCACGGGGTCCCGGTCGTGCTGGCGACGCGGGATTGGTGGCTGGAGGACGGGCGCCCCGACATCTCCGCGCCGCTGCTCGACGCGCAGGCGCTGTGGGGCGGCGTGACCGTCGGCGAGCACGGCGGGCACTACTGGACCAGCCTGGTCGTGGCCCGCGAGGGCGTCGAGGACATGCCGGCCCTGTGCCTCGCCGCGTATGCCGCCTTCCGCTCGCCGACCACGTTCCACGAGTACGCGATCGAGGGCCAGGACGTCGTCGTGCGGCACTACGATCTGGCGGCCGGTCGCCCGGAACGCGTGCCACGCGGCGATTGCAGGGTGCGCGGCGTCGGAGTGCGCGTGTTCAGCCCGACCGACGCGTCGCACGGCCTCGTGCCGGGGGACCTCGAGGCGTTCCACGTGTTCGTGTTGCCGGGCCCGGACGCGTGGCGCCGCTCGACGCTGCGCTACGAACTGCTGTGGCGCGCGGATCCGTACGAGCTGCGGCGCGCTCTGGGCGACAAGGTCGTGGTCATCGCCGACCCCGAGTTCGACGCCTGCGTCGAGGGTAGCGATACGAAGGCCGCGCGCGTGCACGCTGCCGCGGTGCAGTCCCTGATCCTGCGGAACGGGACCGACTGGGCGGGGCCGTGGAACGTGGTGCTGGCGGGGTGTGCCGCGGCGGCAGCGTCGCTGATGACGTGGCGCGCGCGGCGGCGGCTCGCAGGCCGCCGGCTCGCCGGCGGCGCGCTGGTCGTGGGGTCGACGCTCCTGGTCGGCGTGCTGCTCGTGGCCCTCGGATGGTTCGTGCGGCGGGCCACGGGGGCATGGCTGTATCCGGTGCCCGCCGCGGCAGCCTGGCTGCTCGCCGCTGCGGCAGTCCTGGTCGTGCACGCGGCCCGCCGCGTGCCCTGGTTCGCATGGAGTGCGCGGTGAGCGCGGCGCGGAGACGGCCCGCCGCACGCGTTCGCCGGCGCGTCGGTTGGACTCGGGGCCTGAGCGATGACCTGGCGGACCATGCCACCGGCCGAGCGCGCGGATGCGCGGTGCATCTCCTGACCCGCGGCTCTGCCCACGAGCCGCTCCCCCTCGAGAGCAAAGAAGTCACCTCATGAACGACAACGTCTGCTCGTCGCTCCTCGCCTGGTCGGTTCTTGCCGTGGTCGCGTCGGCCACGACCGTGCCCGCGCAGATCCCCGAGTGGTGCGGCCTGGATGCCGTCGTGCCCCAGGACCAGTGGATCCGGATCACCGGCAAGGCCCAGTACGGGGACGACGTCAAGGGCGCTCCGCCGAAGACGCGGGTCATCGACTACGTCGTGTGGCACCGGACCGGCGCCGCGAGCTTCCGTGCCTACGTGGTCGAGCACGGCGACTCGCGGCAGAAGGCCGAGGGCATCGAGCTGATCGACGGCGCTGCCTACATGAAGATCACGGACCAGCCGACCGCGGTCACGCCCAGGACCGCGGCGCTGGCCGCCGCCACCCATCCGGTGCTCTACCGCGAGGCGCTGCGCCGCGCGCTCCGGGCGGTCGTGCGCACGGGCGATGTCGACGAGGTCGTCCGCCTGCTCGTGGACGCGCTCGCCGAAGCCGGGGAGGGCGTGCGCTCCGAGCTGGCGGCCGCAGACGCCGCCGGTCTCCGCAGGGAGTTCGACTCGTCGCATCTCGAGGACGCTGCCGTCCTGGTGCGCGCACTGAAGTCCGATGACCGCGCCAGAGAAGCGATGGTGATCGTGCAGGCGCTCGCCAAGCTGGGCGTGCTGCAGGACCTCCTGGTCCACATTCGCTTTCCCTTCATCCTGTCCCACCGCACGGCCGGTGGGGCGGAGGGAACGGAAGTGGTCACCTGGGCGTACCCCGACCCGGAAGGCGAGGAGCGGCGCCACGTGTGGTACTTCTACGTGGGCAGCGACCACCAGGACCCGAAGGACATCGCGATCGGGGGATTCTGGTGGGACAAGCCCGAGGAGGCGGTGTTCCTCGGCTTTGTCCCGATCGGCTACTACATGCACGTGGAGCTGATCATGAAGGAGCAGGATCAGTGGTGTGCGGTGAAGCTGACGACGGGGCGCATCGAGGACCTCGCCCCCGAGGAGCGGGAGATCGTGACGCAGGCGGTGATTCACGCAGAGCGCGCGGGCATCCGGACCGGCAAGCAGGGAGGCGCCACGGAAACGCCGCAGGAACGGACGGGCGGGCCCGGGCAGCGCGCGCACGACGCACCGGTGCGCCTCGTGCCGGTTCCAATCGAAGACGGGGGCGGCCCCGGGTCGCCGGCGCACGAGGGCGATCCGACCCCCGTACCCTCGGCTGCGCGCGGCTGAGTGCGGCGCGCGCGAGGTCGCCGATCCGGGCGCGCGGCGCGCATGCGACGCGCGCGGACCGTCGCGGTCCGTTCCGGCGCCGCTAGTCGAGTTCGGCTTCAGCTCTTCCGCACGTCGTGCACGCGTCGTGCGGCAGGTTGCCGCGCGCCGCCCGCAAGTACCCGAACGGCGTCAGCCACAGCAGGTTCGACACCCGCGACGTGTACACGTCCGCGTGCCGCTCGATCTGACGCGCGAGGCGGCTCTTGTCGCTGCCGGCGCGCATGAGCGGGCCCCAGCGCGCGTGCGCGAGGCGGTTCGCCTGCTGCGCCAGCGGCGCGAGGCGCTGGTCGAGTGCCTCCAGTTCGGCGCGCAGCGCGCGCAGGCGTTCGCGCAGCGCGCCGGGAGGACCGTTCACCCCGGCCGGCAGCCGGCCGCCGTGCTCCAGCCGCTGCAGCGCGAGGCGGAGGGTCGCCTGCTCGCGCTCCAGCCGTTCCTTGTGCGCCATGCCTTCCTCCAGCTCGCGCTGCGCGCCGGCGAAGTCCTGCTCGGCCTTCACCTCCTCCTCCAGCTCGCGCAGGACGAGCGCGGTGCGCCAGCGTCGGATGCTGCTGGAGACGTGCACGTCGGCGTAGACGTGGTCGCCGACGTAGAGGATCTCTTCGCCGCCGAGGTCCAGGGAGGCCTGCACGACCTGCGCGTTGCCGCCGGCGTAGACCTTGCCCTGCTCCAGGCGGCCGGCGACTGGGCGCCGGTCACCGAGGTCGCCGACCAGTTCGTGGAACTCGGCGGCCTGGTCGAAGAAGCCGGGCTTGCCGGCCTGCACGATGACGAACTCGAACAGGTCGCGCCAGTTCGCGCCGGGCAGGAAGCGGTCGAACGTCCAGCTCATCATCGCGCGCGTGTAGAGCCAGTCGGAGTTCGTGGCGAGGAACAGGCGCTTGCCCGCCTGGCGCAGGTCGATCAGCGCCTGCGGCAGGTCGGGATCGAGGACGACGAAGCGCTCGGGGTCGGCGACGATCTCCGCCTTCAGCTCGCCTTCGAGGTGCGCCGCGTCCATCGTGTCGCGCACCAGCACGTACAGCTCGGGGTAGCCCAGCTCGACCGGCAGCACCCCGCGGTCGCGCAGGTCGACGAGCTGCGCGTAGAGGCACGCCTCGGACAGCGAGAACAGGGTGTTCAGGAACACCCAGCGCGGCTCGCTCAGCTCGACCCACACCTGGCTGTAGGTGCGCCGGCGGGTCTCGTGGTCGAGGAGCGCGGTGCCGTGCGCGGCATGGGTCACGTAGCCGAACCGGCTCGCCTTCACGATGTTGCCCAGCTCGACGTCGATGATCAGGCCGCGGGTGAACAGCTCCGGGTCGAAGCGCAGGTCGCCGACCGGCAGGCCGCGCGCCTGCAGGCGGCGCTGCACGTGCGCGTACGCCCGCTCTTCCCAGTGCGCGACGTCGTAGTGGACCAGCGTGTAGTCCATGTCGAAGCCGACCGCGCCGATCGACCGCATGTTGAGGGTGCGGTTGCAGAACACGCGGCGTTCGGGCGGCGGCTCGAAGGCGGGGCGGTAGGTCATGGGCGGATGCGGGAGGGCGCAGGAATGTAGACCGCCCCGGGGGCGGCGCGCACCAGGCAGGCGAAACGCGACGCGCGGACGGGCGCCTCCGGTACAAGATGACCGTCATGGACTCCAGCGAGAGTTTGATCATTGCCGCACGCGGCCGGGATCGCCGCGCGATCGAGGAGCTGCTGTTGCAGCATCTCTCGCCGCTGGAGGCATTCGTCCGCCTGCGCATGGGGCCGGCGCTGCGCGCCCACCTGACCGCTCCCGACCTCGTCCAGTCGGTGTGCCGCGAGGTGCTCGAGGACCTCGGCGAGTTCGAGTACCGCGGCGAGGCCGCGTTCCGCCACTGGCTGTACACCCGCGCGCAGAACAAGCTGCTGGAGAAGCACCGCTGGCTGACCGCCGGCAAGCGCGACCACGGACGCGAGGAACCGGTGCCGGACGTGACCACCGTGCTGCCGAGCTACCAGACCCTGCTCACGCCGAGCCGGGTCGCGGCGGCGCGCGAGACCGTCGCGCGCATCGAGGCCGCGTTCGACGAGCTGCCCGAGGACTACCGCGAGGCGCTCACCCTGCACCGCATCTGTGGGATGTCGCACGCCGAGATCGCCGAGCGCATGCAGCGCAGCGAGGGCGCCGTGCGCAACCTCGTCTACCGCGCCACCTCCCGCCTGGCGCTGCGGGTCGACGAGCTGGAGAGCGGCGGCAAGTAGTCACTTGCCTTCCGCGCGCGCACGGAGCCGCTGGTGCAGCGCCGCCCACTCCGGTCGCGCGCGCAGCGGCACGAACACGGCCTCCGCGAGCGGACGCGCGGAGGCCAGCCCATGGCGCTCGGCGGCGAGCACCTGTGCCATCGCCTCGTCGAGGAGCGCGGTGTCGGCGTGCGAGCCGAGCAGTCGGCGGGCGTGCAACAGGCAGTGCGCCGCGGCGAGCGCGGTGTTCGCGTCGAAGTCGAGTCCGGCCAGCTCGCGCGCGGTCGCAAGCAGCGCCTCGCCCTGCTCCGCGCGCAGCTCCAGGCTGCCGCGCAGCCGGAGGTGGTTGCCGAGGAACAGGCGGCTCTGCCGGTGGCCCGGCGACCTGGCCAGCGCCTGCCGCTGGCACGCGATCGCGCGCGCCAGCAGCGCGAGGGCCTCCTCGGCGCGGTCGGTCATCCGGCTGAGGCACAGGGCGAGGTTGTGCAGCGTGCCGCCGAGCTGCACGCGGAAGACGAGGTTGTCGGGGAACTGCGCGAGCGCGCGCTCGCGCCGCTCCAGGCAGGCGCGCAGGTGCGGTTCCGCCGCCGCGGGGTCCGTGCGCGCCAGCAGGTTGCCGAGGCCCTCCAGCATCTCCGCCGCGACCACCTCGGGCGGCGGCCAGGTCCCCGGCGCCAGCTCGTCCGCCAGCGCGAGCGCGCGCTCGAACTCGGCGCGCGCATCGGCGTCGCGCTCGCGGCGCGCGAGGAACTTGGCGAGGTTGGCGCGATAGGTGACGCGCAGCATCGCGTCCTTGGGATCGGTGGTGCCGCGCGCAACCACCTCCTCCTGCAGGTCGATCGCCTCGCGCAGGACCGCTTCCGCCGCGGCGGGATCGCGGTTCTCGTCGATCACGACCGAGCGCGTCGTGCGCAGGTTGGCGCGCCCGCGCAGCGCGGCGACCTCGCAGCCCGGGAACGCGCCGAGCGCCACGAAGTCGCGCTCGGCCGCCTCGATCGCCGCGCGCGTCTCGGGGCCGGCGCTGCGGTCGGACAGTGACGACGCGATGCTCATGCGCGCCGGCGCGCGGACATCGAGCACGCTCGCGGGCACGTCCATCCGGTCGCCGTGCAGCACGTCGACCGCCTCGCGCGCGAGTGCCAGCGCGGCGTCGGTCTTGCCCTGACGTTCGAAGGACATCGCCAGCGCGTGCAGCGCGCGACCGGCCTGCATGCGCACCCGGAGGTGGTCGGGATGGTGCTCCAGCAGCTTGCGGTACAGCTCGGCCGCGTCGCTGAGCGCCTGGTGCGCGACGTGCTCGGCGAGCGGCACCGTGCGCAGGCGGTCGTTGCCCAGCCGGACGAGCACCGACTGCAGGGCGTCGAGGCTCGTGTCCAGGCTGAGCCTGGTGCGCTCCTGCTCCTTGCGCAGCGCCTCGTTCGCCGCGAGCGTCCTGGCCTGTTCCTCGCGGAGCGCCTCGTTCGCGCGCAGCGTGCGCTCCTGTTCTGCGCGCAACGCGGTGTTGGCGCGAGCCTGCTGCCAGGCGAGCGCTGCCGGCAGGGCGGCCGCTCCCACCAGGAACGCGCCGAGCGCGGTCGCGGTGACCTTGTGCCGCTGGCACCAGCGCAGGATGCGCAGGCTCACGCCGAGCGGGCGCGCCGCGATCGGCTTGCGCTGCAGGACGGCGAGCAGGTCGTCGGCGAACGCGCCCATGTCGCGGTAGCGGCGCTCGCGGTCGCGGTCCA
>Ga0079224_100013557_pt1 | contig 11353 bp, 12 predicted proteins | sample Stecom2015_FD_80414 | JGI IMG/M metagenome (GOLD analysis project Ga0079224, IMG submission 80414) | Agricultural soil microbial communities from Utah to study Nitrogen management - Steer compost 2015 | ecosystem: Environmental > Terrestrial > Soil > Agricultural land | place: USA: Utah...
GAGGGGGCATGAGACGGCGCAACTGGTTTCTCTTCTCGGCCCTTTGCTTTGGCTTTGCCTTCCTCTATGGGCCCATCCTTTCGCTGATCGTCTACTCCTTCAACGAAAGCCGACTGGTCACTGTCTGGAGTGGTTTTTCCACCCGTTGGTACGGTGAACTCTTCCGCGATCCGCAGATCATCGATGCGGCGCTTCTTTCCCTGCGCATCGCGGCGGTGAATGCGACTTTCGCCGTTGCATTGGGCACCTTGGCCGGGCTGGCGGTTGCACGCTTTGGACGCTTTCGTGGAAGAACGCTCTTTACCGGCATGATCGCCGCGCCGCTGGTAATGCCCGAGGTAATTACCGGCCTATCCCTCCTGCTTCTCTTCGTCACTTTGGAAGCGGCGGTCGGCTGGCCGTCCGGCCGGGGCGTTACCACCATCACGATTGCTCACATCACCTTTTCCATGGCCTACGTGGCTGTCATCGTGCAGTCACGCCTGTCGACCATGGATGCCTCCGTCGAGGAGGCAGCTCTAGACCTTGGCGCGCGGCCCTGGAAGGTGTTTCTGGTCATCACCCTGCCGATCATCGCTCCCGCGCTGGTGGCCGGCTGGCTGCTCGCCTTCACCCTCTCGCTCGACGATCTGGTGATTGCCTCCTTCGTGTCGGGTCCGGGCGCCAGTACGTTGCCGATGGTTGTCTTTTCCAAGGTGCGATTAGGTGTGTCGCCTGACGTGAACGCCCTTGCGACGATCATCGTGGGTGTGGTCACCCTTGCAGTCATCGTGTCCGGTTGGCTTATGATCCGTTCTGAGCGCCGGCGGGAGCGTGATGTGCAGGCTGCCTTGGCGGACCGGAGCTAGGCCGGACTCTCGGAGCTATCCAAGAGGTAGAGCGGGCGGCTGTGGCTATTCCGCGGCGGACATCTCCTCCTCCTCGAAGGTGATGGTCTTGAAGTCCGCCGGAGCTACTATTTCCAACAGTTCCAGGTCATCGGAGCAGGCAATTTCGCGATGCTTGAGGCGCGGCGTCTGCAGAATTGCATCGCCCTTGCGGATGGTGCGCACGCCCTGTCCCTCGTATTCGAAGGTGGCCCAACCGTTGAGCACGAAGATCATCTGAAACGTGCAGTCGTGCAGATGCCATTTCTGCACCTTGTCCTCCGCCTTGCACCCGTTCGCCCGAATGACGTGGGCTACGTAGCCGCCCTTCGTGCCTTCCTCTATACCGAGATCGCGGTAGTCGAATATGTTTCGCAAGCCCGGCTTCCACTGGGCTTCCGCAGCGAGATTGTGAACGAAGGTCCAGCCCTCGCCGTTCGTGTTGCCGTCCTTCATGGTCTCTCTCCCCAGAAACAACTTGGTTTCAGCTTGCCCTCCGCGTGAGTGCGCAGCAAACGAGGATTTGCTGGACACTTCGCATTAGGGGAGGGTTCGATTCCAAACGAGGTACCACGAACTTAGGCATTTGCGTAGTTCGCAAACCCGGTTCAAAACGCGATTCTTTCAATGAACAGTTGACAAACGGAGGAGCCATGCCTTCCCCCCTTCCTCGGCGTGCTGAGACGATCCGCAAGCACAGCGGCTGGTTCATGATCTATGCGGCTGTGTTGATTCTGCTCGGCCTCTTCGCTCTCTTCGCTCCGGCTGTGGCTACTTTATCCGCGGAGCTGACCTTCGGCTGGCTGCTTGTGATCGGCGGCTTCGCGGGTCTGATCGCGATCCTGCGCGCAGGGACGTCCGCATCCGGTTTCTGGTGGAGCCTGCTGATCTCTATCGCCCTGCTTCTCGCCGGCGCCAGTCTGCTCTGGCGTCCTATCGAAGGTGTTATGACTTTAACTATCGTGCTGATCTCCTATTTCATAGCTACGGGCATCTTCAAGATTCCAGCCGCCTTCCGCTATCGCAGTGAGGGGGAAGGGGGATGGATCTGGATGCTGTTCAGCGCGCTGGTAGATCTCGTGCTGGGGATCATCATCTTCCTGGGCCTGCCCGCCTCTGCCTTTTGGGTGCTGGGCTTGCTGGTCGGGGTCAATTTCCTCATCACCGGAGTAGCGGTGCTGATGATCGCCGTGTCGATGCGTCGGTGGCAGAAGGGGCGTACCGCGAGCAGCTGAGCGTTTGATAAGGAGCCTCATGATACCGCTTTCAATTCTTGATCTCGTCCGCATCACGCAGGAAACCGATGCGCGAGGCGCGCTGATGAACGCGCGCGATCTGGCGCGCCACGCGGAGGAATGGGGCTATCATCGAATCTGGGCGGCGGAGCATCACAACCTGGCTGGCATCGCCAGTGCCGCAACTTCCATCGTTATTGCCCATATCGCCGCCGGTACCCGACGTATCAGGGTCGGGGCGGGCGGTATCATGCTGCCCAATCATTCTCCTCTGGTGATTGCGGAGCAGTTCGGAACTCTCGAGCATCTTTTCCCGGGCCGGATCGACCTGGGGCTGGGAAGAGCGCCCGGAACCGATCAGCGAACCCTCATGGCGCTGCGCCGCTCCCCTGCGGCGGCTGAGAACTTCCCTCAGGATGTACTGGAGTTGCAGGCTCTCCTGGGGCCGCCCCAGCCAGGACAGTACATTCATGCAGTCCCCGGCGAAGGCACGGAGGTTCCCTTGTGGATTCTTGGCTCAAGTACCTTCGGCGCCCGGTTGGCCGCGGAACTGGGCCTGCCCTATTCCTTTGCATCGCATTTTGCACCGCAAATGCTGCTCCAGGCACTCGAAATCTATCGCGCCCATTTCCGACCGTCGAAGCAACTGGACCGGCCCTACGCCATGGTCGGCGTCAACATCATCGCCGCAGAAACCGATGCGGAGGCGCGACGCTTGGCGACCACGCAGCAGATGTCCTTCGCAGACCTCGTACGGGGTGCCCGCGACTACAGCAAGCCGCCAATCGACGACATAGAAACCTACTGGACCCCCATGGAAAAGGCCCAGGCGAAGCGTATGTTGGAACGCTCGATAATCGGCTCGCCCTCGACAGTACGGGAAGGTATCGAGGCATTGATCGCAGAAACCGGTGCCGATGAACTCATCATCGTCTCCGACGTCTACGAGCACGAAAAGCGCCTGCGCTCCTTTGAACTGATTGCAGAAGCCTATCCGCCGCTGCGGCGGGAGGGTTTGCCGTAAGGGGCCTGATTTAGTCGGCCTCAAACGATTCGGGCCATCCTGAGCAAAGCGAAGGACCTCGCAAGGGCAGGGCTCCTACAGATCGAGAGTCTTCGCTCCTATCAGAATGCTAGAGGGCAGCGGAGCGGACGCGCGGCTTGTGGGCAAATGAAAGAAGCGCAGACCGTTGAGGCCTGCGCTTCCGTTATCTTCGCCGTTTCTTGTGCGATTAGATGGAAAAGCTTTCCCCACAGCCGCAGCGGCTCTTTTCGTTGGGGTTGTTGAAAACGAACCCCGATTCGATCTTGCCCTCGACGTAGTCCATCTCGCTGCCAAGGATAAACATGACGGCGGTCGGATCGACAAAGATTTTCACATCCTTGTCCTCAACCACATCCTCGAATTTCTTCTGTTCCTTGGCGTATTCCACAAAGTAGCTGAGGCCAGAGCAGCCGCGGGTTTTGATACCCACGCGAAGCCCGAGCACACCTTCCTCGGGACTATTGGCCATCAACTGCTTCACCCGCGCCGCGGCGCGGTCGGTCAAGGTCAACACGTTCCCGTTCATAGACTCCTGTCCCTTCTAACCTCCCCTAACATAGTGTCACGCGCGGTAATTAGAAGATACCCAAGGCAAGTCGGGCGTCTTCGCTCATCTTGCTCATGTCCCAGGGAGGATCCCAGGTGAGCGTGACAGCTACCTGGCCCACACCTTCTACCATGGCCACGCGCTGAGCGACCTGGCCGGGCATCTCGCCGGCTACCGGACAGGCCGGGGCTGTCAAGGTCATGGTAATGTCCACGTCGCCGCTGGCTGCGATTGAGATGTCGTAGATCAGCCCGAGATCGTAGAGGTTCACTGGGATCTCCGGGTCGTAGACCTCCCTCAGGGCCTCGATCACCTGCTCTTCGGTGGCTACAGGCTCATTCGGGTCACGCGGCTCTCCAGCTCGTGCGGTGAAGCCTTCCTCCACCGGCTCCGACATCCCACCGCCCCACAGATAGGGATTGTAGTGGGGTTGTGCCGGTACATCGCCAGGGATTGCGCCGCCCGTCTTGTCGCGTTGATCGTCATTCATTCCGTTGAGACCTCCTGCTGACCGTCGAGCGCGGCGGTCATGGTGTGCCACGCGAGGGTTGCGCACTTCACCCGCACTGGGAAATCGCGCACTCCCGAAAGCACTTCCAGACGTTCCAGGGCTTCCGGATCGAGTTCCACCGCATCTTCCTCGGGCGGCTCATCATGCGTGCAGAGCCAGTGGAAGCGCTCGAACAGCGCCCGAGCCTGCTGCTCTGTCAGCCCCTTCAAGGTCTGGGTCATCAGCGAGGCCGATGCGAGCGAGATGGCACAGCCCTTGCCCTTGAAGGCGCAATCGGTGATGACGCCTTCTTCATCCAGCGTCAGGTAGATGAAGAGCGTGTCACCACACATGGGGTTGTACCCATGGGCGCTCCGGTTCGCGTCGTCCGGGTGGCGGAAGTTACGCGGGTTCTTGCCGTGATCGAGAATGACTTCCTGATAGAGTTCGCGAAGTTCATCGAGCATCAGCCGAAGAGTTCCTTAACCTTGTGCAGGGCAGCCACAAGCGCGTCGACCTCGGCTTCGGTGTTGTAGAGGCCGAAGGAAGCGCGGACCGTGGCGGCCACCTCGAAGCGATCCATGACCGGCTGTGCGCAGTGATGGCCCGCGCGGACCGCGACACCGGCCCGGTCCAGGATCGTGCCAATGTCATGGGGATGTGCGCTTTCAAGCGTGAAGGAAACGATCGCGGCTTTTTCCGGTGCAGTCCCGAAGATTCTCAAGCCATCGATCTGGGACAGCTGAGTCGTGGCATAAGAGAGTAGTCCCTGCTCGTGGGCTTGAATGGCGTCGTAATCGAGCGTTTGCACATAGTCTATCGCCGCCGCCAGTCCGGCCGCCTCCACGATCGCAGGCGTGCCTGCCTCAAACCGGTGGGGCGCCGCCTTGAAGCTCGACTTCTCCATGGTCACTGAAGAGATCATCTCTCCGCCGCCCTGGTACGGGGGCAGGGAGTTGAGCAGCTCTTTCCGCCCATAGAGGACGCCGATGCCGCTGGGGCCATACAACTTGTGAGCAGAGAAGGTGTAGAAGTCCGCTCCCAGGTCACGCACGTCCACCTGGCAATGGGGCACCGCCTGACAGCCATCGACCAGCACCAGAATGTCACCCTGCGCCTTGGCTTCCGCAATCATTTTCTTTACGGGCGTGATCGTGCCCAAGGAGTTGGAAATGTGGGTTGTGGCGACCATCCGGGTCCGCTCGCTCAAAAGCTTCCGGTAAGCCTCCAGATCCAGAGAGCCGTCGTCGAGCATGGGGACGACCTTCAGCACTATGCCCTTACGGTCGCGCAGCATTTGCCAGGGCACGATATTCGAGTGGTGCTCCAGCGCTGTAATGATGACTTCGTCACCCGCTTGGAGCAGCCCTTCGCCACAGCAGAAGGCCACCAGGTTGATAGCCTCGGTGGCGCCACGGGTGAAGACGATCTCGTCGCTGCTTTCAGCATTCAGAAGCCTCGCCGCTCTCTCCCGCGCTCCCTCGAAAAGATCGGTGGATTCCTGGCTCAGCCGATGAACGCCGCGGTGCACGTTGGCATAGCTCTCTTCCATGATCGAGGTCATGGCGTCGATAACCTGCCGGGGCTTTTGCGCGCTTGCCGCAGTATCGAGGTAGACGAGTGGGCGGCCGTAGACTTCACGGCGAAGGACCGGAAAGTCCGCGCGTACCTGCTCCAGATCCAGTGCTTTAACAGAATTGGCGCCCGGGGACCTGATCGCCTCGGTCATCGTGGTCATAAAACGGTGTCTCCCTCTCGCCTATTGGCTGCCACCAAGCCACTGCCGCAAGCGCTGTGATAGCGCTGGACGTAAGGCTTCCGATGGGAATTCCTCGATGAGCTCTGCGATGAAAGCCTCCACCAGAAGCGCCGTTGCCTGCTGGGTATCCAGGCCGCGGCTGCGCAGGTAGAAGAGCGCGTTGGCATCGAGCTCGCCCGCCGTCGCGCCATGTGCGCACTGCACATCGTCAGCAAAGATTTCCAGCTCGGGTTTGCTATCGATCTCTGCCTTGTCCGACAGCAGCAGGGTCCGGTTGAGCATGCGCCCGTCGGTCTTCTGTGCGTCCCGTTCGACGGAGATACGGCCCTGGAAGACGCCCCTGGCTCGCTCGTCCAAAGCGCCCTTGTAGGTCTGCTTGGCGAGAGTGTGCGGGGCCCGATGACGGATAACACTGGTCGTATCCCCGTGCTGCCGGCCGCGCAGCAAGTAGGCTCCATTGAGCACGACCTCAGCATTCTCGCCCAGCAGGTCGACCTCGATCTCATGGCGGGAGAAACGGGCACCGCTGTTGAAGGCCAAGCTACGATAGCTGCCGTCGCGCTGTAGCTGAACCCTGCTCCCAGCAAGGTGAACTGCTTCCATGCCTGCTTCTTGAACACGCAGGTGTGTAAGCGCGCCGCCCTGATCCACGTGGAGATCAGAGACGAGGTTGAGCAGGCTATCACGGTCACCGAAGCCCTGGTGATGCTCGATTACCTGTACCTGTGCGCCCCGTCCGATGTGCATGACAAGGCGCAGGTGACTTTCCACCGGCTGGCTGCTGCAACCGCCAAGGAAAAGGAGCTCGATAGGCTGTTCCACGACAGTGCCGGGGGCGACGATAAGCGCAGCGCCTTCGTCGAACAGGGCAGCATTGAGTGCGCGCAGCGATAGCTCATAGTCGTTTTCTGGCCGATGCAGCAGCCCCTCGACCTTTGCAGGCTGCTCTTTCAGCAGCTGCGAGAGCGGCGCCAGGACGACACCTTCCGGAAGCGTGGATAGGCTGGAGTGCTCCGGCGAAAAGCGTCCGTCGAGAAAGGCGATACGCGTGCTCTGAAGGTCCTTCGGCAGCAATGAGGCGAGCTGGTCGATACTCGCTGGGCCTGCGCTGTCAGCAGGCCGGTACTGCCGATCCCGCAACACGCGCGGCAGGTTGCTGTACTTCCAGCTCTCCAGTTTCGGAATGGGCAGGCCCGCCTCGCGATAAAGGGCCAAGCCCTCCGCGCGCAGCTTGTCGAGCCACGCCACGCCGGCGCCCGGTAGCGCGGAGGCGGCTGCCTGCCAGCGCCGCTCCACTGCGTCGATAGCTAGAACTTCTGATGTCATTACTGCCTTCCTGCGCCTCAGGCTGCCGCTCCAGTGATGTCCGCGTAGCCCTTTTTCTCGAGTTCGTGCGCCAGCTCAGGCCCACCACTGCGCACAATGCGGCCCTGAGAAAGCACATGAACCCGGTCAGGCACGATGTAGTCGAGCAGGCGTTGATAGTGCGTGATGACCAACATGGTCCGATCGGGAGCGCGCATGGCGTTCACGCCATCGGCCACTGCCTTCAGAGCGTCGATGTCCAGGCCGCTGTCCGTTTCATCCAGTACTGCGAAGGAGGGCTCGAGCATCGCCATTTGCAGGATCTCGTTGCGCTTCTTCTCGCCACCGGAGAAGCCGGCATTCACCGCCCGCTTCAGGAAATCTTCGGGAATGCCGAGCTCCTTCACCTTTGCTCGCAGGATCTTGAGGAACTGCATGGCGTCCAGCTGCTCCTCCCCACGCGCCTTCCGCAAGGCGTTCACGGCTTCCTTCAGGAAGGTCGTGTTCGGCACCCCGGGGATCTCGATCGGATACTGAAAGGCCAAGAAGATGCCGGCTGCGGCGCGTTCCTCTGGCTCCAGTTCCAGAATGCTTTCACCGTGCAGCAGCACCTCACCTTCGGTGACCTCATAGCCGTCCCGGCCGGCCAAAACGTAGGAGAGGGTAGATTTGCCAGAGCCGTTCGGTCCCATGATGGCGTGAACCTCCCCGGCTGGCAGGCTCAGGTTCAGGCCGCGCAGGATCTCGTTGCCGTCCACCGTGGCATGGAGGTTTTTAATTTCAAGCATTTGCAAGCTATTCCTAATTCGATCTCTGATCCAGGCGGCTTAACCTACGGATCCTTCGAGGCTAATCCCCACGAGCTTCTGGGCCTCCACCGCAAATTCCATGGGGAGCTGTTGCAGCACTTCACGGCAGAAGCCATTGACCACGAGGGCTACAGCATCCTCTTCCCCGATGCCCCGCTGGCGGCAGTAGAAGAGCTGGTCCTCCGAGATGCGCGAGGTGGTGGCCTCGTGCTCCAGGCGGGCGCTGCGGTTCTTGCTGACGATATAGGGCACCGTGTGCGCCTCACAGCGATCACCGATCAAGAGAGAGTCACACTGAGTGTAATTGCGCGCATTCTCGGCGCCGCCACCCAAGCTCACCAGCCCACGATAGGTCTGTGCCGAGCGGCCCGCCGCGATACCCTTGGAGATGATGCGGGAGGTCGTGTTCCGCCCCAAGTGAATCATCTTCGTTCCGGTGTCCGCCTGCTGGCGGTGGTTCGTGATCGCGATGGAGTAGAACTCGCCCACCGAGTTGTCGCCCTTCAGGATGCAGCTCGGATACTTCCATGTAATAGCCGAACCGGTTTCAACCTGGGTCCAGGAAATCTTCGAGTTGCGACCCGCACACAGCCCGCGCTTGGTGACGAAGTTGTAGATGCCACCGCGGCCTTCTTCATCTCCCGGGTACCAGTTCTGCACGGTGGAGTACTTGATCTCGGCGTTATCCAGGGCGATCAACTCTACGACCGCGGCATGAAGCTGGTTCTCATCGCGCATTGGCGCGGTACAGCCCTCCAGATAGGAGACATAGCTGCCCTCGTCGGCAATGATCAGGGTGCGCTCGAATTGCCCCGTATTCTCGGCGTTGATCCGGAAGTAGGTTGAAAGCTCCATGGGGCAGCGCACCCCTTTTGGGATATAGACGAAGGAGCCGTCGGTGAAGACGGCCGAGTTCAAGCAAGCGTGCTTGTTGTCGGCTGGCGGAACCACCGAACCGAGATACTTCCGCACCAGCTCTGGATGCGTCTGGACTGCTTCCGAGATCGACGAGAAGACGACGCCCGCTTCCGCCAGTTTCTTCTTGAAGGTGGTGGCGACGGAAACGCTGTCGAACACCGCATCGACCGCAACGCCCGCCAGCATTTCCTGTTCTCGAAGGGGGATGCCCAGCTTCTCATAAGTCTCAAGAAGCTTGGGATCTACCTCATCCAGGCTTTTCGGCCGATCGGAATCCTGCTTAGGCGCCGCGTAGTAGTAGGCATCCTGATAATCCAGCGGCGGGAAATCGACCCGCGCCCACTGGGGTTCAGGCATCTGAAGCCATTGCCGGTAAGCCTTCAGGCGCCATTCCAGAAGCCATTCCGGCTCCTTCTTCTTGGCCGAGATGAAACGAACGATGTCTTCGTTCAGACCCTTTGGAGCCGTTACCATCTCAATGTCGGTGACGAAGCCGTGCTTGTAGCGCTCCGCCAGTGACTCTACCTGCTCGACGGTCTCTACACTTGCCGCCATTCTTGATCTCTCCTCGGCCGTTTGGGCTCGCTTGCTTTACTTGGCGCCAGCGGCGCTAGATCAATAGCATTCAGTCGGTACCGCTCGTCCTGCGACCGAATGCATGAAGCCGCTCCACACTCAAGGATCCAGAGCGGGACGTGCTCCATCGGGACCGTTCAAGGCACCCGACTTGGGACGATCTGCTCTAGCAGCGCCGGCGGGCCGCTCTCCGATCATCGGCAAGAACAGCCCGGCGGTCATATCTTCCAGAGTTACCCCTTCCAGAGCATTGCGGATCGCCGTGTTCACGCGATCCCAATTGCCCCGCATGGGACAAAGCGCTTCACTTTCGCAGTGCCCCGACTGGCCATCGACGCAGGCCGTCAGAGCAATCGGGCCTTCCAAGGCTTCGATAATGGCAGCCACGGTGATCCGCTCAGGTGGGGCACCCAGTCGGTAGCCTCCAGAGGCGCCGCGCTGCGAGACGATGAGGCCGTCGCGCGCCAGCGCATTGAGGACTTTCGCGACCGTGGGGGAAGGGACGCCTGTTTCTTCCGCAATTTGTGGAGCGGTGCGTACCTGCCCCTCGCCGTTAGCCATCTGCGCCATGACGACCACGGCGTAATCGGTCAGCCGGTTAAGCCGAAACATGCCCGCTTCCAATCCGGAGTTAATCAGTCAGGTTTCTGATGTACGGAGAAAGCGGGAGAAATCAAGAGTAAAGGCGCCTTCGCCTGAACATTCTACAGGCACCCGCTAGGTGCAAGGGTCAAAGAGTTCCTTTGCGGAATAAAGCGGTGACCACTCTCGCGCGATCTTCTCTCAGGCTGCGCTGTAGATTTCGGGCAAGGTCCAGAAAGCCTGGATAGAGGAGATGGGGGCCTGGATCCGGTGGGGCATCCTTGCGTGCTTCCCGTTCGGCGCGCTGCGCCTCCAAGAGCGCGTCCGTTTCGTCGTTCCACTGAACTTCCACCAGCCCGCTAGCGCGGATCAGTTGACGCACGTCTTCTGGGGGGAGCAGGGCGGACTGCTGCTCACTTCCCGCCCAGGGGGTCGGGTAGTAGGGTGGCCCCGCCGGCCCGGCCATGATGTCGTGGAGCGCAAAGAGGCTGCCGGGCTTGAGGACCCGCGCTACCTCCTCATAGAGCCCGACCTTGTTGCTGATGTTCATGGCCGCGTGCTGCGTCCATACGATATCGAAGCTGTCGTCGCGAAATGGCAGGCGCGTGGCATCGCTGCAGCACGGCAGAACCGCTCGCTTCATGCCGACTGCCTGCGAGAGAGCCGCCGCGTCGATACAAAAGCTCTCCGTCAGGTCGAGGGCGACGACCGTGACTTCGTAGTTCTGAACAAGCTGGCGGGCAGGACCGCCGATGCCCGCCCCGATATCCAGCACGAGATCGCCAGCGCGAGGGTGAGCCAACTTCGCAAGATGCGCCGTGCTGCGGGGCCCACCCATATGGAACTGATCAAATCGGGCAAGATCCGGCGCGCACAGGGGGCCCTCGATTTCGCCCCTGTGCGTGCGCACCAGCTCCAGAATTCGCTCACTGAGCGGGCCTTCGCGGCGATAGTGGGCAGTAATCTTGTTGCCCTGCGTCATTGCTGTCTACCAGTAGCGGCCGCCGCTGCCGATGATCACGACGAGAAGGCCGAGGACCAGATTGACGGCCACGATCTTGCGGATGACGGCCAGTTGGGTCCCGGCTTTCTGAAAATTGCGACTATCGACCGCCTGCTTGAAGCGGCGCCAGGGGGCGAAGAAGAGGTGGGCGAAGATCAGCATCATAAGCAGTCCGCCCGCCTGCATGACGTGCACGTGCACAGCGGCGCCAGCAAAGC
>Ga0079224_100013559_pt1 | contig 11353 bp, 9 predicted proteins | sample Stecom2015_FD_80414 | JGI IMG/M metagenome (GOLD analysis project Ga0079224, IMG submission 80414) | Agricultural soil microbial communities from Utah to study Nitrogen management - Steer compost 2015 | ecosystem: Environmental > Terrestrial > Soil > Agricultural land | place: USA: Utah...
CTTGCCCGGCATGTCGACGACCGTCCCAGACGACCGGCCGACCGACACGACCATAATCCGGGCTCGGACCTGCTCGTCGCTGAGCGCGTGCGATAGTTCGTTTACTGTCGCGCATGGAGCCCGGCGCGCCTCCAGCTTCTCCAGCCAGTATTCACAGGGTTTGGTCAGATAATGCTGCTGCAGGCGCTCGTTGATAAAGGCCCTGTCCGCCAGCCGTCCGGGCTGGCCCGCATATTTCTCCTGCGCCAGATCGGGGTCGCCCAGCAGTTCGACCAGCGACGCCCAGAAATTGTCGGTGATGACGGCGATGATCAGGTCCCGGCTGGCGGTCCGGAAAGTATCGTAAGGGACATGGACGAAATGCCCGTTGCCGGCCCGGCCGGGGCTGCGGCCCGAGAGCAGGTACATTGTGGCCATGTAGTTGAGCATGGAGATCTGTGCATCCAGCATGGAGATGTCGACATGCTGGCCCTTGCCGGTGACAGACCTGGCATGCACCGCCGACAGGATGCCGATGGCGCCCATCAGGCCGCCCCCGAGATCCCCGATCGGAATCCCTGCCCGCAGGGGCCGGCCATCAGCCTCGCCGGTCAGGGACATTCCGCCGCCCATGCCCTGCGCCACCATGTCGAATGCCGGACGGTTCATGCCCGGCCCGTCATTGCCGAAGCCGCTGATCGAGCAGGTGATGATCCGGGGATTGATGGCGGAGACGGTCTTGTAGTCGATGCCGATCCGGCGGGCGACGCCGGGGCTGAAATTCTCGACGATCACGTCCGCACGCTCGACCAGGCGGTAGAACACCCCCCGGCCCTCTTCCGATTTCATGTCGATGCAGACGCTGCGCTTGTTCCGGGCAAGCGTGAGGAAATAGGCGCCCATGCCGTCCCGCGAGTGTTCGGGATCCGTGGCCAGCAGTTTCCGCGTCCCCTCCCCGGTTCCGGGCGGCTCGATCTTGATCGTCTGCGCACCAAGATCGGCCAGCAGCATGGTGCCGTACGGCCCCGAGAGCATGTGGGTAAAATCCAGGACTACCAGGTCAGACAGGGGTTTCATCGACTCACTCGGAAAATGGAAACTGTTCAGGCGGTGGCGACAAGCGGCGTATCGGATTCGCGCGCCCTCTGGGCGGCGACGAGGGCGTGCTTGGCGGAAAGGACATGCGCCTTCATGACGGATTCAGCCCATACGGCGTCCCTCGCCTCGAACGCGGCGACGAGTTCGACATGATGTCCCAGGCTCCGGCGCAGCTCTTCCTCGGAATAGCAATTGAAGGTGCGGAGGACGATGGGAAGCTCCACCAGCTGCGCCATCATCCGGCTCAGCCGCGGGCTGTCCGCAGCGGCAAGAATCCCCTTGTGGAAGCTGTCGTTCAGTTCGGCAATCCGCTCCAGGAAATGCGGCCCGCCTTCGCGCATCGTCACTTCCATGGTCCGCGCCAGCGTGCGCAGGGTTGCCAGTGTGGCACTGTCCATTCTCTCGGCAGCGAGCGACGCAACCGAGCCCTCGAGGGTGGCGCGAAGGTCGAAAAGCTGAACCAGGTCGTCGACGGACCATTTCGCCACCAGCGCACCGGAATTGGGCCGCAGCTCCACCATGCCTTCCTGTGCGAGGCGGCGAACCGCTTCGCGGACCGGGGTGCGGCTCACGCCGATCTCGAGCGCGAGATCCTCTTCCTTCAGCCTCGCGCCCTGGGGCAGATGCCCGCTGATGATGCGCGCCCTGATCTCGGAATAGGCTTTCTCTACGGCGCTGCTGGCAACCCGTGGCGATCGCTGGCGGAACATCCCGTCCTCCTTCCCGGCTGCTTCAGTGGCGCGCCAGCAGACTCCCCCAGCCTTCAAGACGGTCGGGGATTCCACTGGAGCGCAACGCTTCCCAGTATATTGCCGTGTTGATCGCGATGACCGGCTTTCCGAGCCACGACTCGGCGATCCCCGCGAGCCTCGCCATGGCGAGGTTGGTCCCGACCTGAATGATCGCGTCGACACCCGGCTGGTTTACTTCGAGGATCGCATCCTTCAGCCTGGCCTCGCTGACATGCGCGATCCTGACCGGACTCTCGCATTTGAGGCCGACAATCTTGACGACGCTGTATCCGCATTCCTCGAAGAACCGGACAACATTGCGGTCGCCGACGGGCTGATATGGCGTGATGACACCCAGCTTCTTGGCGCCAAAGAGGTCCAGTGCCCGGCGGCAGGCGTCGGATCCCATGGAGACCGGGAGGCCCGTATGCTTCTCCAGGCTTTCCTTGAGCGCGAGCGAGGCCTTGTAGCCGTCCCAGAAGGTCTCGGCCGAGATTCCGAGGACGATCCGGTCCGGCTCGCAGGACATGACCGAATCGACGGCCTGAATCTGCGCGGCCTGGATGAGCTCTATGAGGCGATTGAAGTCATCGTCGTTGTTGAGCGCGATATTCGGGATGGCGATCCGGCTGATGTGGTTGGTGACCCCGGGGACCCGCATCGAGTCGAATTCCGGCTGCACACTGGTGTTCGTCGAAGGGACGAGCACTCCGAACTTGGCCCGCCAACCGAGACTGTCAGTCATGTTTCCTCACGACCAGAGAACGAGATCTTTGTTCGGCATGCGGCCGATGAACGAGCCGATCGAGATGCGGTTGCGACCGGGCCCGGCGACACCGCCTGCAATCTCGTGGGGGTTCCGGGTGTTGAAGATCACGACATCCCCCTTATTCGGGGTAAAGGTGTATTTCGGCGCTCCCTCGACGATTGAATGGTCGAGCCCGTAGCTCTTCGGAATCTCTCCCGGCTTGCATTCGGGATTCCACGGCGCGTTATGGACCGTGGTTTCGCCGCCGCTGATCAGTTCTTCGGCATAGAAATTCCAGCCCAGCTGGGCATCGATCTGCCCGATGTCATAGGACGGCGAATTCAGCGGCGCCCAGTCGGCATGAAGATCGACGCCTTCTCCGGCCACCCGCGCGATGCCGGCATAGTAGCGGCCGAGTCCGGCTTCTTCGGCAATCTTCACCTTGCCGTCCGTATAGGGCTGAAGCAGGTCGATCAGGCGCTGCACCGCGTCGAAGGATCGCGTGATCAGTTCCCGCTGCTGCCCGTAAGCCGTTTCGGCGTCGCGGAAATAATCAGTCTTGGGGCGATCCCAGCGGTATTCGTACTGCGCCAGGCCGATATAGCCGATCTTCCTCGCGACACTGTAGAACTTGTATCCCACGGCCTCGACCGCGGCCGCGAAGGCCGCGCATTCGTCATCGTTGGCGAAATTCCGGACCCGTACCGCCGGGATCTCGTTGTTCAGTACGGCCAGGAGGCTTTCCCGGGTCAGGGGAGCCTCTTCCATTTTCTTCCAGGTACCCGTCGCAGGCATCACTGACACTCCGGAGTTTAAGGAAACGAGTTTGCCGATCGTTACTTCCAGGTCTTGCGGGGAGGCGACTTGATCTCGATCTGGAGGCAATCCTCCAGAGCCTCGCTGTAATGGTCGACGCCGACCGGATGCATCCACGAGGTACCCGGCTCGGCGATGAATTCCTGGCCGCCGATGATCAGCTTCAGTCGCCCTTTGATCAGGTAGCCCATGGACTCGTGGTCCATATGCTTGTGAACGGGGTCGATGAGCCCCTTCTTCCGCTCCACCTCGAGAAGCAGGATCTCGTCGCCGACCATGAGTTTCCGGACCACCACATGCCCCTGTTCCAGAACGCCCTCCACCGAGGTGATCCGCTCAGGCGGCACATCGGCTGAACGCACGAAATAACGGTCGGTTTTTTCCATCTGGCGGTCGGCAACGGTCATGGTGGCTCCTCCTTAATCTCAAGAATTGTATACAAGTATTCACGAGTGGATCAACCCGGTTCCCAGTGCCATTCAATCGAAAAAATCAGCGCCAGCGGAAATGTCCCATTTTTAGCGAAAAACCCTATTATTCAGGGTAAGCCATCCTTGACGACCTGTTTAGGGAGCCTACCCGTTTGCTTTCTAGTTGCCCGCCTCAGGAAGGATTGTATACACTCTCTGCCGGGCTGCACCTGAGGAGGAGAAACAACATGCGCACCCTTTTACTTGGACTGGGGTTTTCGGCTGCCCTGATCGGGGCAGCTGCGGCCCAGGAGTTGCCGGCAACGCAGCTCAAGCTGATCGGCGGAATCAGCGTGACCACCCAGAGCCGCCTGCTCGAGCGGCCGTTCTGGACGGAAAAGGTCCCCCAGCTTTCGAATGGCAGCATCAAGATCGACTTCAAGCCGTTCAATGAGATCGGCCTCAAGGGGCCCGAGGTGCTGCGGCTCGTCCAGCGCGATGTCGCGGACGGCTCGACTCCCTTCCTCGGTCACATGGCTGGCGACGTTCCGATCAACGAAGGCGTCGACCTTGCCGGCCTGAGCCCGAGCTTCGAGCTCTTCCGCAAGGTATCGGAGACGTTCCGCCCGGTGATCGCGGAGCATTACGAGAAGGAACTGGGCCTGAAGCTGCTCGGGCTGTGGTCCTACCAGGCCCAGGTGCTGTTCTGCCGCGAGCCGCTGAACGGGCTCGCCGATCTGAAGGGACGCAAGATCCGCACCTCGAGCGCCACCCAGGCCGATTTCGTGGGCTATTTCGGCGCGTCGGGCATTCCGATGCCGATCGGCGAGACCCAGCAGGCGCTTGTCACCGGCGTGATCGACTGCGGCATCGTCGGCACCCTGGGTGCATACCAGCTGAAATGGGGCGAAGGAGCGAAGTCGGTCTACTCGCTGCCCGTGACCTGGGGCAGCATCGCCTTCGTGATGAGCAAGAAGAAGTGGGATTCCCTCGATCCGAAGGTGCAGGGCTTCCTCACGACGAACCTGAAGAGGCTGGAGGACGATATCTGGGCCCTGAACGACAAGGAGCACCAGGTCGGCATCGAGTGCAACACCAATGGTCCCTGCAGCGAAGGCAAGCCTGCCGGCATGAAGCTGACCACACCGACCCCGGCGGACGAGGCCCTGCGCCGCGAAGCGATGCTGAAGGCGGTTCTCCCGGCCTGGGCGAAACGCTGCGGCGCGCAATGCGTCTCCGCCTGGAACGGCTCGGTCGGCAAGCTGGTTGACCTGACCGCTTCGGCAAACTGACCCCGTTCACACGGAACCATGACCAGGGGGCCTTCATCTGAAGGCCCCTTTTTCTTTCTGGCGATGCCTGGACGCCTGATCGCCAGTACAGCATGCCGCAGGACATCTCGACGCCGAGGTTGATCTGGCGCAATGAGAGTCATTCGCAATAATGCCAGCCTCCCGATCTAACCGCATTGCCGCTGGCCGGATCGCCAGGACCAGTGCGGTGCCATTGATTCGCGAGGCAGACCTTGGCAGACCCTATCCCTTGTTCCGGACCGGCCATCAGCCGGCGCAGCCTGCTGGCCGGTGCCGGCGCGACACTGGCCCTGTCGCAGGCCTTTTCCGCCATCGCCGAAGCGCCGCGCCTGGCGAAGCTGACGATCTGGGGGCCGCCGGCCGGGCCGTCGGTGACGCTGATCCACGCCATTGCCAGCGGGCTGCTCGAGCCGCTGGCCGACGCTGTGAGCTTCCGCTCCTGGCGCTCGCCCGACGAGCTGCGCGCCGGGCTCACCTCGCAGACCATGGATGTCTTCATCCTGCCGACCCAGACGGCAGCCAATCTCTATAACCGCGGACTGGGCGTCAGGCTGCTGAATGTCCTCACCGACGGACTCCTGCACATGGTGGCGGTCGACAGGAAGCTGGCGTCGATTCCGTCCCTGAGGGGCCGCAGCATCTCGGTGCCGTTCCGCAACGACACGCCGGAAGTGATCTTCCGTCGGCTGCTGCAGCTGCACGGACTGGATCCGGAAAAGGATCTTGCGGTCAGCTTCTCCGGCACGCCGGTGGAGGCGATCCAGCTTCTGGTCACCGGCCGCGTCGATGCCGCAGTCCTGCCCGAACCGGCGGCAACGCTGGCGCTGTCAGGCAGCAAGGCCGTCACCCGCGACCTCTTCCGCACCATCGACATCCAGCAGGCCTGGCACGACGTCACCGGCCTTGGCACCAGGCTGCCGCAGGCCGGCATCGGCGTTACCGAGCGCTTCCTCGCCGACCATGCCGGCGTGGCGGAGGCCCTGCATGCCGGCCTGGTGGCGGCGACTGCATCGGTCAATGCCGATCCTGCCCGCGCGGCTGCCGACAGCGCCGCGGAGCTCTGGATGCCGGCGCCCATCATTGAGAGATCAATCCCCTTCAGCAATCTGGTGGCCACGCGGGCACGCGATGCGCGGCCTGCCCTGGAGGCGGTGTTCCGGTCGGTGGCAGAATTCGACGACAGGATCATCGGCGGCAAACTGCCGGCGGCTGATTTCTACCTCTGAGGATTCGCGGAATGACGCGCGTGCTGGCGGATCGCCTGGGCAGGCTCGGCCGCTTCCTGTGGGCCGGATGGAGCGGCGTGGCCGGCATCGCGCTGTTCGCGGCACTGTGGCAGGCAGGCAACGAGCGCTACGGCGATTTCATCCTGCCGGCACCTATCGATGTCTCGGTCGCTGCATGGACGATCCTGCGCGATACCGGAAACTGGGCCACGGCCGGCCTGACCATTCTGCGCGGCTTTGAAGGCTTCGGCCTTTCCGTCGCCATCGGCATGATCGGCGGACTGGCTGCGGGTTATTCACCGGCCACCATGCGGCTCTCGCGACCGATCCTCACGCTGCTGATCGGCGTGCCGCCGATCGCCTGGATCGTGCTGGCGATGATCTGGTTCGGCTCCACCGACGCCACCGTCATCGTCACGGTTGCCGTCGCCGTCACCCCGATGATTTTCATCAGTTCCGCCGAGGGCGCGATGACGCGCGACCGCGGGCTGGAGGACATGGCCAGGGCCTTCGGCGTCGGGCCGTTCGGCCGGCTGCGCAGCATCGGCCTGCGTCATGTGGCAAGCTATCTGTTTCCCATCCTTTCGGTATCGATCGGCTCGGCGATCAAGGTGGCCGTGATGGCCGAGCTGCTGTCCAATGTCGGCGGCATCGGCGGCGCGCTGGCCATGTCGCGCGCTACGCTGGACGTGGGTGCCGCGCTGGCCTGGATCCTGCTGGCCGTGACCGGCGTGGTCACCATCGAATACCTGCTGCTGCGCCCCATCCAGGCGGAACTGGAACGCTGGCGCGATGCGGCTCGTCCCTGGGGCGTGAAGCGGTGATGCCCTTCTGCGAGCCGGCAGAATAGCCGAAAACCGGAAAATTCCCTGAAGTTGTTCCAGCGCAAATTGCCGGCAGTGCCTCGGACTTAATTAAGAGTGCCTATCATTTGCATGATTTGGGGGAAATTGATGAAACCGTCCGCCAACCCGGCCCGCGCGGGCCTCTTCGCCATGGCAACCTCCGGCCTGATCTCGGCCGGTCTGATGTCAGGCGGCGCGATGGCCCAGTCGGCGACCCCCGGCTCGGTGATTCTGCTCGATCCGGTGACGGTCGAGGGGGTGAAGGAAAGCCCCGAGGACGCGGCCCGGCGCCGCCTCGATGCCATACCGGGCGGCACGTCCCTGGTGACGTCCGATGATCTGGAAGGCAAGGCCAACGTCACCATCGGCGATGCACTGTCCGCCTCGCCCGGCGTGGTGGTGCAGAATTTCTTCGGCGGCAACGACCAGCCGCGCATCCAGATCCGCGGCTCGGGCCTGCAGCAGAATCCCGTGCAGCGCGGCATCCTCGCCCTGCAGGACGGCCTGCCGATCAACCAGGCGGATGGTTCTTACATTGTCGGCCTTGCCAATCCGCGCCAGGCCGGAGAGATCGAAATCTACCGCGGCTACACCTCCAACCGCCTGGGCGCCACCGTACTGGGCGGCGCGTTCAATTTCATCTCGCCGACCGGCTCCTCTGCGCCGGGTGTCTCGGCCCTGCTGGAAGGCGGCAGTTTCGGTCAGTTCGGTGCCGCGGCGCAGGCCGGCATGCAGTTCGGCAATGGCGATGCCATGGTGCAGGTCAGCCGCAGTCAGCGCGATGGCTTCCGCGATTACAATGATTCCGGGCGCACCGGCTTTGACGCCAATGTCGGCGCCCAGTTGAGCGATGTGGTCTCGACCCGCCTCCTGCTCGGCTATACCGATCTGGATTTCGACGTGGCCGGGCCGCTGCCGAAAAGCCGGCTGAAGATCAGCTCCGAGAGCGTTTATACCGGTCCGGCTTCGGGTTTCGGTCCGGGGCCGAATGTGGTGCGCGACAAGCCGCATCGCGAGGCCACGCAGCTGCGTCTGGGCAACCGCACTACGGCTACCATCGGATCCCACATCTTCGACGCGGCTGTCGGCTATACCCGTACGGAAGACGAGTTCCGCTACCCGATCTCATCCGGCGTGCAGGCTACCGACAGCAACGACTACACGATCGTCGCACGCTATGCCTATGCGCCTGACGCCGGCCAACCGCTGCCTCTGTTCGAAGGCAATCTGCGCTATGCCACCGGCACGGCGGATCGCGACTTCTACATCAATCGTAATGGCCGCAAGGGCGAACTGTTCGGCAAGAACGAACTGAATTCCTCGACTCTGTCGGTCAATGCCGGCCTGAATCTGCCGGCGACGGAAACCGTGGTGATTTCGCCCGCACTCACCATCTCTCACGCTACACGCGACAGCGACGACCTGTTCGGCAATGGCGCGCGCCCGGTTTACAACGCGCAGGCCAATACCAGCGCGACCACGCTGGCGCAGGATACCAGCTATTCCCGCGACTATACCGGCTTCAGCCCCAGCCTCGGCCTGTCCTGGCGTCCGGCCGAGAACCAGATGGTGTTCGGCGCGGTGAGCCGCAGTTTCGAGCCCCCGACGCATGACGATCTGCTGGCCACCCAGAATGGCACGCCCAATACCAGCGCGGGCCTCAACCCGAATACCGTCGGCCCTGATCGGGCCTTTGCCACGCCTGACCTGGATGCCCAGACTGCGACCACGGTGGAAGCCGGATGGCGCGGCAAGCTCGGCGTCGTCAGCCTCGATGCCTTGACCTACTACTCCTGGATCAAGGATGAGATCCTAAGCCTGCGCGATTCCAGCGGCGCGGCGCTCGGCGCAATGAATGCCGACGAGACCCGCCATTTCGGCATCGAGTTCGGCGGCTTGGTCCAGTTGCTGGACCATGTTGGGCTGCGTCTCGCCTATACTTTCCAGGACTTCCGCTTCCACGACGATCCGGTGCGCGGCGACAACCGCCTGGCCGGTGCGCCGCGCCACCTGATCAAGGCGGCACTGCGTTACGACGTGACCGGGAAATTCTGGGTGCAGACCGACCTGACCTGGTCGCCGACCAGGACGCCGGTCGACAACATGAACACCCTGTATGCCGATCCCTATGCCACGGTGGATCTGCGTTCGGCCTACGATCTGACCGACACGGTCAGCGTCTTCGGCGAGGCGCGCAACATCTTCGACAAGACCTATGCTTCCTCGACCCTGGTGGTCGACCAGGCGCAGAACAACCAGGCAGCCTTCCTGCCGGCCGACGGACGCGCGTTCTACGCCGGCATCAGGGCCCGGTTCTGATGCCCGCATGTCTCCGCCAGCCGAAACCGATCTTCCCCTCCTGACGCTCAGCGGCGTCGACCATGCCTATCTTGGTCGCACGGTGCTGAGCGGCATCGGGCTCAGCGTGCTCCGGCACGAGGTCGTCGCCCTGGTCGGCCCCTCGGGCTGCGGCAAAAGCACGCTCGCCCATATCGCCGCCGGCGTGGTCGATCCGCTGCGCGGCAGGGTGGAGCGACGCTACAGCCGTCACGGCATGGTATTCCAGGAGCCGCGCCTGCTGCCCTGGGCCACCGTGCGCGACAACATCGCCTATCCGCTGCGCCATCGCGGCATCGGCCGTGCCGAGCGGCTGGAAAGGGTACGCGCAGCGGCCGAGCGGGCAGCGCTCGATCCGCTCGACCTCGACAAGTATCCGGTCGAGATGTCCGGTGGCATGCGGCAGCGCACGGCGATCGCCCGCGCGCTGGCCGTGCAGCCCGACATGATCTATTTCGACGAGCCCTTCACCGCCCTCGACGTGGCGCTGAAGCGCCGCATGCAGGACTTGGTGATCGCGGCCGGCCGGGATGCCAGCTTCAGCGCCCTGTTCATCACCCATGACCTGATGGAAGCCGCCCGCATCGCCCATCGCGTGGCGGTGATGGATGACCATGGCCGGGGCATCAGCGGCGAGCGGGTGATCCCGGGGCATCCCGGCGAGCGCACGGACGCCGAGCTGTTCGAGCTCGTCAGCCGCTTCGTCACGCAGGATCCGCTGTTCCGCCACATCCACGACATCGACGAAAGGCGGATTTCGTGATGCCCGCGCAATCGACCGAGACGCCGTCGCTCGCGGCTATTCTGACCGACGAGGGCTTGCGGCTGTTCTTTCCGCTGGCCGCCCTGCATGGCGCGCTCTGGCCGCTGCTGTGGACGGTCGTCTACGGCCTCGGCATGCCGGCGGACGGCGCGATGCCGCCATCTCTGTGGCATGCCAGCGAGATGATCTTCGGCACCTACGGCGCCGCGCTGATCGGATTCATCACCACCGCTGTTCCGGAATGGACCGACCGGCCGCGCCCGACAGGCCGGATGCTGTTCACCCTCGCGGGGCTGTGGCTTGCGGGGCGCGTCGCCGGACTGATCGGCAACGACATGCTGGGCATTCTCGGCGCCCTGGCCGACGGCGCATGGCTACTGGCCCTGATGGCCTTCGTGGCGCGCCACTGGGTTGCCCGCCCGCATGCGCGGCTGTTCGCCCCGCTATTCTGGCTGGGCGGACTGGCCGCCGCGGGCATCGCGGTCCGCACCGCCTTCATGCTCGGCGATATCGATCTCGCCCATGAGGCGATCCGGATCGCCGGACTGGTTTTCCTCGGGCTGCTCGGGGTGGTGTTGGCGCGGATCACCGTGCCGGTCACCAACCTGGTTCTCGATCCCGGTGAAGCGACCTCGCCCTACCGGCCGCATCCCGGCCGCATCAATCTGGCACCCGGGCTGGTGCTCGTGGTCGTGCTGGCGCAGATGGCAGAGGTGTCGCCGGCCGTGAGCGGCTTTCTGCTGATTGCCGCCGGTGCCGCCTTCATGGATCGCGTGGCAGAGGCTTTCATCGGCAGGGAAGCTTTCCGGCCCGCAATCCTGGCGCTGGCCGCCTCCAGCCTGCTCAGCGGCGCGGGTCTCATCCTGGCCGGCGCCGCGCGGCTGGGTGCGCCCTTTGCCGAGACGCCCGCGTTGCATCTGGCGCTGATGGGCGGGCTGGGTGTCGGCGTACTGAGCGTGTTCGCCATTGCCGGCCTCATGCATACCGGGCGCAGGCTGCCCCTGCCGCGCATGGCTGTGATCGCCCTGCTGCTGATGGTCGGCGCCGTGCTGCTGCGCGTCCTGCCCGACCTCGGGCCGCTGCCCGC
>Ga0079224_100013560_pt1 | contig 11353 bp, 13 predicted proteins | sample Stecom2015_FD_80414 | JGI IMG/M metagenome (GOLD analysis project Ga0079224, IMG submission 80414) | Agricultural soil microbial communities from Utah to study Nitrogen management - Steer compost 2015 | ecosystem: Environmental > Terrestrial > Soil > Agricultural land | place: USA: Utah...
GGCGAGGCCAAGGGTGAGGCCAAGGCCCTCCTCACGGTCCTCGACACGCGGGGCCTGCACGTCTCCGATGAGGTCCGGGAGCGGATCGCCTCCTGCACCGACCCCGGGCGGCTCGAAGCCTGGCTGCGGCGCGCGGTCACCGTCGAGCGGGCCGAAGAGCTCTTCGACTGAGGCTCAGGGCGCCGGCCGCGGGGCGCCCTCATCCGCTCATATGAGCGCCGCCGGTCACGTCTTGGCGACGTGACCGGCGGCGCTATTGCTGTACGCGGTTTCCGGAGAAAAGATGACGAATGCGTTGACAGTGTGATCCATGACACGTATCGGGGCGGAGCGGTGGACGGGGGCGTCCGGCCCGGGGAGGGAATCCTCATGCGCAGACGTTGGACGTCCGTCTCCGCCGCGGCGCTGGGCGCCGTGCTGGTCGCATCCGGGTGCGGCGGGGGAGGGGGCGGCGGCGATCAGGTCGAGGTCTTCTCCTGGTGGACCGGCGGCGGGGAGGAGGCCGGGCTGAACGCGCTCATCGAGCGGTTCGAGGAGGACAACTCCGGCATCGAGTTCGTGAACGCCGCGGTGGCCGGCGGGTCGGGCACCAACGCCCAGGCGGTGCTGGAGGGGCGGTTGCAGAGCCAGGACCCGCCCGACTCCTTCCAGGGCCACGCCGGCGCCGAGCTGCTGGACTACATCGAGGCCGGCTACCTGCAGCCGCTCGACGACTTCTACGACGAGCAGGGGCTCCGCGAGGCCCTGCCCGACCAGCTGGTGGAGCAGATCAGCTACGACGGCAGCGTCTACTCGGTGCCGGTGAACATCCACCGCTCCAACGTCATGTGGTTCAACCCCTCGGTGCTGGAGGAGGCCGGGGTGGAGGAGCCGCCGCAGACGCTGGACGAGCTGATCGAGGCGCTGGAGGCGGTCGAGGCGGAGACCGACGCCATCCCGATGGCGGTCGGCGCCCAGTGGACCGTGGACCACCTGCTGGAGAGCGTGCTGCTCGGGTCGCTGGGCCCGGACGGCTACAACGCCCTGTGGGAGCCCGGCGCGGACTGGGACACCCCCGAGGTCGCCGCGGCCCTGGAGGACTTCGAGGCGGTCATGGAGCACACCCAGGAGGAGTCGGCCGCCGAGGACTGGCAGGAGGCCGCGCAGCGGGTCCCCGAGGGCGAGGCGGCCTTCAACATCATGGGCGACTGGGCCGCCGGCTACTTCGACGAGCTGGGCAAGACCGCCGGCGAGGACTACGACTGGGCGCCCTCGCCCGGCACCGAGGGCACCTACATGTGGCTGTCGGACAGCTTCACCCTGCCGGTGGGCGCCCCCAACGAGGAGGCCGCCCGCACCTGGCTGGAGCTGGTCGGCAGCAAGGAGGGCCAGGACGCCTTCAACCCGCTCAAGGGCTCCATCCCGGCGCGCTCCGACGCCGACCCGCAGGCCTACGCCGACAGCCCCTACCTGTCGGCGGCGCTGGAGGAGTGGCAGGCCGGCCCTGAGCTGGCCGGGTCGTTCTGGCACGGGGTGACCGTGGACAACCGGTGGAAGAACGACATCGACACCGCGGTCGGCCTGTACCTGCAGGACGAGGACCTCGACGGGCTCCAGGCCGCCCTGCACCAGGCCGCGCAGGCCGAATGAGCACGGCGGAGCCGGCGGCGGGCGGCGCCGCGCCCGCCGCCCCCTCCCCGGCACCCCGGCGCCGCGCCCGGCGGGGCGCGGGCCGGGCCGCCGCCTGGCTGCCCGGGCTGCTGCTGGTCTCGCCCTCCATCGTGCTGATCGCGGTGTTCGTCTACGGCATGATCGGCTGGAACACCGCGCTGGCCCTGTCCGACAAGCACGCCCCGATCGATGAGGGCTCCTTCGTCGGCGCGGAGAACCTGATCGCGCTCTGGCAGGAGGCGCGCTGGCCGGCGGCGGTGGCCAACGCGGTGGTGTTCACCGTGTTCTTCGTCGGCGGGGCGCTGCTGCTCGGCTGGCTGCTGGGGCTGCTGCTGGAGAAGGGCATCGCCGGCGAACCGGTGCTGCGCACCCTCTTCCTGGCGCCGATGGCGGTGTCCTTCATCGCCACCGGGGTGGTGTGGCGCTGGCTGATGAACCCCGCCCCGGCCGAGCGGGCCACCGGGCTGAACGCGCTCTTCGTCCACCTGGGCCTGGACTTCCTGGTCAACGACTGGTGGACCGCGCCGAACCTGGGCATGGCGGCGATGGCGCTGCCCGCGGTCTGGCAGCTGTCCGGCTACATCATGGCGCTGTTCCTGGCCGGGTTCCGCGGGGTGCCTGAGGAGCTGCGCGAGGCCGCCCGGGTGGACGGCTGCTCGGAGTGGCAGGTCTACCGGCACGTGGTCATGCCGCAGCTGCGGCCGGTCACCCTGACCGCGGTGATCATCCTGGGCCACATGTCGCTGAAGGTGTTCGACCTGATCATCGCGATCGCCGGCAAGCAGATCGTGGCCGACGTGCCCGCGGTCTACATGTGGACGATGGTCTTCGACGTGCGCGACCCGGCCAAGGGCGCGGCGATCGCGACCTACCTGCTGCTGGCGGTGGCGGTGTTCGTCGTCCCCTACCTGGTGTGGACCGTGCGCAAGGAACGGAGCGAGGGCCGATGAGCGGGACCGCACCGGGGGCCGACCGGGTGATCGCCGCCGGCGGGCGGGCCGCGGGAACCACGCGGCGCGGCCAGGCGGTGAAGTTCGCGGTGCTGCTGGCGCTGGCGGTGCTGTTCCTGCTGCCGATGTACGTGCTGCTGGTCACCGGGTTCAAGCCGTTCGCCGAGGCGACGGCCGGACGGGCGTGGCTGCCTCCGCGGCAGTGGAGCCTTCAGGGGTGGGCGGCCGCCTGGGAGGCGCTGGCCCCGGGGCTGTGGAACAGCGTGCAGATGGTGGTGCCCAGCGCGATCCTGTCGGCGCTGCTGGGCTCGATGAACGGCTTCGTGCTGGCCCGCTGGCGCTTCCCCGGCGCCGACACGGTGTTCACCCTGTTCCTGTTCGGGATGTTCATCCCCTACCAGGCGGTGATGATCCCGCTGCAGCAGATGCTGGTCTCGGCCGGCCTGATGGGCGGGCTGTTCCCGCTGATCCTGGCGCACACCGTGTACGGCATCCCGATCTGCACGCTGATCTTCCGCAACTACTACGCCGGCATCCCGCAGACCCTGATCGAGGCGGCCCGGGTGGACGGCGCGGGGATGCTGGGCACCTACGCCCGGGTGGTGCTGCCGGTGTCGGCGCCGGCGTTCGCGGTGACGCTGATCTGGCAGGCCACCTCGGCCTGGAACGACTTCCTGTTCGCGGTCTTCCTCACCGGGCCGAACAGCTGGCCGGTGACGGTGCAGCTGAACAACGTCGCCGGGTCCATGGTGGTGCCCTACAACCAGCAGATGGCCGCGGCGGTGCTGGCGTCGCTGCCCACCCTGGTCGTCTACCTGGTGCTGGGCCGCTACTTCATGCGGGGCCTGATGGCCGGCGCGCTCAAGGGCTAGCGCCCCGCAGGACCGGCCGGGCGCCCGCGCCCCGGCGGCCCCCGGCCGCGCCGCCGCCTCAGGTCGCGGCGGGGCGGCGGCCGTGCAGGGCGCAGTCGCCGCACTTGCCGAACCCGGGGAGCCGGTAGTACAGGCAGCAGGTGGTGCGTACGAAGGACTCGGCCATGCCGGCGCCGGGCTCGGCCGGGCCGCCGAGCCCGGCCAGGGGCGGGCCGGCCAGCAGTTCGGAGCCGGTCCGCGAGGCCGCCTCCGCGGCGCCCGGGCGGGCGGCGGCCAGCGCCTGCACCGCACCGGCCAGCGCGGAGGCCGCGTCTCCCCACAGCAGCCGGGAGGCGACGGGCACCCGGGCGCGCACCGCGCCGGCCATGGGGTCCAGCACCGCGGTGAGGACGTGCCGGTGCAGGGCCGCGGCGCCGCCGCCCGGGGCGACGGCGTGCGCGCGCTCGCCGGTGCGGGCCGGAGCCAGGGAGCCGAAGGCGTCGGTGCGCCAGCCCAGCGAATCCGGGTCGGCCAGCACGCCGTGGCAGAGCACCGAGGCGACGGCGGGGGAGAGCAGCCGGGCGGCCGCGCCCTGGAAGAACAGCGAGGCGGCGACCCGGGCCTCCACCCGCTGCGGCGCGATGCGAGCCCGCTCGGCCAGCCGGGCGCGCACCGCCGCCACCTGGGCGTCCAGGTAGTCCGGGTCGCGCCACAGGTCGGCCAGCGGCCGCACCTGCCCGGCGGGCAGGGCGGGCACCTCGAAGAACGGGTTGATCCGGGCGATGTCGTCCAGGGCGCGGCGCAGCGCGCCCGGTTCGGCGCCGTCCATCTGCTGCTCCTCGGCGAACGCCCGGCCGCCGCCGGTTCCGGTGGGACAACGGCGATCCTAACCGCGTTGATCTCGGCGCCGCGGCCCGTCGGCGCGCCGACGGGCCGCGGCGCCGAGATCAACGCGGAGGCGCGGGCGGAGGGCGGACGGGGAGGGGGCCCGGTCGGCGTTCGAGGCGGACCTATGGTAAAAGTTAGGCGTGCCGAACATTTCAGGTTGGAGAGCTGCAATCCGCCGGTGCGCGGCGGTCCCCGCGGCCGGAGTGCTGGCGGGCGCCGCCGCCTGCTCCGCCGCGCCCGCCGCCGAGGACGACGGGCGCCCCAAGGTCGTCACCACCTTCACCGTCATCGCCGACATGGTGCGCAACGTCGCCGGCGAGCACGCCCAGGTGGAGTCGATCACCCGCCCCGGCGCGGAGATCCACGGCTACGACCCCACCCCCGACGACCTGGTCCGCGCCCAGGACGCCGACCTCATCCTCGACAACGGCCTGGGCCTGGAGGCCTGGTTCGCCCAGTTCACCGACCCCCTGGACGCCCCCACCGCCACCCTCACCGACGGCGTGGAGACCATCCCCATCGCCGCCGGCGAATACCAGGGCAGGGCCAACCCGCACGCCTGGATGTCCACCGACGAGGCCCAGGTCTACATCGCCAACATCCGCGACGCGCTCAGCGAGATCGACCCCGGCCACGCCGAGGACTACGCGAGCGCCGCCGAGGACTACGCCGCCCAGGTCGCCGAGGTCGGCGAGGAGCTCCGCGCCGACCTGGAGGCCCTGCCCGAGGACCGGCGCGCCCTGGTCACCTGCGAAGGCGCCTTCTCCTACCTGGCCCGCGACGCCGGCCTCACCGAGAAGTACCTGTGGCCGGTCAACTCCGACGCCCAGGGCACCCCCCGGCAGATCGCCTCGGCGGTCACCTTCGTCAAGGACAAGCAGGTCCCCGCGGTGTTCTGCGAGACCACCGTCAACGACAAGGCGCAGAAGCAGGTCGCCGCCGAGAGCGGGGCGCACTTCGCCGGCTCCCTCTACGTCGACTCGCTGTCCAAGGAGGACGGGCCGGTGCCCACCTACCTCGACCTGCTCCGCCACGACGCCGAGACCATCGCCGCCGGCCTCACCGGCGAGGAGGACCGATGACCGCCACCGCCGCCGCCCCCTCCACCGGCGCCGGCCGCGGCGCCGGCCCCGCGATCGACGCCTCCGGCATCACCGTGCGCTACGGCGACGTCCTCGCCCTGGAGGACGTCGGCCTGACCGTCGGCCCCGGCCGCATCTGCGGCCTGCTCGGCACCAACGGATCCGGCAAATCCACCCTGTTCTCCACGCTCATCGGGCTGATCCGGCCGCGCACCGGCCGGGTGCTGCTGCACGGGCGCACCCCCGACCAGGCCCGCAAGGCCGGCCTGGTCGCCTACGTCCCGCAGAGCGAGCGGATCGACAACGCCTTCCCGGTGCGGGTGCGCGACGTCGTCATGATGGGCCGCTACGGCCACATGGGCCCGATGCGCCGCCCCCGCCGCGCCGACCGCGAAGCCGTCGACCAGGCCCTGGACCGCACCGGCCTGACCGACCTGGCCCACCGCCAGATCGGCGCGCTCTCCGGCGGCCAGCGCAAACGCGCCTTCGTCGCCCGCGGCATCGCCCAGGGCGCCCGGGTGTTCCTGCTCGACGAGCCGTTCGCCGGCGTCGACAAGGGCTCGGAGGGCACCATCATCGACGTCATGCGCCGGATGCGCGACGACGGCCGCACCCTGCTGGTCTCCACGCACGACCTGGCCGGCGTCGGCGACTTCTGCGACGAGGCGGTGCTGCTGCAGCGCCGCGTCATCGCCCGCGGCACCCCCGGCGAGGTGCTCACCCCGCAGCGGCTGGCCGAGGCCTTCGGCCTGGGCCGCCCCGACCCCGCCGAGGAGGCGTGATGGAAGCGCTCAACGCCGTGGTCGAGTGGTTCACCCTCCCCCTGCAGTTCGACTTCATGTGGCGGGCGATGCTGGTCAGCGTGGTCGCCGGCGCGGTGTGCGCGGTGCTGTCCTGCTGGATGACGCTGATCGGCTGGTCGCTGATGGGCGACGCGGTCTCGCACGCGGTGCTGCCCGGGGTGGTGCTGTCCTACCTGCTCGGGCTGCCCTTCGCGGTGGGCGCGCTGGTGTTCGGCGCAGGATCGGTGGCGCTGATCGGGGTGGTCAACCGCACCTCCCGGGTCAAGGAGGACGCGGTGATCGGCACCGTGTTCACCGCCCTGTTCGCCGTGGGCGTCCTGCTGGTGTCCAAGATCCCCAGCCAGACCGACCTGATGCACATCCTGTTCGGCAACGTGCTGGGCGTCTCCGACGCCGACATCGCCCAGGTGCTGGCCATGGGCGCGGTGGTGCTGGCGGTGGTGCTGGTCAAGCACCGCGACCTCACCCTGTTCGCCTTCGACCGGGTGCACGCCCACGCCATCGGCCTCAGCCCGCGCCGCCTGGAGACGCTGCTGCTGGGCCTGCTCGCCGTCACCGTCGTCGTCGCCCTGCAGGCGGTCGGCATCATCCTGGTGGTGGCCATGGTGATCGTGCCCGGCGCCACCGCCTACCTGCTCACCGACCGCTTCGAGCGGATGCTGGTGATCGCGGTGGCGGTCTCGGTCACCGCCTCGGTGCTGGGCACCTACCTCAGCTTCCACCTGGACGCCGCCACCGGCGGCGCCGTGGTCGCCGTGCAGGCCTGCGCCTTCGTCCTGGCCTACCTGTTCGCCCCCGCGCACGGCGTCATCGCCCGGCGGCTGCGCGAGCGGGCGGCGCCGGGCGGCCCCGCCCCGGAACCGGCGGGCCGCTGAACCGCACCCCGGGCCCGGCACCCCCGCCGGGCCCGGGTCAGGAGCGCGCCGCCATCTCGGTGAAGAACCCGCGCAGCACCGGCGCGATCGCCTCCGGGCGCACCGCGTGGTCCTGGCCGCGCACCACCGCGCGCCGCACATCGGACAGGACCGCGGCCAGCGCGTCGGCGCCCAGCCCGTAGAACGGTTCGCTCCGCTCCCCGCTGGCCACCAGCACCGGGGCGCGCACCCCCTCCCAGCGCCGCGCCGGCGGCGGCGTCCCCGACACCGCCTCGGCCACCAGCACCCCGTCGTAGGCCAGGGTGTGCGCGGCCTCCTGCATCAGCGCATAGGAGGGGTCCCGGCGGATCGGCTCCAGCTCCTCGGCCGGCACCCCCACCGCCTCGGTGAGGAAGTAGTCCACCGCCTCGGCGCGGCGGCCCTCCTCGGCCAGCGCCCCCACCCGCTCGGCGTAGTCGGCGGGCGGCGGGGCCCGGCCGCCGCCCGCCGCGAACGGCGGCTCGTACAGCGCCAGCGCCGCGACGGCCAGCCCGCGGGAGGCGGCCTCCAAGGCCGGCACCGCCCCCGAGGACATCCCGAACAGGAAGGCGCGGCCGCCGGCGGCGCCGATCAGCGCGGCGATGTCGTCGACCTCGCGCTGCACGATGCCGCCCGGCTCGGGGGCGCCGCCGCGGCCGCGCCGGTCGTAGCCGAACACGGTGAAGGAGTCGGAGAGCAGGGCGGCCAGGCCGCCGGGCGGGTCGAGGGCGCGCCGGCCCGCGGTGCCGTGCACCAGGATGAGTGCGGGCCCGGTTCCGCGCCGCTCGTAGGCGATGCGGGTCCCGTCCCGGGATATCGCGGTCTGCATGGGGGTGTTCCTCCTCGGCGTGGGGGCCGGGCCCCGCTGGGCGCCCGGCCGGGGGCGTGAGCGGAGGTCAGCCGGCCTCGGGGGCGGGGCCGGCCTTGGCGGCGGTGTCGGTGAGGAACTCCTCGACCATCGGGACCAGCAGGTCGTCCCGGTGCACCGCGGTGATGTGGGTGGTGCCGGGCAGCACGGCCAGCCGCGCGGCGGGCAGCCCGGTCAGATCCCCCGGCACGCCGCCGCCGAAGAACCGGAACAGCTGTGCGGCGTGCTCGGGGCGGACGATGTCGGAGTCGCCGACGGCCAGCAGCACCGGCGCGGCGATCGCGCGCAGCTCCTCGGGCGACCAGGTCCTGATGTCGGCGTCCATCGCCTGGACCTTGGCGAACAGCCCGGCCCAGCCCTGCGGGTCGGGGGCGGTGCGCATGTACTCCTCATAGAACGGCGAGCCGGCCATGTCCTCGGCGGCCATCTCCCCGATGCCGCCCAGCACCTCGGGGTAGAGGCCTTCGGGGGAGAAGCCGACCGAGACCAGCACCAGCGAGCGCACCAGGCCCGGTTCGGCGGCGGCCCGCTCCATCGCCACGCTGCCGCCCATGCTGTAGCCGAGCACGTCGGCCGGCCCGCCGACCACCTCGCGCAGCAGCCCGGCCACGTCGCAGGCCATCGCCTCCGCATCCAGCGGCCGGTCGGTGTCGGGGGTGCGCCCGTGCCCCTGCAGCTCCACCGCGATGACCCGGCGCCGCCGGGCCAGCGCCGGCAGCAGCACACCGAAGGAGGTCCCGATGCCCGACAGCGCCCCGTGCAGCAGCACCAGCGGGTCGCCCGCGCCGTGCACCTCGTAGTACATGTCGACGCCGTTGACCGACACCCGGCCGCCGCGGACCGCCTCGCTCATGGGGTGTGCCCTTTCCGTCGCCGGCGCGCCGCCGCGGCGCGCCTCTCACCCCTGTCAGACCGCGGGCGGCGGCGGAACTCATCGCTGCGGCGGGGATTTCCGCCCCGGGCGCGGGCGGAGGCCGGAGGCGCCGCGCGGAAGGCCCCCGGCCCGGCCGCCGGGAAAGCCCGTTTCCGCTCCGGGGCGGGGCGGTGGCAGGCTGTGGGGGTGATCGACTCCGTCCGGCGGCGGTTGCGCCGCCGCCACCTGCTCTACTCATGGACCCGGGTGTCCGCCGGCGCCTCCGGCGACGAGGTGTGGCGCCTGTCCGGGCGCTTGGAGCTCTACGCCAAGATCAGCGCCGACCCCGCCGAGCTGGCCGCCGAGGCCGAACGCGCCCGCTGGCTGACCGGCGCCGGCGTGCCCGCCCCGAACCGGTGGACCAGGGCGAGCGGGACGGCGTGGGCTGGCTGGTCAGCACCGCCGTCCCCGGCCGGCCGGTCTCCGCGGACTGGCCCGCGCACCTGCGCGCCCCGGTGGTGGCCGCCTTCGCCCGGCTGGCCCGCCGCCTGCACGACCTGCCCGCCGGCTCCTGCCCGTTCGAGCGCGGCCTGGACACCGCCGCGGCGCTGGCCCGCAAGCGGGTGGCCGCCGGCGCCGTCGACCCCGGGGACTTCGACGAGGAGCGCCGGGACCACACCCCCGAGCAGGCCCTGGCCGAGCTGGAGGCGCGCCGCCCGGCCGAACCCGCCGGCGACGCCGTGGTCTGCCACGGCGACCTCACCGGCGACAACGTCCTGGTCGACCCGGCCACCCTGGAGTGGACCGGGGTGGTGGACACCGCCCGGCTGGGCGTCTCCGACCGGCACCGCGACCTGGCCCTGGCCCTGCGCGACCTGGACGACCAGCCCTACGGCCCCTCCTTCGCCCGCGCCTTCGCCCACCACTACGGCGACCACCTGCTCGACGCCGACCGCCTGGCCTACTACCGGCTGCTGGACGAGTTCTTCTGATCCCGCCTCCGCGCCGCGTCGAGGCGGCGGGCGGGCGCGGGGCCCCGGCGGGTCAGCGGTCCGGGAGCCGGGAGAGGACCGCCAGGTCGCGCCGCTCGCCGGCGATCTCCAGGTAGCCGCGCAGCACGCCCTCGTAGACGAACCCGGCGCGCTCGGCGGTGCGCAGCGAAGCGGTGTTGCCCGGTTCGACGTGCACCTCCAACCGGGCCAGGCCCAGCTCCTCCAGCCCCCAGCCGGCCAGCAGGGACAGCGCGCGGGCGGCCAGGCCGCGGCCGCGGTGCGGCGGGGCCACCCAGTAGCCCAGCGAGGCCCGGCCGTCGTCGGCGCGGTCGCGCCACAGCCCGATCGACCCGGCGGCCCCGCCCCGCTCCTCGATCGCGAAGGGGAAGCCGACGCCCAGCTCGGCCAGGCGGGCCTGGTGCGCGACGAACTCCCGGGCGGCCCGGTCGGTGTAGCGGGCGGGCACCCGGGTGATCCGCACGATCCGCGGGTCGGCGGCGGCCGCGCGCAGCACCGCGCCGTCGCCCTCGCCCCAGGGGCGCAGCACCAGCCCGCCGCCCCGCAGCCGGGGCACGGCCAGCGGGGGCCGGGGGAAGTCGGCCATGGACCGATCCTGCCGCGCCGCCGCCCGCGGCGGCAACCGATGGTCCCGGTGTTGCGGCCCCGCCAGAGCGCTCTGGCGGGGCCGCAACACCGGGACCATCGCCCTTCGGCCGAAGCACCGGCCCGCGCTTTCCCGCCTGCCCGCTGCGCCGCCCGCCCCCGAACCCGCATCCGAACAGCTGCTCAGGACACTAGTCGTCCAGGTCGTGCGCGATGCGCAGCAGCGCCTTGACCGCGTCCAGCTCACCGGAGGGCAGCGCACCCAGCGCGGTCCCCTGCTCGATCAGCCGGCGGTGCACCGGCTCCATGTCCAAGACCAGCGCCACCCCCGTCACCGGTGCGCTGATCCGCGCCGCGAACAGCGTCTCCTTCTCGCCCATCCCGTCCACCACCGGGATCACCGGGATGAACGGGTAGGCCTCGTGGACGAGCGCGCCGCCGGCCCAGCACGACGACCTCGTTGCGCCGGCGCCGGCTGATCCGGTAGACCTCGCCCTCACGCACCGAGCCGCTCGTCCTCCCGCTCCTCGGCCTCGCGGCGCGCACCGTACTCGGCCGGCACCGGGGCGGTGTCGGCGGCCATCCGGTGCACCACGGCCTTGCAGACGCAGGAGGAGACGCTCTCCCCGTTCTCCTCGGCGATGGCCTTCAGCTTGTCGGCGATGGCCTGCGGAACGGTGACCGTGACTCTTGCGGCGGTCATGGCGCCGCCCTACGCCGGTATGCGCCGCCGCGCATACCGGCGGCCGTCCCCACCGGGGATAAAGGGGTTGCCGGTGCGGCCGGTGCGGGGCAGGGTGGCGGCCATGCCGCGCCTGCACGCCCCGACCATCGCCACCGAACGCCTGGTGCTGGACCCCATCACCCCCGGCCACGCCGAGGAGATGGCCGGCGTCCTGGCCGACCCCGGGCTCTACACC
>Ga0079224_100013562_pt1 | contig 11352 bp, 6 predicted proteins | sample Stecom2015_FD_80414 | JGI IMG/M metagenome (GOLD analysis project Ga0079224, IMG submission 80414) | Agricultural soil microbial communities from Utah to study Nitrogen management - Steer compost 2015 | ecosystem: Environmental > Terrestrial > Soil > Agricultural land | place: USA: Utah...
CCTTGAAGAAACCCGTCGGGTCGGTGACGGACGTGAACGGCGCCAGCCGCGTATCGGAGCCTTGCCGGTACACGGCGACGACGGCGCCCGCCACCGGCCGGAAGCTGCCGCCACGCAAGCTTGTCGTCATGAGCTCGGTTTCATCCAGGGCCGCTGCGGCCGCTGCCAGGCTCGTCGGTCCCGCGCCCGAGGGCCCGCTGCCGTTCCCGGCCGCGCAGCTCCCCGGCGGCGCGGCACCCATACCGGTGGTGACAGGCTGACCCCACACGATGGCCGCGGCGGGTGTGCTACCACCCCCGGAGCAGGAGGCGCCGCCTGCCTGCTGCGGGGTCAAGCCGGCGGGCGCAGCCTGGGGCGCCGGCGCTGTGGCCGTGAACAGCAGCGTCGCCAGGTCGGCGGCGGGGCCGGCGATCTCCGGCAGCGAGGCAGCCACGGCGTCGAGGAACAGGGCGTGATGCGCCAACAAGCGACGCTGTGCGACTGTCAGGGCGCCGGCCTGCATGCCCTGGAGGGTCGACAGGTTGGACGCTGAGACGAGACCGGAGTTGGACGCCATGGTGGCAGCCAGGTCGCTCGCGTGAGCGGAGAGGGCAGCCAGCCAACCGGAGCTGAGCGTGCCGAGGTCCGCCCGACCGGCGGTCACCACCGCGGCGGCTGCTGCGACCTGTTCGGTGAACTGGGTCCACGCTGCCGCGGCCCCGCTGCCGGCGGCGGACACGCTGAGGTCCAGCGGTTCCGTGCGGTAGCCGGTCGTCAGGTTGTGCACGCGCACGTCCAGGTTCCCGGCCAGGCTCGGTACCGCCAGCCACACGTCTAGGAGCGGGTCGAAGCCGGACGAGCCGCTCGACTCCACGTAGACGAGCGTCTCGGCCGTCGGGGACGTCGCCGGACCGTAACGGGCGACGTTGGAGAGGGGGGCCGCGAGGTTGAACCCGCGCCCGTTCAACCGCACGATCTCTCCGGGCTTGGCGGTAGCCGCCTGCTGGACCGACATCGAGCCTGCCGCGCCGAACCCGTAGGCACGCGCCGTCGGAACGGGACGGGTTATCACCGAGCCCGTGGCGGTCGCCAGGGCGGCGGTCGCGAGGGTGAGCTCGCCCACACCGTCGCCGTCGGCGTCCGGTGCCAAGGCGAACATCACCACGTCCTGCCCTGGTTGGACCGCGTTCGCCCACCCTGCCAGGTCGACGCTGACAGGCAGGCCGACCTCGGCTCCGCCCGTGTCGACGGTCAGGGCGCCGAGGAACGTCACGCCCAGGGCCGAGTAGTCCACGCCGAACTCGTCCTTGATATCGGCCTGGCTCGTGTCGCTGACGGCCACGACGGTCGACGTCCCCAGGCTGCCTGGGGGCAGCGTGGCCACGGACCCACCGCCGGTCATGACCGCTCCGCCTGCCGCGTTCACGACGGCCTGGTCGGCAAGGTCGTTGTTCACGGTGACCTGTAGCCGGTCCTCGACCCTGACACCGGAGACGATGCCGCTCACGGTGAGCGTGTGGGGCCCGTCGTCCAGTGCCCGCGTGTCCACGTAAGCCGTGCCGTCCTGGTCGGCCGCGACGGTCACGCCTCCGATCCTGAACGAGACGTCGGACGCCTCTCTCACGGTGCCGGAGGCGGCGAGGGGGACGGTGCCGGCCAAGACCTGCCCCGAGGCAGGGAACGTGATCTCGATCGCGTCGCTGCCAGCGGGTGGTGGCTGGCCCTGCTGTCCGCCGCAGGCGGCGAGCGCAGCGGCCAGGAGTACCGTAGTCGCCCAACGCGCGGCCCGGGCCGCGCGAGCTCTCAAGGTTCGATCGTTCGTCACCTTCGAATCAACTCCCTCTTCGGTCGGTCGTCGTCACGTTCTCCCGGCCGGCGTTACGCCTGCGTTACGACGGGCTACCGGGGCCCGCCGAGGACGAGCGAGCCCTCGGGCGGCGGCGACCGCAGGTCGCTGCAGCCGGCGTACGAGACCAGCACGTCCGCTGACACCGGCTCGCTTGCCTGCCCGAACTCGTCGAACAGGGTGATCGTGGCGCTGAGCACGTCGTTGGCCTCCTCGCTGCAGAACACGTAATGGGTGGCGGTGATCGTGCCGGTGCCTTCATTCCCACCGAACCCGCTAGCGTTCTCGCTGCCGACGAGGTCGACCATCGTCGAGACGCTGGAGCTGCCCAGGTCGTAGTCGATGCGGGCTCGCCTCAGGTTCTCCCCGTCGTCGAACCAGTCGATCGTGTAGGTGACCGCTACGTTGGTCTCGGCCGGGACGGCACCCGGCGAGGACGTGGCCGAGTTCGCGACCGGCGCCGGGTCTGCCTCGAAGGAGACCGTGAACAGGTCGTACTCCTCCTCGTAGAGGCCGCCACAGGCGTCCGACTCACGGCGCAGCACGATGTCGAGCGTGTTGACGTGGGTGGTGGAGAGGCTCCTCGCCTCCAGGGCGGCCAAGACGTCTACCTCAGGGAAGGCGTCGAGGGTGGCGGCCCGATGCTCCTCTTCGCCACCTACCAGCACCACGAGCTCGTGGTCGACCAGGTTCCGCTCCTGGCCGCAACGCATCTGCTCCACCTGTCCGCGCAGGACGAGATGCCCCGTCACGGGACCGGAGGTCTCCTCTTCCGTCTCGTGCTCTCCGGCATGCTGGGCCGGCTCGAACTCGACGCGCTGGTCGGTGAGCTCCACCGGGACATCCGGATCGCTCCACACCTCGACGGTGAACGAGGACGCGCAGTGCTGAACGTCGTCGACCAGGTCGGCGTCCGTGTACGCGGCCGCTACGGAGCCGGGCAACATGCTGGCAGGGAGTATGGGCACCACCGGCACCCTCCGCTTGTCGAAGACCGCTTCGAAGAGGGAGTAGAGGTAGTAGTGGTCCGTGGACTGCAGGCACTCCTGGTATGCCTCGTCCCGATGCATCTCCAGGATCGGGTCGGAGACGTCCTTCTCCAGGTCCATGGCTATGTCGTCCATGTCGAGGAGGCTCGCCATCCCGCGGAGGTCTATGACCTTCTTGGCCTCGTCGAGCAGCGACTCGTGCTCACTGGGCAGCTCGTCGAGGCTGCCGCGATAGAACTGGACGAACTGCGAGAACTTTTCGTGGACCACGCTCTTCCACGTCGCGGTGGCGGGGCACTCCACGCCTAGCCTCTGTAGCGTTGCGGCCCACGCTACGACCGGCTGGACGATCTCGGTGAACACGTCGTAGGTGTCGGCAGCGATGACATTGGCGTTGAGGACGACCTCGTCGTAGCGGGCGCAGGCCGCCGGCTTGGTCAGGCTCTGAAAGTCGTGGAACGCCTCGTAATCGCCGCAGTCCTGCGCGATAGCGCGCCCGTTGGTAGCGGCTCTTACCGCGCTCTCGAACGACTCCGAGGCGAAGAAGAGCTGATAGCTGTGCTTGGCCGAGGCCAGCTTGCTGGCGCAGTCGGCTGGCGACGCCACGACCTCGCCGTCCGCTTCTGACTGGGTGGGGCCGAGCACATGACCCGCCGTGAGCTCTGGGTTCGAGGCCGGCTCCACGCCGCCGACATGCGCTTCTACCGGCAGGGTGAAGAAGCGCAGCTCGGCCGTCAGACGGCTCGCGGTCCTCGAGGTGGCCACGTAGACAGGCGCCGCGGTGCCGCCTAGGTGGAAGGTCGCGTCACCCGGGACCGTCACCCCCGGTGGGAGGGTGACCTCGAGCGTGGCCGGGGCGTGCAGCTGGAGGTCGGCAGGGCTGACGGTAAGCGCGGCCAGTTCACCGCCGGCGACCTGGTGCGGCTGGATCGCGACGGTGATCTCCCTGTCGAGCGCCCCGGCCGGGATCGAGAGACGGTAGGTCCCGCCGTCTTCCGCTGACGCCTGGACCTCGCCGCCCGCGGGGCCGATGAGCGCGCTGGCGGCTGGGGGCGAGGGCGGCTGGGGCGGGTCCTGTGTACATCCAGCCAGCGCCAGCATGATCGCGCCGGCGAACCACCCCCACCACCTGGGTCCAGTGCCATGTGTCGATGTCGTCGGTACCTCGTGCATGCCGTCCTCCACGCTGGTGCCATGCGGCGGCGGCCTGCGGCTGTCCGGCCGCGGGCACCGCCTCCCTGGGTGACGCCAGAAGCGTCCTTGGAGGCGAGCTTGCTTGCGGGGGCGTTACGTAGGCGTCACGCGCACTCTGGGCCAAAGCAGAGGGAGGAGGCGAGCCTTCAACGCGAGCGGGGATCGAGCAGGTCCCGCAGGCCGTCGCCCAGCAGGCTCCAGCCGAGGACGGTCCAGACGATGGCCAGACCCGGGACGAACGCTGGATACGGGCTCATCGCGAGGAAGCCCTGAGCCTCGCGCAGCATGTTGCCCCAGCTGGGCACGTCCGGCGGTGTGCCGAGACCCAGGAACGACAGGGCCGCCTCGGCCAGCACCGCCACGGCCAGGCTGAGGCTCGCCTGCACGACCAGCGGCCCGACGGCGCCAGGCAGCACATGCCGCCACAGGATGCGGGCGTCGCCAAGTCCCAGCGCCCTGCCGGCCTCGACGTAGTCGCGCTCCTTGATGCTGAGCACGCTGGACCTGGCGATGCGCGCGAAGATCGGCACCGTCGCGACGCCGATGGCGGTCATTGCCGTGAGCGTGCCGGGCCGGTAGACGGCCGCCAACAACAGGGCCATCAGGATCGCCGGGAAGGCGTAGAGCACGTCCACCAGCCGCATGATCACCTCGTCGACGAGCCTGCCCACGAAGCCGGCGACGGCCCCCAACAGCGTGCCGGCGCCCAAGGCGATGCCGACGGCGAGGAAGCCCACGTACAGCGTTCCCCTGGCTCCCACCAGCAGCCGTGAGAACAGGTCGCGGCCGAAGTGGTCGGTCCCCAGCCAGTTCGCGGATGTCGGGCCGGTCAACTGGGCGGCGAAGTTCAGGGCGTTGGGCTCGTGGGGCGTCCACGCGAAGCTGACGAGCGCGCCCGTCACGACCGTGCCGATCAGGAACGCTCCCAACCACAGGTTGTAGCGGCGGCCCCGGGCGTAGCGGACGGGCGCGACAGCGCGCTTCGCAGCGGTGTGCGCCGCGTCAGTCATAGCGGATCCTCGGGTCGAGGAGGCCGTACGAGGCGTCGACCAGGAAGCCCAGGCCCACGATCGTCGCGGCGTAGAGCAGTATCTCCCCCTGCAGCAGGGGGAAGTCACGCGTCCCGATGGCCGTGAGCGCCAACCTGCCCAGGCCGGGCAGGGCGAAGACCTGTTCGATGACGATCGACCCGATGAAGACGTTCGACAGCGACAGGCCCAGGATCGTCACGATAGTGACCATCGCGTTGCGCAACGCGTGCTTGAGCACGACGCCGCGCTGGGGCAGGCCCTTGGACCGGGCGGTGCGGACGAAGTCCTGGGACAGGACGTCCAGCATCGCGGCGCGGGTCATGCGCGTCATCACGGCGGCCTGGCCGAGGCCCAGCGCCAACACGGGCAACAGCAGTGAGCGCGCCCAGCGCACCGGGTCCTCGGCGAACGGCACGAACCCGCTGGCGGGCAGCCACCTGAGCTCGACGGCGAAGTAGAGGATGAAGATCAGGCCCAGCCAGAAGCTGGGGATGGCGGCGCCGAGCTGCGAGAGCGAGGTCAGCAGGGGGTCCCAGAAGCTCCCTCGCCGCAGCGCGGCGAAGATCCCGATGGGGAACGCGATGAGGCACGCGATGAGCGCAGCCCCCAGCGCCAGTGGGACGCTGACCCGCAGGCGGTCGGCGATGAGCCCGGAGACGGGTCGCTGATAGTTGAGCGACTCGCCCAGATCTCCCCTGAAGGCCCCGGCCAACCACCTCACGTAGCGCTCCGGCGCCGGCACGTCGAGGCCCAGCTGCCTGCTCAACGCCTGCCTGGCCTCGGGGGAGGCGTTCATGCCGAGGATCACCGCCGCCGGGTCTCCCGGGACGGCGAGCAACGCGCCGAACACCACGACGCTGGCCAGCACCACGCTGAGGATCGCTGACAGGAAGCGCCTGACTAGGAACGCGAGCATGTCACGAGATACGTGCGGCGGAAGATAGAAGGAGGCGGCGCGCCCACAAGCGTGCCGCCCCCCGACGGGCCCCCTACGGAGCCCGGTAGACCTGCACGAGGTCGATCGCTGGCGTCGGCTGGTCGGTCCAGAAGCCGTACACGTCACGCTTCACGGCGACCAGGTAGGGCGACGAGAACACCCAGACGTTGACGGCGTCGTTGGCGATCGTCCTGGCGATCTCCTGGTACTTGGCCGTCGCTTCCTCCTGCGTCGGTGCGGTCTCTGCCTCCTCCAGCAGCTGAGCGATGGCCGGGTTGTCGTAGTGGTAGTAGTAGTCGGGGTTCGCGTAGACGTTGATGTCGCGCGGCTCCGAGTGCCCGATGATCGTCATGTCGTAGTCGCCGCCCAGGAAGATGCGGTCGATCCACGTCGCCCACTCGACCACGGACAGTTCCACGTCTATGCCCACCTGCTCGAGCTGCTGGGCTATCACCTCACCCGTACGTCGCTCGATGTTGTAGGGCTCGGGGAGCTCGAACTCGATCGTGAAGCCGTCGGGGTAGCCCGCCTCTTCCAGCAGCTCCCGCGCCCGCTGCGGGTCGTAGGGGTACGTCTCCGTGAGGTCGACGTAGTAGCCCTCGGAGGGGCTCATGTGCGTGCCGATGACGGTACCGAGCCCGAACATCGCGCCGTTCACGATCGCGTTCTTGTCGATGGCCAACGTGATCGCCTGACGCACCCGCACGTCGTCGAACGGCTCGCGGGTGTTGTTCATCGCCAGCGTGATCTCGGCGGTGCCCGTGCCCTGCGTCCCCTTGAGATCGGGGTTGGACAGCACCTGCTGGAACTGCTCGGGCAGCAGCGCCACGCCGATCATGTCGATGTCGCCGGCCTGCAGGGCGGCGAAGCGCGCGTTCGGGTCCGAGATGATCCTGAACGTGGCGGAGTCGAGGTAGGGGAGCCCTTCCTCCCAGTAGCCGTCGAACCTATCGAGCCTGACGTGGCTGCCGGGCACGTACTCGGCGAACGTGAACGGGCCGGTACCCACCGGCTGAGTGCGCTGGGTCTCCGCCGTGCCGGAGGGGTTGATGACCGAGTCGGGCCGGGCGAGGTTGTAGAGCAGGCTCGAGCTGGGCCGCGACAGGTGGAAGGCGACCGTGTTCTCGTCGACGGCCTCGACCGACTCGATGGCCTCGTAGTACTGGCTGTTGGTGTGGCCGGAGTCGGGGTCCATGGCGCGCTCGAACTTCTCGATGACGTCCGCGGTGTCGAACGCCGAGCCGTCGTGGAAGGTGACGCCCTCGCGCAGCCTGAACGTCCACGTGAGGCCGTCGTCCGAGACGTTCCACTCGGTGGCCAGGGCGGGCACGATGGCGCCGGTGCGGTCGAACCTGACGAGACCCTGCATGACGTTGTCGTAGACGACGCGCGGGATCTCCTGAGAAGTGGATGCCGAAGGGTCCCACCCGGGCGGCTCTGCCGTGATCGCGACGACCAGGCTGCCGCCGGCCTGCGGCGCCGGGTCCTGAGCGGCCGCCCAGCCCGCGCAGAGGCCGACTGCCACTGCCAGCGAAAGGATCCACCTGTTGCGCATGCTCTCCTCCTCCTGCGCCGGACGGAAAAGAGGTCCGGCGGAACGACCTATGGCTGATGGTGGGCATTCTTGCACGGGTCACGACCGGGTCCGAGCGGTCGGTGGGCCCTCGCGAGTACCGCCCTCGCCTAGCCGGCCAGGAGGTACTCGATGGCGGCCGCGGCGTAGAGACGCGCGGCAGCGATGGTGTCGGGCAGCCGCACGAACTCGTCGACCTGGTGGGGGATCGTGCGGTCGCCTGGACCGATCGTCACGATGGGGATGTCCTTCCAAGCCCACAGGAACGTGCCGTCCGTCGCGCCCGGGACGCCGCCGTAGCGTGGCGGGGTGCCCAGCACGGGCTCGTAGGCACGTTCCACCGCAGCGACGAGCGCGTCGGCGGGGTCCGTGGCGGTCCAGGGCCGGGACTCGAAGCAGTTCAGCTCGAAGCGCAGCCGCGGCGTGCGCGCCTCCAGGTCCCTGGCGATGGCGTTCATGTTGGCCTCTAGTTGGGCGTGGTCCTGACCCGGCACGGTGCGGACGTCGAGCGCCATGTACGCCTCGTCCGGCATGACGTTCAGCTGGGCCTCGCCGCGGGCGGGCGCCTGGACGATGGTGGGCGTGATCCATGGCAGGCCCAGGTACTCGTGCTCGCCCACCCGCTCCTGCTCGCTGCTCTCGAGCTCCCGGAGGGCGACGACGAGGTCGGCGAGGCCGCGGATGGGGTTGACCCCGGCGTACGGCATGGCGCCATGGCTCATGACACCGTAGGCGCGCACGTGCAGGCGCATGGCGCCTTTCTGGAAGAGGCAGATCTCGTTCTCCTCGGGCTCGCACACGATCGCGCCGTCCACCTCGTCGGCCCAGCCGTTCGCGATGAAGGACTTGATGCCGAGCATCATGCCCTCCTCGTCCGCGACGATGCCCAGCCGCAGGCGGCCCGGGAGGTCCGGTGCGACGCGCCTCACGGCCTCGACGGCGGCGATCGCGGCGGCGACCCCGGCCTTCATGTCGGCGCTGCCGCGTCCGTGCAGGACGCCCGAGCCGGGCTCGCCGTCGGGCCCGGGCTCGACGCGTCCCTCGAAGGGCGGCACGCTCCAGACGGACGGGTCTCCCTCGGTGACGACGTCGGTGTGGCCTTCGAACATCAGCGTGCGGTGCCTGGACGCATCGAACGCGCTGCCCTCGAAGTCGCAGATCACGTTGGGCCGGCCGGGCGCCGCCTCCTCGACGACGGGCTCGAACCCCGCCGCCCTCAGCTGGTCGGCCACGTACCGCGCCGCCGGCGCCTCTGTCGTGCCCCTGGCCTCGTCGTAGACGCTCCTGACCCTCACCAGGCCCTGGGCCAGCTCCACGACCCGAGCCGGGTCGACGGCCTCGGCCGCCAACATTGCGAGCGCGGCGACGTCGCCCGCCCACACGCTCGAGCCGGGACCGTCGCCGTCCGTCATAGGGGCGGCGTGAAGCGGCCGTCGACGGCCGTCCAGCCGCCGTCCACGTAGAGCAGCGAACCGGTGACGAAGCTCGACGCGTCGGATGCGAGGAACACGACGGCGCCCACCAGCTCGCTGGGTTGGGCCCAGCGGCCGAGCGCGCTCTTCTGGGCGTAGGCCTGGTACCAGTCGGGCCGGTCCTTGATCTGCTTGGTGAGCGGCGTCTCGACCACGCCGGGGGCGACCGCGTTGGCCCTCACCCCGCGCGGCCCCCACTCGGCCGCGGCCGCCCTGATCATCTGCAGGGTGCCGGCCTTGGTGGCGGCGTACACGCCCTGGCCAGGCTCCACCACCTGCGAGCGGATGCTGGAGAAGAAGACCATGCTGCCCTTACCCTGCGCCGCCATGCGGCTGCCGGCCTCGCGCAGGGCGAAGAAGTTGCCTCGCAGGTTGATGCCAACGACCCTGTCGAACTCCTCCGCGCTCACGTTCGCCAGGGGCTTGCGCACGTTGATCGCCGGCGTGCACACGAGCACGTCGAGCGCGGGCATGCTCTCGACGAGCGCCTTCACGTCCGCCTCAGAGGCGACGTCGGCCCCGACCCCCCGCGCCGCCGCGCCGCGCGCGGAGGCCTCTGCGGCGACGGCCTCGGCCGCCTTCGGGTCGAGGTCGGCGCAGGTCACCTCGGCTCCGAAGTCGGCGAGACCGTGCACGGTGGCGCGGCCGATGCCGGACCCGGCGCCGATGACGAGAGCATGCTTGCCCGTGAGGTCGAAGAGGTCGCGGTAGTTGGTCGTCATTGTCGTCCTTCGCTCCTGGCGGTGAGCGCCTCGAAGGCCTCGACTCGGTCCGCGATGACGCCGAGGCTCTCGCGCCAGAACTGGGGGTCCTCGATGTCGATGCCGAACCCTCTCGCGAGTTCGCTGGCGGGGGCCAGCCCGGTCGAGGCCAACAGCTCATCGTACCGCCGCTTGAACGGGTCACCTTCGGCCTGGTAGCGCGCGTAGAGGCCCAGGCCGAAGAGCCAGCCGAAGGTGTACGGGAAGTTGTAGAACGAACGGGCGCTGGAGTAGTAGTGCGGCTTGTGCGCCCACATCAGCGGGTGTAGCTCGTCCTCGGCGACCGCCCCGGCGAACACGCGCGCCTGCGCCGCTTCCATGACCGCGTTCATCTCCTCCGGCGACAGGTCGCGCTCCGCACGCTTCTCGAACACCTCGGCCTCGAAGAGGAACCGCGTATGGATGTCGAGCAGGAGCTGCGTGGAGTACTGCAGGTTCTGCTCCAGCAGCGCGAGCCGCTCGGCCCGGTCGGCTGAGGCCATGAGACCGTCGAAGAGCAGCGTCTCGCAGAAGATGCTGGCCGTCTCCGACAGGGTCATCGGGGTGGGAGACTGCAGCACCGTGCGGCCGAACCGGAACTTGCAGTCGTTGTGGTACGCGTGGCCGAGCTCATGGGCGAGCGTGAACACGTCGGAGAGGTTGCCGCCGAAGTTGAGCATCACCCGCGACTCGTTGCGCCCAGGCACCGGGGAGCAGAACGCCCCGCCGCGCTTGCCACGGCGTGGCGGCACGTCGATCCAGCCCGCCTCGAACGCCCGGCCGGCGAACGCCGCCAGCTCGGTCGAGTACGCAGCGAAGCGGTCCAAGACCAGTCCCTGCGCCTCCTCCCAGGTGAACCGGCGCGCCCCGGCCTGGGGCAGGGGAGCGAACAGGTCGTACCAGGCGAGCCTCTCCTTGCCGAGGAGCGCGGCCTTCGCCTCCAGGTACCCGCGCAAGGTCTCGAAGCGCTCCTCGCATGCCTGGTGCATGGCGTCCAGGCTCCGCCTGGAGATGCCGTGCTGGAACAGGCTGTACTCGAGGGGGCCACCCCAGCCGCGCTGCCTCGCCAGGCTTCCTACCTGGCCCTTGATGCCGTTCATGGCGGCTGCGTAGGTCAGCTGGTTGCGCCCCAGTAGTTCCAGCTCGGCTCGGTAGGCCCGTCGTCGCACGTCCTCGGACGGGCTCGCCTGCAGGCTGCGGAGCTCGGCGGTGCCGTACTCGCGTGCCGGTTCGTCGCCGGCGACCTCCGCGTCGGTGACGGCAGCCAGGATGCGCTCGCGGGAGGTCAGGTCGTTGTAGAGCTTGGCCCACGCCGAGCCGCCGCTGGCATCGAGCGCCGCTGCGAGCGCCTCCGCCTCTTGGCCGAGCATGCGGTCCGCCTCCTCGCGGAAGCGCTGCAGCGGATAGAGGTGCGCGGCAACGATCTCGTGGGCCTCGGCGGCGGCCTGGAGGTCGAGGCCTTTCAGCCAGGCCTTGAAGCGGGCGGTGACCGCTCCGGTCCGGGCGCCGAGGGCGCGGAGCGCCGACAGTTCGGACTGGGCGGCCGCGTCGAACGAGTCGGTGGCCACGCGCAGTGACAGGTAGACGGCGA
>Ga0079224_100013563_pt1 | contig 11352 bp, 12 predicted proteins | sample Stecom2015_FD_80414 | JGI IMG/M metagenome (GOLD analysis project Ga0079224, IMG submission 80414) | Agricultural soil microbial communities from Utah to study Nitrogen management - Steer compost 2015 | ecosystem: Environmental > Terrestrial > Soil > Agricultural land | place: USA: Utah...
CGCCGAGTCCGTCCTGGCCGACCCCGCGCACGGCCGCCTCTTCGTCGCCGAGGAGGCCGTCGGCCGCTCGACGGTGCACGTCTACGGCCTCGACGGCCGCTACGCCGGGCAAGACCTCCCGCCGGAGCTGTTCCCGCACCAGGCCGAGGGCCTCGCCCTCGCCGCCTGCCCCGACGGCGCCGGCTACGTCGTCGCCACGGACCAGGGGCCGGAGCGCTCGGCCTTCCACGTGTTCGACCGCGCCACGCTCGCCTACCGCGGCACCTTCGCCGGCGCCGCCACGGCCAACACCGACGGCGTCGCCCTCACGCTCCGGCCCTTCGGCCCCTTCGCCCGCGGCGCCTTCTTCGCCCTCGACGACGACGCGGCCGTCGCTGCCTTCGACTGGGGCGCCGTCCTCGACGCCCTCGGCCTACCGGGATGCGACGGCTGACGTCCCGTGTTGTGTGCTGAGTATCGGTCGTCCCCTGAACACGCAATACGAAACACGCAACAGCAACGGAACACGCAACAGCAGCGCCACGGCGGGCTTCGCGGGCAGGCGGCCTCAGGCGGCGGCGAAGAAGAGGGCGGCGGCGATCCCGATGGCGACGAGCAGGATGGCGATGGCGAGGGCCCCGACCACGCCACGCTGCGCCGCCGGCGCGCCGGGGATGGCGTCCACCCGCTCCTTCGCCTCCTTCAGGCCCAGCCCCGTCCGCGCCCGGAGCACCTGGATCGCCTCGATCTTCCGGCCCGCCCGCGCCAGCATCTCGACCTCCGCCGGAAGCACGTCATCGACGACGACCGGCTCCGACGCCGGCAGCGGGTCCATCCCGGCCGCGAGCCGCTCGACGGCGTCCTTCGCCTCCTGCAGCCCCACGCCCGTCTCCTCGCGGATGAGCTTGATGGCCTCGATCTTCCGGCCCTTCCTGATGAGGTCGGCGATGTGCTCGGGGAGCGGTTCCATGGCTAGGCGGGCAGGTGGGCGGAGACGATGCGGGGGCGGCCGGCGAGGTCGCGGCGGAGCGCGGCGCCTTCGAGGCCGGCGCCGGCGAAGAGGTCGCGCACGGCGCCGCCGTGGTCGGCGTGGGTCTCTACGACGAGGGCGCCGCCGGGCCGGAGGAGGTCGGGCGCGCGCGCGGCGAGGACGCGGTAGAACAGGAGCGGGTCGGCGGAGGGCACGAAGAGCGCCTCGGGCGGCTCGTGGTCGCGCACCTCGGGCGCGAGCGTGGCGCGCTCGGCCTCGGGGACGTAGGGGGGGTTCGAGACGACGAGGTCGAACGAGGGCGGGGCGGCGTGGACGAAGGCGGGGTCGAGGACGTCGGCCTGGACGAAGGCGACGGCGAGGCCGAGGCGCTCGGCGTTGTCGGCGGCGACGGCGAGGGCGGCCTCGGAGACGTCGCAGGCGAAGACCTCGGCGTCGGGGCGGCGGTGCTTGAGGGCGAGGGCGAGGGCGCCCGAGCCCGTGCCGACGTCGAGCACCCAGGGCGCCTCGCGCCCTTCGAGGTGGCGGAGCGCCTCCTCGGCCACCTCCTCCGTCTCCGGCCGCGGGATGAGCACGGCCGGCGTGACGCGGAGGCGGAGCCCGAAGAAGTCGGCGTGGCCGAGGACGTACTGGAGCGGCTCGCGGCGGATCCGCCGCGCCGTGAGGGCCTCGACGTGGAGGGCCTCGCCCGTCGAGACCGGCGCCTCGGGGTGCGCGTAGAGGGCGGCGCGCGAGGCGCCGAGGACCTCCTCGAGCAGCCACTCGGCGTTGCGGCGGGCGTCCTCGATCCCCGCCCCTTCGAGCCGGGCGGCGGTCTGTTCGAGGAGGGCGTGGCGCGTCACGGTGGGACTGAGTCTGAAGTTTGGAGTCCGAGGTTTGAAGTTCGGAATCCTCCTCCGAACTTCAAACTCCCAACCCCGAACTCCTAGCCTCAGTAGTACTCGACGGAGAACGTCTTGAACCGTCCCGTGGCGGGCTCCCAGCGCGCCTTGACGTCCTCGACCTCGGCCGCCTCGGGCCCCTCGCGGAGGGCGTCGAGGAAGGCGTCGAGGCGGGCGCGCGGGCCCTCGGCCTGCACCGTCACCGTCCCCTCCGGGTCGTTCCGCACCCACCCGACGAGGCCGTAGCGCCGCGCCGCCTGCCGCGCGAAGTAGCGGAAGCCGACGCCCTGGACGCGGCCGGTGATCTCGGCCACGAGGCGCTCGCGGGTATCGGTGGTGGTGGCGGACATGCGTCGGTGAGGGGGTTGCGACCGGAGAGTAGCGCACGGCGCGCGAGGGTGCAAGCGCAAACGGCCGCGCAGGAGGGACAAAAATCGGCCGCTGCCCCGTCTTGTCCGGCGCTTCAAAAAGGCGCCGCCGCCCGGCGGGTACCCCCCGAGCGGCGACGGAACGGGCTCAGGAGGCCGTTCAGGCCGGCAGCAGCCCGCGCCCGACGGCCCAGCCCCGGAACGCCGTGACGAGCTGCTCGAACGACTCCAGCACGAAGAGGATGGGCTGGAGGTGCCACACCTCGTAGTCCTGGTTGATGACGGCGTCGATGCTGAAGGGCCGCTGCTCGGCGCCGTCGAGCGCGTGGCGGACCTCCTCCTTGGACGAGAGCACGCCGGCGCCGAAGATGCGGATCTCGTCGGGGTCGCGGATGAGCCCGAACTCGACGGTGAACCAGTGGAGGCGCTCGAGGCTGACGCGGTCCTGCCCCTCGGCGTGGAGGGCGGCCTGGCCGAAGAGCTGGTAGAAGTCGGCGAAGTCCGGCTGCGTCAGCATCGGCATGTGGCCGAAGATGTCGTGGAAGAGGTCGGGCGCGGGGGTGTAGTCGAGCTCGTCCTGGCCGCGGATGTAGTCGGTCGAGGGGAAGAGGCGCTGCGAGAGGAGGGAGAAGAAGTCGCGCTCGTGGAGGAGGCCGGGGATGCGGGCGACCTTCCAGCCGGTCTCGCGGTCGAGGGCGCGGGAGAGGTCGGCCAGGGCGGGGATCCGGTCCGGCGTCATGCCGAGCTTGTCGACGCCGGCGAGGTAGGCGGCGCCGGCGCGGCCGGGGAGCAGCTTCATCTGGCGCTCGAAGAGGAACCGCCAGCGCTCGTGGTCCTCCTCGGGGTAGTCCGGGTACGGGATCTCGTCGCCGACGGGCGGGGGGCCGTCGAGCTTCTGCGGGATGCACCGGGGGTCGATCTCGGCTACGCCTTCCTTCTCGTAGGCCGAGCGGGGCTCCCCGCCATCGCGGGGCAGGCTTTCAGCGGGGGCGAGGTTCGGATCGGTCATGGCAACAGCGAAGGAGCGAAGGGGGAGCGGGATGCGCGAAGCTACGAAAGGGCTCCCGTCCGGCCGACGCCGGAGCGTCAGCGCGGCGGCCGCACGTCGGTCGTCCGCCGGCCCTTCCGCATCGCGCCTACGGCGTAGGTGACGGCGGCGGCGACGAGGCCGCCGAGGAGGGGGACCGTCCAGCTCACGCCCTCCTCGGCGCCCGAGCGCGGCATCAGCACCGCCAGCAGCATCACCACCACGAGGCCGACGCCGACGGCGGCGAGGAGGAGGGTGGCGGTCGAGGGGGTGGGCGCGGGGGCGTCGGGCATGGCGGGGGGCGTCAGGGGCGGGCGCGCTCGGTGAACCACTGCGCGAACCGGAGTACAGCGGCGAGCAGGAGCACGACGCCGAGCACGAAGGTGGCGCGGAGCAGGCCGTCGGGCGTCCACGCGTGGTCGCGCTGGTAGCCGAGCACGGTCCAGTGCGCGAACACCGCCGCCGCGAGGACCAGCCCGAAGGGGAGCACGAGCTTGTAGAGGGGCGTCTTCACGGACGACGGCGCAGTGGCTGGGGTGCAAACGGCGCGGCCCGCCAGGGGTTTCGGATCACACGTCCCGCTCGGCGAGGACGTCGGCGAGGGCGTCCTGGGAGGCGGGGACGTCGGAGTAGAGGCAGAGGCGGGCGTCGGCGCCCTCGTAGCCGTCGAGGCCGCGGGGGCTGCCGAGGGCGGCGAGCACCGACGGCTTGAGCTGGAGGAGCTGCTGGACGAACCGCCGCTCGCGCGCCGCCAGCCCGAACCGGTGCCACGCCGCCGGCCTCACGATCACGGCCACGACGATCCGCTCGGCCTCGCGCGCCTCCACCAGCAGCGCCTCGAACGGGGCGTCCTCCTCCTCCCCGAACGGCTCGAGCTCGCGGTACTGCGCCCTCGGGAACCGCCGCAGGACGGCGTCGCGGAGGGGGAGCCACTCCGGCTCGCCCGGCTTCGGCGCGGGCTTGACGAGGACCACGAGCGTGCCCGCCCCGTCGCCGAGGTCGGGGAGCCGGCCGTCGACGCGGTGGACGGCGTGGCGGGCCACGCGCGCGGCGAGGGCGTGGTGCTCGGCGTGGCCGACGACGTCGGGGGGGTAGGCGAGGGCGGGGTCGCGGAAGACGCCGGGGCCGAACCGGGCGCGGAGCGTCTCGCGGAGGCGCTCGGCGCGGGCGAGCGCGTCGTCCACCACGCGCTCCGAGAGCCGCCCGTCCTCGACGGCCTGCGCGACGCCCTCGATGACGACCTCGGGGTCCTCCAGATCCAGGAGCAGGTCCACGCCGGCCTCGAGCAGCTCGATGGCGAGCTGGGCCTCCGTCTTCTCGTCGTTCTTGATCCCGCCCATGTGGAGGCTGTCCGTGATGACGACGCCCTCGAAGCCCATCTCGTCGCGGAGGAGGCCGCGGAGGATGCGGGGCGAGCGGGTGGCGGGGCGGACCGGGTCGAGGCCGGCGTAGCGGACGTGCGCCGTCATGACGAGGTCGGTGCCCGCGTCGATGGCGGCGGCGAAGGGCGGGAGGTCGAACGCGCGCGTCTCCTCCTCGGCGTCGTCGACGGCGGGGAGGACGGCGTGGGAGTCCTCGTGCGTGTTGCCGTGGCCGGGGAAGTGCTTGGCCGTCGTGAGCAGGCCGGCGTCGTGGGCGCCCTCGACGTAGGCCCGCACGAGGGCCTCGACGGTGGCCGTCTCGGTCCCGAAGGCGCGCGTCGAGATGATGGGGTTGCGGGGGTTCCGGTTGACGTCGGCGACGGGGGCGAGGGCGACGTGGACGCCGCAGGCGAGGGCCTCGACGCCGCCCATGCGGGCGAAGTCGCGCACGGCCGCCTGCGCCTCCTCGCCGCCGCCGAGGGCGCCGAAGGCCATGAGGTGCGGGAAGACCGTCGCCCCCGCGACCTGCTGCCCGAGCCCGCGCTCCATGTCGGTCATGACGAGGAGGCCGCGGTCGCTCCGGGCCTGGAGGTCGAGGAGCGTCCGGCGCGTCTCGGGCCAGCGGCCGTTGAAGAGGATGAGGCCGCCGATGGGGTGGCGGTCGAGGAGGTCGGCCACGGCCGCGGCGTCCTCCTCGGCCGTGCGCGGGGGGATCATGTTCGAGCCGAGCCGGGCCACGACGAGGCCGGCGACCTTCTCGCGGAGGGACTGGGGCATGGGGAAAGAGAGGGAGAGGGGGGAGAAAGGGGGAATGGGAGAGAGGCGCAGGTGAAACGGGCCGTACCCCGCCCGGTTCTGCCCGTCGCAACCGCGGACGCCGGTGTCCGCACTCCCACCGTCAAGCGAAATACCCGCTATCCATATCCCAGGACTGTAAGCGCCACCGCTATCAATATCGTGACTTCCGCCATGATAATAAAGGCAGTCCATAGCACGGATCCTGCCGATCTCTTAACTTTATGTATCTGTCATCTACCATATAGGTTATGCAGATTTAATGCAGCAAACAACGTCATAGCCACAATGAATACGCCCCTATCCATCGTCGCCTCGCGGTAAAATGTTGACTCGTCGGAACGTCAGTACTGAGTTACATCTACCCTACCCCCCCTTCACCCTTCGCCCTTCCCCCGATACAGCCCGTGCGCCTCGGCGTAGGCGATCACGGCGTCGGGGACGAGGTAGCGGACGGTGCGGCCGGCGGCGAGGCGGGCGCGGATCGCGGTGCCGGAGAGGTCGAGCAGCGGCGCGTCCACGAACCGCACGCGGGCGAGGACCTCGGGCGGCACGCCGGCCTCCGTGTAGCCGGGGCGGCGGTAGACGACCAGCCGGGCCAGCTCGAGGATCGCCGCCGGCTCCCGCCACCCCGCGAAGCCGGCGAGGCTGTCGCCGCCGAGGAGGAGGGCGAGGTCGGCCTCGGGGTGCTCGGCGCGGAGGGCGCGGAGGGTGTCCACGGTGTAGGAGACGCCGCCGCGCCGGATCTCCCCGTCGTACACCCCGAACCGGCCGTTGCCCTCGACGGCGAGGCGCGTCATCGCGAGGCGGTGCTCGGCCGGGACGACGGCGGGGTCGCCCTGCTTGAACGGCGACGTGGCGGCGGGCACCCAGAGCACGCGGTCGAGCCCGGCGGCCTCGGCGGCGGCCTCCGCCACGGCGAGGTGCCCCACGTGCGGCGGGTTGAACGAGCCGCCGAAGAGGGCAACTCGGATTTCGGATTTCGGATTTCGGATTTCGGATTGCACGGAGCCCTACTCAATCCGCAACCCGCAATCTAAAAACCGCCATCCTGTCACTGCCGCGCGGCCTGCTGCGCCTCCCAGGCCTCGGCGGCGCGGCGGCCGGCGTAGGCCTCGTCGTAGAGCGCCTCGGCCTCGCGGACGAGCGGGCTGCCCGGGAAGAGCTCGACGAACCGGTCGTAGAGCGCCATCGCCTCGGCGAACCGCTCGGCCTGCCGGTCGCGGACGCTGTTCTGGGCGAAGGCCACCTGCGCGCGGAGGGCGCCGAGGAGGGCGTCGTCGGCGTAGGGCGAGGTGGGGTGCTCCTCGAGCATGGCCTGGTACGTGAGCACGGCGGCCTCGTGGAGCCCGCGGCGCTCGTAGAACCGCCCCGACTCGAACGCCTTCCGCGCCAGCTTCCCGCGGAGCTCCTCCAGCATCGCCACCACGTCGGCGGTGAAGACGCTGTTGGGGTAGTTCGCCATGAACGTGCGGATGAGCACGATGGCGCGGTCGGTGTCGGTCTGGTCGAGGTCGTAGGGGGGGCTGAGGCGGTAGTACGCCTGGATCTCGCCGAGGCGCGCCTCCTCGGTGCGGGGGTCGTTGGGGTAGAGGTCGGCGAAGCGGTCGAACTCGGCGGCGGCGAGGAGGTACTGCTCCGTCTCGAAGTACGCCCGGGCGAGGTAGATCTGCGCCTCGTCGGCCCACTCGCCCGCGCGGCCGAAGTCGAGCGTGGCGCGGAGGTACTCGATGGCGCGGTCGTAGCGCCCCTCGGCGTACGCCGCCATCCCCGTGTTGTAGGCCTCCTCCGCGTCGTCGGCCACGATGCCGGTCGCGCTCCCGCAGCCGGACAGCGCCGGGGCGGCGGCACAGAGCGCGAGGAGGAGGGCGAGACCGTGGGGGCGTGGGAGCATGGGCGGTGAGACGACGCGGGCGATGCCCGGCACAACGGCCGGCCTCGCGGGTATATTGCCGCAGAGGATACGCGCGGGGAGCACGCCGCGGCGCCGGCCTCCCGCGTCTTCGCGGAGGCTTCGGGCTGTTGGGCCGTCGGCTATCAGCTCTCGGTAGGAGGATGCCGAAAGCTGACAGCCAATAGCCGACAGCCCTTACCGCTACTCCAGCAGCACCGCCTCCCCGTCGCGGTAGCCCATGATGAAGAGGGCACGGTTGACCTGGCCGCCGCCGAAGTCGAAGCGGTGGGCGAGGCCCTGGTAGCGCGGGGCCTGCCGGATCCGCTCCGCCAGCGCCGCCTCGCCCGGCGCGCCGACGAGGCCGAGGAGGAAGCGGGTGGCGTCGTAGCCCATGAGGGCGAGGCGGTCCACGCCGATCCCGGCGAGGGCGCGGTAGCGCGCGACGAAGTCGGCGGCGGCGTCCTCGTCGACGAGGAAGTCCTGGTCGAAGACGGTGCCGAAGCGGCTGGCGCGGGGGCGCGAGGCGTCGAGCCCCTCCCACTCGGTGTTGCCGAGGGCGCGGACCTGCCCCTCGAGGCCGAGCGCCTCGAGCCCGCGGAGGGCGTCGGCGGCGTGCTCGGCGGCGTCGGCGCCGGAGACGGGGAGGTAGACGGCCTCGACGCCGGACCAGCGCTCGGGCGGGAGGCGGTCCTGCAGGCTGCGCCAGGCCGCGGCGTCCGGCAGCCGCTCGGAGAAGGCGACGGTCCGGCCGAGCCGCCGCCACTCGGCCTCGAAGGCGTCGGCCATCTCGGCGCCGTAGCCCCCGCGCACGGCGACGGTCCCGGCGGTGCCGAGGCCGAGCCGCTGCGCGGCCACGTTCGCCATCACCTGCCCGCGCATGGCGAAGGTGGGGTTGGCCTGGAACACGTAGCGGCGCCCGGCCGAGACCGCGCGGTCGGTGGCGAGCGGGGCGACCATCACGACGGCGGCGGCCTCGGCGGCCTCCCCCGCCGCCAGCGCCTCCTCGCTGAAGAGGGGCCCGACGACGGCGTCGGCGCCGCCCCCCACGACGGCCTCCACGGCCGCGCGCGTGCCGGCCTCGGTGCCGCCGGTGTCGCGGAAGACCATCCGCACCGGCCGCCGCGGGCCGCGCGCGTTGTACTCGTCGACGGCGAGGCGGACGCCGTTGAACAGCGCCTGCGCGAGGTAGCCGTCCTCGCCCGAGGCCGGGAGCACGATGCCGAGGTCGAACGGCGGGGCGACGGGCCCGCCCGGCCCGCCCTCGCGCGCGAGCGCCCGGACGCGCTCGGCCTCGGGCACGTAGCGGCTGTTCGGGTAGCGCCGGAGGAACTCGTCGAGCGTGGCGACGGCGCGGCCGAAGTCGCCGGCGGCGTAGGCCGACTTCCCGGCCATGACGAGGGCGGCCGTGGTGCGCGCGTTGTAGCCGAACTCGCCGGCGGCGCGGGCGAAGAGGCGGAGGGCCTCCTCGTAGGCGCCCTCGACGTAGGCCTGGAGCCCGTTCTCGAAGGCGGTCTCGGCCGCCGGCACCCGCTCGGCCGTCGCCGGCTGCGACCGCGCGAGGGGGGTGAGGACGAGGAGGGCGAGGAGGAAGAAGAGACGGGGGGCCAGCATGGGAGCCGAAACCTCGGTACGACGGACGATGGGCGTCGGGAAGATAGAAGCGCGACCGTCGTCCGTCGTCTGTGATCCGTCGCCCCTCACTCCCACTCGATGGTGGCGGGCGGCTTCGAGGAGACGTCGTAGGCGACGCGGTTGATGCCGCGGACCTCGTTGATGATCCGGTTCGAGACGCGGCCGAGGAAGGCGTGCGGGAGGTGCGCCCAGTCGGCCGTCATGCCGTCCACGCTCGTCACGGCGCGGAGGCAGACGGCCTGCTCGTACGTCCGGTAGTCCCCCATCACGCCGACGCTCTGGACGGGCAGCAGCACGGCGAAGGCCTGCCACACGTCGTCGTAGAGGCCGGCCTCGCGGAGGGCGTCGATGAAGATGCGGTCGGCCTGGCGGAGGAGCTCGAGGCCCTCGCGGGTGACGGGGCCGAGGTGGCGCACGGCGAGGCCGGGGCCGGGGAACGGGTGCCGCCCGATGATCTCTTCCGGGACGCCGAGCTGCCGGCCCACCTCGCGCACCTCGTCCTTGAACAGCTCGCGGAACGGCTCGATGAGGTCGAACCCCAGCTCCTCGGGCAGCCCGCCCACGTTGTGGTGCGTCTTGATCGTCGCGCTCGGGCCGCGGAAGGAGACGCTCTCGATGACGTCCGGGTAGAGCGTGCCCTGCGCGAGGTACTTCGGCCGCTTCCCGAGGCGCTCGGTCACGTGCCGGGTCGCGTCCTCGAACACCTCGATGAACGTGTGCCCGATGATGCGGCGCTTCTGCTCGGGGTCGGCCACGCCCGCGAGGCGGCCGAGGAAGAGGTCCGTCGCGTCGACGGCCTCCAGGCGGATGTGGAAGTGGTCGCGGAAGGTGGCCTGGACCTGCTCGTACTCGCCGGCGCGCAGCAGCCCGTTGTTGACGAAGATGCACGTGAGGCGGTCGCCGAGGGCCTCGTGCAGCAGCACGGCGGCGACCGACGAGTCCACGCCGCCGGAGAGGCCGAGGATGACGTGGTCGTCGCCGACGAGTTCGGCGACTTCGCGCTCCTCCTCCTCGATGAACGAGCCCATGCTCCAGTCGCCCCGGCACCCGCAGATGTCCAGGACGAAGTTGCGGAGCAGGCGCGCGCCGTGGTCGGTGTGGACGACCTCGGGGTGGAACTGGATGCCGTAGAACGGCCGCCCCTCGGCCGCGATGGCGGCGATGGGCGCGTTGTCGGTGGCGGCGATGGCGCGGAAGCCGTCGGGGAGGCGGGTGAGGTGGTCGCCGTGGCTCATCCAGACCGTCGAGCCCTCGGGGACGCCCTCGAAGAGCGGGGTGGCCTCGTGCGCCGTGAGCTCGGCCCTCCCGAACTCCCGCCGGGCCGACGGCTCGACGGCGCCGCCGAGGGCGTAGGCCATCGCCTGGAGGCCGTAGCAGATGCCGAGGACGGGGACGGGCCGGTCGGTGCCGGGCTGGCGGAGGTCGAGGAGGGCGGGGTCGAGCTGGGGGGCGCCGTCGTCGTAGACCGAGCAGGGGCCGCCGGAGCGGATGAGGCCCATCGGCCGCAGGGCCGCCACCTCCGCCGCCGGGAGGGTGCAGGGGTGGATCTCGCAGTAGACCCCGGCCTCGCGCACGCGCCGCGCGATGAGCTGGGTGGTCTGGCTCCCGTAGTCGAGGATGACGACGCGCTCGTGCTGCATCGGAGTCGGTAAAACGACGTAGGGGCGCAGCGCGCTGCGCCCCTACCGGATCAGGGGATTTCGGTAGCGCCCAAGCTACGCATCGGCGCCGATCATGTGCTTGTACTCGTCGGCCGTCATGAGGCCGTCGACGTCGGCGGGGTTCGCCGGGCGGATCTTGACCATCCAGCCCTCGCCGTAGGGGTCCTCGTTGACCTTCTCGGGCGCGCCGTCGAGGTCCTCGTTGACGGCCTCGATGGTGCCGGCGACGGGGGCGAACAGCTCGGAGACCGTCTTGACGGCCTCGACGTTGCCGAAGGGCGCCTCGGCGTCGAGCGCGGTGCCGACGGGCTCGAGCTCGACGAACACGATGTCGCCGAGCTCCTGCTGCGCGTAGTCCGTGATGCCGACGGTGGCGAGGCCGTCGTCGCCGAGGCGGACCCACTCGTGCTCCTTGGTGTAGCGGCAGTCGGGGGGGAAGGTCATGGGTTTGGAGTCTGGAGGTTGGGGTCTGGAGTCTGGAGTTTGAAGTTCGAGGGAGCCCGCTCCAAACTTCAAACCTCGAACTCCAAACTACGCCGGCGGCGCCAGCTCGAACCGCTCGAGGAACTTCGTGTCGAAGTCGCCGGCGCGGAAGCGCTCGTCGCGGAGGAGCTGCTGGTGGAAGGGGACGGTGGTGCGGACGCCCTCGATGATGAACTCGTCGAGGGCGCGGAGCATCTTGCGGATCGCCCGCTCGCGCGTGTGGTCGCGCACGATGAGCTTGGCGATCATGGAGTCGTAGTGGGGCGGGATGCGGTAGCCGGCG
>Ga0079224_100013564_pt1 | contig 11352 bp, 9 predicted proteins | sample Stecom2015_FD_80414 | JGI IMG/M metagenome (GOLD analysis project Ga0079224, IMG submission 80414) | Agricultural soil microbial communities from Utah to study Nitrogen management - Steer compost 2015 | ecosystem: Environmental > Terrestrial > Soil > Agricultural land | place: USA: Utah...
CCGGCTGCCCGTCGTGCCAGCGGGCCTCGGGGTGCAGGTAGAAGGTGTAGGTCAACCCGTCCTCGGAGATGTGCCAGTCGTCGGCCAGGTCGGGGATGACCTGGTACTGGTCGTCCAGGGTCACCAGCTTGTTGAACAGGTTCTGGAAGATCATGATGCCCGCGTCGTCGGGCCGGGCGTTGGGGTTGTAGGTCATCGGGTTGGCGGGCAGCGCCACCACCAGGGTGCCGCCGCGCTGCGGCTCGCCGGCGGCGCCGCCTCCCGTTTCGCCGCCGGCCTGCTCCTGGCCGGTGCTGCCGTCCTGGGGGGCGCCCGGCGCATCCGATGCCTGCCGGCCGCAGCCTGCTGCCAGCAGCAGGGCCAGCGCCAGCACCAGCACCATGACCGGGGCCCGGTGCTTCCACCGCATCATCGCTTGTCACCCTCTTTCCGGGTCTCTGACTTCCTGCCTGGCGCCCCGGACCGGCGCCCGGGGCGAGACCGCATCGAACCCATCCGCAGGGCCATGATCTGCCGCATGGATGCGCGGCAGCGGTTGGGATCCAGTTCCCACACCAGCGCGCCCAGCGCATCCAGGAGCGCCATGCCGCCCACCAGCGACCGGCCCGCGCCGGCGTCCATCTCGGTGGGCGTGCGCAGGACCACGTGGGCGCCGCGGGCGGCGGGCGCGGAATGCGAGTCGGTGACGGCAATGCGACGGGTGCGCTGCTGGGTGAGGATCTCCACCACCCGGTCCATCGCCGGGTTGTAGGGGCGAAAGTCGAAGAGCAGGGCCGCGTCGCCGGGGCCGTACCCGCCCAAGGTGTCCTCCAGGGTGTCGGGGCCCAGGGTGGCCACGGCGGCGTTGCCCAGCAGGAGCTGCAGGTTGAAGGCGGCCGCCTCGGCCAGGATGAAGCCCATCCGGAAGCCCACGGCCACGCTGCGCCGGGCCTCCAGCAGCAGCTGGGCGGCCTGCTCCAGCGCCTGGGGCGGGTTGGCGGCGCGGCAGACCTCCAGGATGCGGCGCTGGCTGCGGAAGGAGCGGTCCACGGTTTCGCCGGCCGGCGACGTGGCTTCTGTGCCTCCGGGCGGGAGTGTCTGGCCGGGAAGGTACAGGCGCCGGCGCAGGACCTCCTGGGCCGCGCGCTGCAGGTCCGGGTACCCGGCGTAGCCCAGGTCGACGGCCAGGCGCACCACCACCGACTCGCTGACGCCCACGGCCTCCGCCAGGCGCGCCGCGGGCCAGAACGCCACGTCTTCGACCCGGGTGATGATGTACTCGGCGGCGGCCAGCTTGGCAGGGCTCAGGCGCGGCGAGGCCAGGCGGATGCGGGCGAAAAGGTCCGACTCGACCGCCTCGTCGACGCCGCCGGGCGGGTCCGGATCCCGGTGCGCCTGCTGGGGAAACGGTTCCAAACCGGCGTCCTCCCCGGTGGACGAATATCTTGCCGAATTCCGTAGAAGGGACGGAAATCCTGCCGCCGGGGTTGCCGGCAAGCAGCGCCCGGCCGCAGGGGCTGCCCGCGGCCGGGCGGCACGGTTTCAACCCTCAAGGGAGCGGTGGCGGCGGAGGGGCGCGGCAGGGGAGAAGCGGGGCGTCACCCCTGGCGCTCGAGCCAGGCCTGCCGGGCGGCTTCCCGCAGGGGGCGCAGGGCCTCCTCCCAGCGGGCCAACTCGTCCAGCATGGCGACGGCCGCCTGTTCCAGCACGTCGCTGGGCCGGAAGTTTCCTTCGTCGTCCAGGAACTGCTGGACGTAGGGGATGGCCACGGTCTCCGCCATCGGCATCATCTTCAGGTTGGTGACCACCTGCTTGGCGGCCGCGGCGGCGCGGGTGCCGGCCGACACGCCGCCGTAACTGACGAAGCCCACGGGCTTGTACTGCCACTCCTGGTGCAGGAAGTCGATGGCGTTCTTGAGGACGGCGCTGATCCCGTGGTTGTACTCGGGCATGACGAAGACGAAGGCGTCCATGGCGTCGATGAGGGCGCTCCAGTCTTTCGTGTGCTGGTGCACGTAGCGCCGGAGCCGCGGGTGGTGGGGTTCGTCCAGGAAGGGCAGGTTGATCTCGGCCAGGTCGATCCAGCGGACGTCGAAGTGCCCGTGCTCCAGGGCCTTGCGGTGGAACCAGCGTCCCACGGGCAGGCCGGCGCGGCCGGGACGGGTGCTGCCGATGATGATCCCCAGGTGCGGCATCCCGGGCCCCTCCCTCGGTCATGAGAAAGTTGCCGCAGGAATTATAACCGCATGCCCGCACCGCCGGGCGGGCGCTGCCGCGCCCGCTCGTTCCACCAGTCCTGCAGCCGCAGCAGGCCGCGGATGGCATTGATGAGCGGGAACCGCAGCGGCTCCGGGGGCAGCGGGAGGACCCGCCGGTCCACGAAGAACACGTCGGTCAGGTCGCTGCGGACGCCCAGCACCAGGTCGGCCAGGGTGCGGCCGTTGAGCTGGGTCAGCGCCACGCCGTGGCCCATGCAGCCGGCGCTGTAGAAGATGTTGCCGCCGACGCGCCCGATGACCGGCGCAAGGTCCAGGTTCACCGACACGGGACCGCCCCAATGATGGGTGAAGCGGATGCCCCGCAGGGCCGGGAACGTCTCCACCACCGCCTGCTGCAGGCGCCGGGCCAGGCCGGCATGGTGGTCCCGGTCGCTGCGGTTGCCGTAGTAGTAGAGGGCGTCGTGGCCGCCCATCAGCAGGCGGTTGTCGGGGGTCAGGCGGTAGTAGTGGATAAGGTTGCGCCCGTCCTCGACGCCCACTCGCCGCCGCCAGCCCACGGCCTCCAGCCGCTCCGGCGACAGGGGTTCCGTCAGCACGATATAGGTGTGCATGGGCGCCTGCACCGGCTTAAGCCGCGGCACCGTCCGGCCCAGGGCCCAGGTGTAGGCGTTGGTGGCCAGCACCACGCTGTCGGCGGTCAGGCGACCGCCCGGCAGTTCCAGCACGGCCGGTGAGCCCGGGTGCAGGGCGGTCACGGGGCTGCCTTCATAGATCTCCCCGCCCAGTTCCAGCACCGCCCGGGCCATGCCCCGGGCCAGCTTGGCCGGGTGGACCAGGGCGCAGAGGGGATCGAAGCAGGAGGCCAGGTAGGTGGGCGACCCCACCAGTTCCCGGGTCTGGTCCCGGTCCAGCCACCGCGTCTCGTGCAGCCCCAGGCTGCGGGACAGTTCCCAGTGGTGGTGGAGCCGGCGCTGCTGGGCGGGGTTGGTGGCCACGGTGATGAGGCCGTGCTCTTCGTAGTCGCAGTCGATGTTGAGGCGGTGGACCATGTCGCGGGTGTGGTGCACCGCCCTGACCATGTAGTCGTCGGCTTCTTTGGCCCGCTGGCGCCCGAAACGGAACACCGTGAAGCCCAGGTCCAGGCCGAACAGCGTCATGGCGAAACCCGCGTTGCGGCCGCTGGCGCCGCCCGCCACCGTGCCCGCCTCCAGCACCACCACCCGCAGTCCCGGCTCCCGTGCTTTCAGGTGATAGGCAGTGGAAAGGCCGGTGAAGCCCCCGCCGACGATGGCCACGTCGGCGCGCCCGTCGCCGGTCCACGGGGGCCTGGCCTCCACCGGCCCGGCGGTCTCCAACCAGAAACTGCGGGTGTGCGGCACGGGGGCTGCATCCGCGGAAGTCATGGATCTCCCTCCAGCACGGCACGGTCGGCCGGATCCGGCACAGCCGACAGGCCGCCCGGGAATTCGCGTCCAGGAAATGGGATTTCGTCAGCCGGGGGCGTATGCCTTCCCCAAAAGGGTTTGAACCGGGGGCCAGCGCAAGGAAATCCGTGCAGCAGGTGGGGTCAGGGCTGCAGGGCCGGGGGCACCGGCCTGCGGCAGCGGTGCCCCGCGGCGGTCCGAGCAGCAGCCGGCGGGCCCCGGCGGTTCCGGGAGGTGCTCCATGCGGGAGGGAAGGCTTTGGATCGACGGCCGGTGGCGGGACGGCGCCGGTTGGGCGGACGGCATCGACCCCAGGACGGGCGAGGTGGCGTACCGTTGGGCCGTGGGTGACGCGGCGGCCGTGGCCGAGGCGGTGGAGGCGGCTCGGCGGGCGCAGCCCGGGTGGGCGGCGTCGCCCTGGCGGCGGCGGCGGGAGGTGCTGGTCCGGGCCCTGCAGGTGACCCTGGACCGGCTCGACGACATCGCCGGCACCGTGATGCTGGAGACGGGCAAGCCGCCCTGTGAGTGCGTGGGCGGCGCCGAGATCCCCGTGGTGCTGGAACTGCTGGCCTATTACGCGCACCGCACCCCGGAGGTGCTGGCGGACCGGGCCGTGCGCATCCCGCCGCGGCCGTACTTCTGGGGCAAGCGCGGGTGGGTGCGCCGGGTGCCGCTGGGGGTGGTGGGCGCCATCACCCCGTGGAACGTGCCGCTGTCGCTGACCATGGGGCTGGTGGTGCCGGCTCTGGCCGCCGGGTGCGCGGTGGTCATCAAGCCGTCGGAGTACGCGCCGCTGACGGCCCTGGAGGTGGCCCGGATCTTCCATGAGGCGGGCCTGCCCCGGGGCCTGCTGAACGTGGTCCCCGGCGGGCCCGACGCCGGCCGGGTGCTGGTGGACAGCGACGTCGACCGCATTGCCTTCATCGGCAGCACTCCCACCGGGCAGGCCATCGCCCTGCGGCTGGCGCAGTTGGGGCGCCGGCCGCCGCTGCTGGAATTGAGCGGTAAGGACGCCATGATCGTGTGCCGCGACGCCGACGTGGCCTACGCGGCCCAGGGGGCGGTGTGGGCGGGCTTCAACAACGCGGGACAGTTGTGCTGCTCGGTGGAGCGGGTCTACGTGGCCCGGGAGGTGGCGGACCGGTTCATCGACGAGGTGCTGCGGGCAGCGTCCCGCCTCAGCGCCGCGGCCGGCCTCACCGCAGCCTCGGGGCCGGGTGCCCCGGCCTCCCCGGGCGGCGGCGACCTGCCGCCCCACTGGACCTTCGGTCCCCTGATCAGCGAGGCGGCGTGGCAGCGCGTCCACCGGCACGTGACGGAAGCGGTGGAGCGGGGGGCCCACCTGGCCTGCGGGGGATTCCTGCCGGACCGGCCGGGGTGGTGGTACCCGCCCACGGTGCTGACCGGGGTCACCGAGGACATGACGGTAATGAAGGAAGAAACCTTCGGCCCGGTCCTGCCCATCGCCGTGGTGGACAGCGAGGAGGAAGCGCTGGAGCGGGCCCGGTCCAGTCCCTTCGGGCTGACGGGCAGCGTCTGGACCGAGGACCTGGAGCGGGGCCGGCGTCTGGCGGCGGCCATGGGCGCCGGGCTGGTGACGGTCAACGACCACGCGTCGCCCTACGGGATCATCGACAGCCCGTGGGGCGGGGTGCGAGCCAGCGGGTACGGGCGCACCCACGGCGCCGAGGCGCTGCTGGAGTTCACGGAAGTCCAGGCGCTGGTGGTGGACCGGGATCCCACCCGTAAGGTATGGTGGTACCCCTATACCCGGCCGGCCTACGACTACTTCCGCTGGGGCAACGTGCTGCTGTTCGACCGGTCGTGGCGGCGCCGCCTGGCCGCCCTGCCGCGGGTCCTCCGGTCGCTGCTGGAGGGCCGCCGCGGGGCTGGCCTCGGTTCGGATGGCGGCTCAGGCGCGGGCCTGCCGGCGGGCGTGGGCTGTGGCGACGCGGGCCGCGGCGAGGCGGGCCGGGGCGAGGCGCGGCGCCGCGGGCCCTGAAAGAGGCCCGGGCTTGGGAGAAGGTCCTGGTTTAGAAGCAGGCCCGGGCTTGGGAGCAGGCCCGGCTCCCCACGGAGGCGGGGACGGCGAAAGTCGTTCGCAATATCGAACAGGGGGTGGGGCAGCGTGAGCGGGGGCCGACCCGTGCCCGATTTCAGCGGCCGCATCCGGCGCCACTTGCAAGTCCTGGCTGAGGACATCGGCCCGCGGGGTTCCGGGACCGAGGCGGAGGCCCGCGCCGCGGCCTATGTGGAGGCCCAGTTGCGGGCGGTGCTGCCCCGGGTATGGAGCGAGGACTTCAAGACGCCCGGCGCCTATGCCTGGGCCTATCTGGTGATCTACGGGCTGGCGCTGGTCGGCGCCCTGGCCCTGGTGGCGGCCGCGGCGGCTGCGCCCTTTGCCTCCGGCAGGGGCTTGGCCGCCGCCGCTCTGGTGCTGGGCGTGGGCGCCGTGGTCGTGCTGCTGCGCGAGAACACCACCGCCGGCACCCTGGGCGGGTGGTTCCGCCAGTACCCGAGCCGGAACGTCATCGGCGTGCTGCCGCCGGCGGAAGCCGAGCCCGGGACCGCCGCGCCGGTGGTCCTGTCGGCCCATGTGGACTCGGCCAAGTGGGGCCTGATGTTTGATCCCAAGGGGGTCCACCGGTTCCGGGCGCTGTTCCTGGGCGGGGTGGCGTCCATGGCCCTGGTGCCGGTGCTGGGCCTGGCCATCTGGCTGACGGGCCGTGCCGTGCTGGGGTGGATTGCGGTGGTGCCCGCCGCCTGGCTGCTGGTCAGCATGGCCCTGCTGGTGCACCGGGAGGTGGTGGGGACCTACACGCCCGGCGCCAACGATAACGCCTCGGGCGTGGCCGCCATGCTGGCACTGGCGGAGTACTTCGCCGAGCGGCCGCCCCGCCGCGTGCCGCTGTGGTTTGTGGCCACCGGCGCCGAGGAAGTGGGCCTGGTGGGCATGCTGGACTTCCTGCGCCGGCACGGCCACGAACTGCGGGACGCCGCCTTCTTCATCTTTGACAACATCGGCTCCGGGCACCCGAAGTACGCCGTGACCGAAGGCATGATCCGCAGTTACCGGTTGGACTCCGGGCTCATCGACCTGGCCGCCCGGATCGCCGCCGCTCATCCCGAGTGGGGCGTCCGGCCCGCCCGCAACGACCTGATGTCGACCGATGCGCTGCCGGCGGTCCGCCAGGGTTTCCGCACCATCGCCTTCCGGGCCGAGGACGACCGCGGCCTGCTGCCCAACTGGCACTGGCCCACCGACACCCTGGACCGGGTGGACGTGGACGTCATCAACACCGTCGCCCGGCTGGCCGAGGCCATGATCCGGGAGATGGACGGTGGCTGAGGCCGGCGGTCCGGGCATGCGCCGGCGCGGTAAGGCGTCCCTGGTTCCCTAAGTGCTCGTCCGGGCAGCCTTCTTGGATGTTAGGGCGTCGATGGCTCCCTATTCCGGCCCGCTGCGGGCGCGGGAGCCGGGATCACCGGCCAATAGGGCGCCCACAACGCCTTAACCGGCCGGGGGTGCCGCCTTCTTCCGGAAATAGGGCGTCAGCAACGCCTTCGCGTCCCATGGGGGCACCCCACGGCGACGCCGGCCAGCGGCCGGGCAGCGCCTCCACCGGCATGCGCACGAAAGCCGCGTTGGTGACGCCGCCGCACCCGGGCTTGCGCGCTGCCCGGGCCGACGCTTCCCGCAGGGCCTCTACGTCGGCGTCCAGAGCCAGACGGAGCCGGTCCGGGCGGCTGCGGGCCAGGCGCAGCGCGTGGGGCCCGTCGTCGGCGTCCAGGGTGACGGTGACATGGTGAAAGCGCGCCATAAGCGCCCGCAGCTCCTCCGAGGGAACCAGGATAATCTTCCGGTTAAAGGGAAACCGAATTTGTCCAGCGAATTCGTGGTCTGACCAACGGAACTCCAATCTCAGTGCCTCACGGGGGTACTGGGACCCTCCAGACACTCCGGGCAGGAGCGTGAACGTGTTGCAGAGCGTCCCCAACAAGGTGGATGTGGTGGTCATCGGCGGCGGCGTGCACGGGGCCAGTGCCGCCTATCACCTGGTCAAGGCCGGATTCGAGGTAGCCCTGGTGGAGAAGGGCAGCATCGGCTCCGGGGCTTCGGGCGTGTCCGGCGGCATCATCCGCTGCCATTACACCAACGAGCCCATGATTCGCCTGGCCCTGCGGGCCGCGCAGCGGTGGCAGGGGCTTGAGGCGGAGTTGGGCCGGCCCGTCGGTTACGTGCAGAACGGCATGCTGCTGATGGTGGACGAGGACGACGCCGGGGTGATGGAGGAACTGGTGGCGCGCCAGCAGCGGATCGGCGTGGACACCGAAATCATCGAGCCGGCGCAGGTCGAGCGATACATTCCCGGGTTCCGGACCGACGGCCTGGCGCTGGGCGCTTTCGAGCGGCAGGCGGGATATGCGGATCCTTACGCCACCGCCAACGCCTTTGCCGCCAGGGCTCGGGAACTGGGCGTCCACGTGCTGGTGGAAACCGAGGTCACCGGCATCGAACTGGACGGCTCCAGGGTGCGGGGTGTGAAAGCCGGCGGGCATTCCATCCAGTGCCGGTACGTGGTCAACTGTGCCGGTGCCTGGGCGCCCCGGATCGCGGCCATGGTGGGCGTCGACCTGCCCATCAAGCCGGGGACGCTGAGCATGATCGCGGTGAACCCCCGCAACCCCGCATGGACCCGAACGTCGCCCACCTGGGTGGACATGCCCCACATGACCTACTGCAGGCCTGACGCCTCGGGTCTGATGCTGGCCGGAGGGGGGCGCCTGGAGAACGAAACCCTGACCACCGAAACACCCGACCCGGATGCCCCCGCGCCGCGGCCCAGCGACCTGTTCGAGGCCGAGATGCACGACAACCTGGTGCGCCGCTGCCCCTGGGCGGAAGGGATGCAGCGGGTCCGCGCATGGACCGGCATCGACGGCCATACGCCCGATCATCATTTGATCTTCGGCCCCGTGCCCGGGATCGACGGATACCTGCAGGTGGCCGGCGGGGGCGGCAATTCCTTTAAGCTGTCGCCTGCCACCGGCGAGGCCGTGGCCGAGTACATCTCCACCGGCACCTGCACCTATCTGGACCTGAACGCCTTCAGCATCACGCGGTTCCAGGAAAACCGGCTTTTCCGCGGTGGGTACCGGATGAACATCGTGGGCTGACCACGCCGCCGGCGGCTCGGCGACCGGGCGAAGGCGGTGCCGCCGGCGGCACGCTCGCGCTGGCGGCACGCTCGGGCCGGTGCCTCGCTCGGGCCGGTGCTTCGCTCGGGCTGGCGCCGCGCTCGGGCCGACGGCACGCTCGGGCCGGAGCAGCGCTCGGGATCGAGCCGGAGGACCCGGCCGGCCCAACGGAGGAAGTGCGAGGCGGGCCTTGCGAAAGGGGATTCCTGGTCGCGTGAAGCTCAAGAGAGAGACCGAGCCCCGGCGTCATCAACTGGTCCAGCAGCGGCTGCTGGACATGATCCTCAACGGGGAGCTGGCGCCGGGTGACCAGTTGTTGCCCGAACGCGACATCGCCAAGGCCCTGGGTGTGAGCCGGCCGTCGGTCAGGCAGGCCATCTCATCGCTGGCGTCCCTGGGACTTGTCCAAGTCACGCCGCGCGGCTCCTACGTGACGGCACCGGATCTCGGCACCGTCCTCATGCCGGTTCTGGTGGCCATGGTGCGGAACGGGCATACCTACTGGCAATTTCTCGAGTTCCGCATGCTGCTGGAGGTGGAGGCGGCCAGGCTCGCGGCCGGGCGGCGCACCGTCGAGGATCTTCACCGGCTGGAATACTGGCTGCGAAGCCTCGAGGAAGCGGTCCGCCAGCAGCAAAGCGCGCTGGAACCGGACTTTCAGTTCCACCTGGCGCTGGCTGCCGCATCGCACAACGATTTGCTCCACCAGATGATCGTGGCGCTGCTGAACGTCGTCCGGCACGAGGCCTATGCGCCGCTGCTGGAGGCGGTGTACGCGCCCCCGGGGGAGTTAGCGGCCTGGGTTGACCGGTCGCGGGAGATCGTGGCCGCCATCCGCGATCAGAACGCGGAACTGGCCGCGCGGGCCATGAGGAGCTACCTGGAACGTGTGGCCGAAATCACCCTGGGGCACTTCGCCGCCCGGCAGCAGCCGCCGATGACGTCCCGGTGAGTCCTCCCGCCGGGTGAGCACGCCAGCCGCCAGGCACGTCCCATCCGGCCGGAGCGGCTGTGAAGGTCCCTGCAGGCCGTGTTCCGCCCTACCAGCCTGCTCTTCGCTTCCCGGATCTCGACATTCGGGACGACTTTAGGACGTCTTGTTCGGAGGACGACCGCGGCCTGCCCCCCAACCGGCACTGGCCCACCGACACCCTGGACCGGGTGGGCGGGGCGTCATCAACACCGGCGCCCGGCTGGCTGAGGCCATGATCCGGGAGATGGACGGGGACTGGGGCCGGCGGTCCGGGGGTAAGCCGGTGCGGTAAGGCGCCCGTGGTTCCCTAAGTAGTCGTCCGGGCAGCTTTCCTGGATGTTAAGGCGTTGAGGACTCCCTATTCCGGCCCGTTGCGGGTGAAGGAGCCGGCATGACCGGCCAATAGGGCGCGCGGAGTGCCTTGACTGGCCAGGGGTGCCCCCTTCTCTCGGAAATAAGGCGTCAGCAACGCCTTCACGGCCCATGGGGGAACCCCACGGCGTCACCCGCTCCGGACCGGCCTCCGGGGGCATCCCTGACGGCCGCCGTTTCCGGTGCAACCGGGTCGCCGTCACAGGAAGCCGCTCAGGGTACCAACGGAGCCGGAGCGGGAGGGGCAGGCAAGCGCAGAACCGGACCGCGCGGGACTGGGTCGCAGGACCCGGGCGCCAGGACCGGGCCGCAGAATCGGGCGGCGGCACCGGGCAGGGGACGGGCCCTACTCCAGCAGCACGGCGTAGGCCCGCACGGGGAAGGCCGCCCCGCCGCGGACTTTCACGGGGGCGGCGTGCAGGAAGGCGCCGCGTTCCGGCAGGGTCGTGAGGCCCGTCAGGTTCTCAACGATGGGGATCCCGGCTTCCAGCAGGATGGTGTGTACCGGCCGGGTGCGGTCTGCCATGTCATCGATGTTGGCGGAGTCGATGCCGACCAGGGCCACCCCCTCATCGCGCAGGAACCGGGCCGCCTCCGCGGTGAGGTAGGGGTTCCGCTCGATGTACCGCGGTTCGCCCCAGTGGCGGTCCCAGCCGGTGGCCACCAGGACCGCACGACCCTGGAGCTGCCCGCCCAGGGGGCGGAAGGTGTCCACGCCGGCGACGGGACGGTCCGCGGGCTCGTTGACCCGCACCACCACCGCCGGCACGTGGGCCAGGCGCTCCAGCGGCAGGTCCGGCAGGTCGTCGCCCCCGGCGAAGCGGTGGAAGGGGGCATCCATGTAGGTCCCCGTGTTGCCCGGCATGGTCACGAAGGTCAGGAGGAAGGACGTGCCTCCCGCATAGAAGCGCCGGCTGTCTTCCCGGGCCACCAGGGCCGTGACCACGGGCGAAGGCAGCCCTGGAAACATGGGCATCCCCGGCTCCACCACATGGCTGAGATCGATCCTGCGGACCTGCATGGCAACCACGCCCCCCTGCGACTGGAAACGATTGGACCACCTGCGGCAGATTCGGCACGGTGGGCGGGATCCCTGGTCCCGGGGCCGCACGGGTCTCGGTGCCGGTGAGGGGCCCGTGTGCCGTCGACGGCGGCCCGCCGCGGAAGCGCCGCAGGAAGTCCACCA
>Ga0079224_100013565_pt1 | contig 11352 bp, 8 predicted proteins | sample Stecom2015_FD_80414 | JGI IMG/M metagenome (GOLD analysis project Ga0079224, IMG submission 80414) | Agricultural soil microbial communities from Utah to study Nitrogen management - Steer compost 2015 | ecosystem: Environmental > Terrestrial > Soil > Agricultural land | place: USA: Utah...
CGAGTCTGAAGCAGATTCAAAATTAATCGAAGACATCAAATCTACCACTTGGAGTACACCAGAAGGTGACTTTGACTGGGATTTAGATGAAAAAGCGTTCGGTAACTACAGCGACACAGAGCGTGCTAAATTAGAAGAGCAATACGCTGGAACATTCAATCAAATCAACCAAGGTGAAATTATTGAAGGTACTGTGGTTTCGATCAACAACAAAGATGTTGTATTGAACGTAGGTTTCAAATCAGACGGCCTTGTAGCATCATCGGAGTTCCGCGACTTACCTGACTTGAAAGTTGGTGATAAAGTAGATGTGTTTGTAGAATCTCAAGAGGATGCAAACGGTCAGCTTGTATTATCACGCAAACGTGCTAAAACACAAAAATCTTGGGAAGCTATCAACGAGGCATTGGAAAACGATGCCATTATCGATGGTTTCGTTAAATCTCGTACAAAAGGTGGTTTAATTGTAGATATCAAGGGTGTAGAAGCTTTCTTACCTGGTTCACAAATCGACATCAAACCTATCCGTGATTACGACGTATACGTAGGTAAAACTATGGAATTTAAAGTGGTTAAAATCAATCATGAGTTTAAAAACGTTGTTGTATCACACAAAGTATTAATTGAGGACGACTTAGAAAACCAAAAATCTGAAATCGTTGCTAAATTAGAAAAAGGACAAGTATTGGAAGGTACTGTTAAAAACATTACAGATTTCGGTGTATTCATCGATCTAGGTGGTGTTGATGGTTTGCTTCACATTACAGATATTTCTTGGGGCCGTATTGAGCATCCGAAAGAAGTATTGGCTTTAGACCAAACAATCAACGTGGTTGTATTAGATTTTGACGATGAGAAAAAACGTATCGCTTTAGGTCTTAAACAACTATCAGAGCACCCTTGGGAGTCTTTAGATACGGAACTAGCAATAGGTTCTAAAGTAAAAGGAAAAATTGTTACCGTAGCAGACTACGGTGCATTCCTTGAAATTATCCCTGGTGTAGAAGGCTTAATTCACGTATCGGAAATGTCTTGGTCTCAAAACTTACGTTCTCCACAAGAATTCTTGAAAGTAGGAGATGAAATCGAAGCGGAAATCTTAACATTAGACCGTGAAGAGCGTAAAATGAGCTTAGGTATCAAACAATTGACACCTGATCCTTGGAAAAATATCACAGAGCGTTACCCAATCGGATCTAAACAATCTGCAGTTGTTAAAAACATGACCAACTTTGGTGTGTTTGTAGAGCTAGAAGATGGTATCGATGGTTTAATCCATATCTCTGACCTTTCTTGGTCTAAGAAAATCAACCACCCTAACGAATTCACTAAAGTAGGTGAAACATTAGAGGTTGTTGTTTTGGAACTTGATGAAGAAAACCGTAAACTTTCTCTGGGACACAAACAATTGGAAGAAAACCCTTGGGATACATTTGAAACCATCTTTACAGAAGGTTCTGTTCACGAAGGTACTGTAATCAAAGTTGGCGACAAAGGTGATATCGTTGCATTACAATATGGTGTTGAAGGCTTCTGTCCGAACAAACACTCTATCAAAGAAGACGGTAACCCATTGAAAGTAGACGAAGTTGCGGAATTCAAAATTATTGAATTTAACAAAGAGAACAAACGCTTAGTGATATCCCACTCTCGTATCTGGGAAGACCAAAAAGCAGAAGCTCGTATTGAAGAATTCAATAATCGCAAAAAAGAAGCAAAAGCCGCTAATTCAGCTGTGAAAAAAGTAAAAGACTCTGTTGAGAAATCTACATTAGGTGACTTAGATGTTCTTGCACAATTGAAACAGCAAATGGAAGGTGACGAAAAGAAATCTAAATAATTTTAGGTTATCTGTATACTTCAAAGCCCCGATTGGAAATCAATCGGGGCTTTTTTTGATACGGTTTCTTCGCTAAAACTTAAATGTTAAGCCGACATTCAGCACAGATACGCCATACCCCAACTCGGCATAGGCTCCCATGCTATCACTGAAGAACCAGCGACTACCTAAAAAACCACTGAATCCCATACCACTGCCATAGCTGTTCGCCATGCTCATATCATCACCATCGGATGAATATTTGACAATATTATAGCCGAGCATCGCACCACCATACACATCCAGATTGGGGACAGAAGTAAAGCCATTGTAGTGGTAGGCTCCCCGTGCGCCAACGACGATATAATTCCATTTGGAGGTGTAACTCCCGCTGGTATATTTATATCCGGTATTACCGACATATCCACCTAAGCTGATAACCCCGGGTCCACCAATATCCCATACGCCGTGGTCAATAGATGCACTGATGGCTGGCCGTGCTTTTCCAAGTCCACCGAGTGCGGTTCCTAAACCGACACCGATATTCGCGGTAGTTGTTCCTTTTTGAAAAGGCTGCGCCTGGGCAGCTACGGCGATAAAAATCGCCACGAGAATAAAGATTGATTTTTTCATTCTGATGTATTATAGTTTATGTTAATTAAAATTTTAAAGCAGCTTTAACCTGGTTATAATCGTTGAGATCCACACCGGCAGAGGCAATATTAGTAACGTCTTTCCCTTCCACATAGACAATTCTTATATTAAACCATGTCACCGTGTCCCTATAAGAAGTACTACCATCTATAACATCAAGCCAAAATGTAAACTTGGTTCCTGTATTAAAGCCTGTTCTTGGTTCGAAAATATTCATCCTGACATAATAATCAGGTATATAGTATGGCAATTTAGTCCCAGGACCTGGTCCCGGAGCGGGAATCCAGCCAGTCGTACCTTGGGTCTTATAATAAACGAGCACCGCGCCTTTACCTTGGGAGGGTAGTGCGATAGGAAGTTCGATTTCCAGCTTATTCTTGAACGTCCGCTGACCAATCTCAAATATCTTCACATTAGCATTGCCCGTATCGCCTTTATCTCCCTTATCACCTTTAGGTCCTTTCAAACTTGTACCAGATCCCCAACCGCTACTTGTCTTGGGACCGTATAGTATGCCTATACTAGTTCGGAAGTAAAAATCACCATTCGCACCCTGAGACGTCGTTGGAGCAGCCGTCCCACTTAAAAGTTTTGTGCCTGTTGCACCGGTTGCCCCTTTCAGGCTAGTGCCTGATCCCCAACCATCGTTTGCCTTAGGACCGTAAAGCATCGAATTACTCGTGCGTAGATAGAAATCGCCGATCGCTCCAAGATTGGCCGACGGAACAGCTGTTCCCGAGATAATTTTCGTACCATCGATACCCGCTATACCTTGTTCACCGCGTTCACCTTTTTCACCTTGCGGACCTATTTCACCATCGCCGCCTTTTTCGCAAGCTGATAAACCGAGGATCAACAGGCTCATCAGCATAAAAATTGATTTTCTCATTTTGTTAGTTGTATTTGTTTTAAAATAATTTGCTTTTTCTATTTTTAAAAAACCGTAAGCTCCGAGTTTAACGTAACAGGCAGTTTAATTTTAACTAATCGATGAAGAACGACTCGAAACTTACGGCTTATTGCCTGTTACCTAATTTGCTTTTATATACGTGTAAGTTTGCGTTTCCATCAATACGTCTGTTTGTCTGTCGTAAGCTTCGGCTTTCATCGGGTAGCCTGCTGCATTATATGTGAACTTCCAGATTTGATCCACGCTATTGATAATACCGCCACCAGTCATTTGTGTGATCGATGAAAAGGACCGAGCGTTGTTGACGGCGCCGATTTTCCAATGCCAAAGCCGATGGGTCATGACAGTCGGATGATCGTCGTAATCTCCATATGTTAGGGTCGTTGTGAAGCCCATATTTCCACTGGCATTAATTATGCTCGTGGTGGGATTCCCCTTGTCGTCGAACCGGTAGATATGATAATCAACCATATTCCCCTCCATATTGAAAGAGGTTTCTCTTATTTCATTCTTAGTGTACGTGAATTCGATACGTACGTCTGTTTTTCCATCACGATCTTTCAGCACACCCGATGTGGGTTTGTCTCCCGAACCGTAGACATATTCTTCGGTCATAACCAACTCACCACCTGATAAGTACTCCACTTTTACTATATTATCTCCGCCGTAGTAAAATTTTATTGGTGAGCTTGTTCCGTCGTTGTCATACGCATGCATCACAATTGCCCGATTCTGTTGGTCATATTCATATCTATTGGTCATCTTACCGTTTACTTTTAATTCCGTCATCAGCAACTTATCGCCGACACCGACGATCAGATAGCAAGGGCTTTCTTCATCATCGGGATCGCAGTCTTCCTTTCCCTTCGAACAGGAAGTCCACAGCATGGAAATGCTTAATAATGCATATAGTAATTTTTTCATTGTTTTAATGTTTTAGGTAAGTCTGTCTGTTATTGATATGTTACACGAAAAGGCACCTTGATTTCACCTCCGAAAGGAAAGCTAATGGTTATCTCATGAGCTATTTCTCCGCTTCTCTGGAAAAAGTCGTTTGCAGCTGCACTGCTTATTGTCCATTCGGTTTGATAATACGTTGCAGTATTGGCCAGTAGCTTACCTAGGTTACCAAAAATGCTGATCAATTGTCGGGCGTCTTTGGCATACATAAAGGCTCCGTTTGTCGCTATTGCCTGCTGCTGTAAATGTGCCGTATTCACGTCTCCTAATCCTATATTATACAAGGTCACGCCATTGTTTAGCGCATGCGATACAACATTATCAGACGAACCGCTTCCTTGTCCATCTGTAAATGTTAAAACGGCTTTATTGGATTTCGTAGAATTATTTTTTGTGTAGGTGACCGCTTCGTACTGGGATGGGTACAGCGGCGTCCCTCCTCCCTCCCGTCCACGCAATTTCTCTATCTCCTGGATTACTTTTGCAGTATCCGTTGTAAAATCGACTAAAGAAGTATACGTAGAACCGGCAAAAGACCATAAGGCTACATCATTGCCGGCCCCTAAATTTAAGGTAAAAATTTTGGATGCCTCCAAACGGTAATCATCTCGGTCAGTTGAACTAATACTGCCACTTTGGTCCATCAGCATCAAGGCGGAATAAGGACGAGCTCCTGTTCCTTTTATCAAGTTGGTGAGATTGTTAGAAAAACCGAAATCAAAGCCGCGAAACGCTAAGCTATCGATGCGAAAATGCTCCGGTTTCAGGTTGTCCTCAATGTTCTCGGAATCCCTGAACACGGCCAGATCCATCCGGAATTTTAACCGTTCGTTGTTTTTTTCCACGACAGCAACACGAAGGATAGCCGCCGAAGGTAGTGAATTGTCGTCTAAAGGCTCGATAATTGGTGGCGTATCATCCCCTTTTTTACAGCTGAAGAGGAACAAACCCATCAAGGCTACCATCGATAAAAATTTAATACTTGTTTTCATTTTCTTTATTATTTAGTTTATAATGTTCTTTTGTTTTCGTGAAGCGTGTAGCAACACACTTACATTTTCTTCATATTGTAAAAGCAAAGTTACACGCACCACCCTCCTCTCCTTACCCCCAAAAGGGGGTTTTTATTAGGGATAAATAAATTAACTTTGTTATCATAATAACTAGCACGAATTGATAAACTATTTAAATAGACAGCGTTATGAAAGGATTTGTATATAACAAGATACCACAACTCCGGCAATGGTTGATTGTCCTAATCACATTTAGTTTTCCTTTCGCCCTCTGGGGGCAGTCGGTAGACTCGTTGATATCGAAACACACCGATAAAGGAGGGAAAGTGAGTATTAAATCCCTACTAAATGCAGTTAAGGAATTCCCATATAACCAACCCCTCCAAGCATTTGAAACAGCACAAAGAGTGGTCAGTATTGCTGAAAGGCAAAAAGAACCGTTAGCCATTGCCCAGAGCTTGCAATTTTTAGGTTCCTGTTATTTTCAGGTAAAAGCCGATTATGATTCCGCCGTCCATTATTTTGCTCGTGCAAAAACACTTTACGATGCGCAACATTCTGAAGATGCCTTAGAAGGAAAGGCCATGGTTTTACACAACTTCGGCACTATCAAACAGGTTGAGGGCAATTATGCCGAATCCATTGATTACTACCTACAGGCGTTGAAACTATTTGATGAAATAGGTAATAATCAATTTTACGCTTATACCCTAAACAATATTTCCACTTTGTATAGTTTGGTGGGTGATCATAAAAAGTCAGAAAAATATGCTAGAGAATGTATTACGTTATCCCGACAAGAAGGCGAATCATTTATGGAAGCCACGGGGAATCTAAATTTGTCGGTAGCATTAATGAAACAAGGTAAATACGAAGAGTCCCTTCCACCGCTCGAAACAGCCTTAGAGTACGGGAAAAAGAACAACGAGCCGTACAAAATATTTTTGTATCATCTAAACTACAGTAATTACTTGATGGATTACAAAAAAGATTATCCGTTGGCAGTTCAAGAACTTGAAAAAGCGCATCGGCTTGCGGATTCTGTTGGCGACGAATGGGAAATCATGCGCCATAATTCCGCTCTTTCGGAAGCATATTTGAAAAATAAACAATTCGGAAAGGCACGAGCGGCTGCTCAAAATGCGCTACAAACAGCGGAGAAACTGCAAGCAAAAGATAAAAAAGAGATTGCCCATTTCGTTTTAGCGGAAGTGGGGGTAAACAACCACGACTTCCAATCAGCCTATCAACAACTACATGCTGCTTATTTGCTAAAAGATACGCTGTATGACGAAAACAACCGACAACATATCGCGCTTCTTGAAACAGAATACCAAACCGAAAAAAAAGAACTCAAAATAGAATCTTTGGAAAAACAACGACAGTTATATATCTGGTTAGGTATAGCCGCTACGCTTGTTCTTCTAATTGCGCTGGCCTTTGCCTTTATCCGTTACCGTTTAGCCGTCAGCCGAAGAAAATTAGCCGAAGAAGAAGCGCAACGATTAGAGCGGGAAAAACAATTGGTGGCGGTGCAGGCGACTTTGGATGGCGAAACCGCCGAACGAACGCGTTTGGCAAAAGACTTACATGATGGCTTAGGCAGTATGCTGTCGTTGGTAAAATTCAATTTACCACAGGTAAAAGGAGAAGCAGCCGTTTTGGAAAGTATTGATGTATCCCGTTTTCAAAAAGCCATCGGCATGCTCGACGATTCCATACAGGAACTGCGTCGTGTAGCACACCACATGATGCCCGAGTCGTTGTTACGTTACGGTTTAAAGGCTTCCCTAACTGATTTCTGTGCTGCCATCTCTATTGTTGATTTCCACTACTTTGGCGATGAAAGGCGTCTTTCTGAAAAAATGGAGATTATGATCTATCGTTGTATTCACGAACTGGTCAACAATGCGCTCAAACACGCCCAAGCAAGCCACATCAATGTACAATTGGTGCAGGAGGAAGACCGCATATCCTTCACAGTACAAGATGATGGGATCGGATTTGATCAAAAACAGGTCACAGAAGGTATGGGGCTACAGAATGTACGACAACGTGTGGATGCCTTCCAAGGCAAGATGAATATCTATTCGTCGGGGCAAGGTACTGAAATCCATATCGAAATTTAAGGTAATGGTTAGCGATTAATGGATAATGATTAATGTGAATATAATATGATTACGGTAGCTATTGTAGACGATCACAAAATCTTAACAGAAGGATTGCAAAGCCTCATCGCCGAATCAACCATAGCAACTGTTGTTGGCGTAGCACATAGTGCTGCGGAGTGCAGGCTTTCCCTCGGTTTCTGGAAACCAGATGTTTTATTATTGGATGTCGGGCTACCTGATATTAGCGGACTGGATTTTTGCAAAGAGATAAAAGAACAATTTCCAAAAATCAACGTCCTGGCCCTGACGACACATAATGAGTATGCTGTTGTTCGACAAATGTTGGATAACGGCGCTTCGGGCTATCTTATTAAGAATGCTATGGCAGATGAAGTGATGGCGGGAATAGCAGCAGTGGCCGCCGGAGAAACATTTTTATGTCACGAAATAGATCTGCTCATGAAGCGCCCGGCTGAAAAAAACATTTGGCTCACTCAGCGTGAACGAGAATTGCTTCGACTTATTTCAGAAGGTCTTACGAATACGGAGATTGCAGAGCAGATTTTCCTGAGCCCAGAAACGATCCGAGGTTATCGGAAAAACCTCCTATTAAAACTGGGTGCAAAAAATACGGCCGTATTGGTCAAAATGGCGATAGAACAAAAGCTAATCTAAAATCAAAAAAAATCCCGACCATCATAAGTCGGGATTCTCTTGATAACATCATTTCGTTATACGTCTATCTTCGCATATTTTGCATTTCGCTCGATAAATTCTCGCCGTGGCGCAACTTCATCTCCCATTAACATGGAGAATATACGATCACACTCTGCAGCATTCTCGATAGTCACCTGACGTAACGTACGTTGGTCTGGATCCATGGTAGTTTGCCATAACTGCTCGGCATTCATCTCTCCCAGACCTTTATAACGCTGTACATGGACGGAATCCTCCTTTCCTGCACCTTTCAAACGTTGAATAGCAGCCAAACGTTGATCCTCGTTCCATGCGTATTCAAACTCCTTCCCTTTCTTGACCTGATAAAGCGGTGGCGTTGCAATATATACATAACCCTTCTCTATCAACTCTTTCATATAACGGAAATAGAAAGTCAAAATCAACGTAGCAATGTGCGAACCATCCACATCGGCATCCGTCATGATAATGATTTTATGATAGCGTAATTTTTCCAGGTTCAATGCTTTGGAGTCTTCTGCCGTTCCTACGCTTACACCCAACGCCGTAAACATATTTTTTATTTCCTCGTTTTCATAAATCTTATGTTCCATGGCTTTCTCCACATTCAGAATCTTACCTCTCAATGGCATAATAGCCTGAAAACGACGGTTACGACCTTGCTTCGCCGTTCCACCCGCAGAATCTCCCTCGACAAAGAAAATCTCGCATGTTGCCGGATCGCTATCCGAACAATCCGCTAATTTCCCCGGAAGTCCAGAACCTCCCATTACTGTTTTTCGCTGTACAAGTTCACGCGCTTTACGTGCTGCTGCGCGCGCTTGAGCGGCAATAATAACTTTCTGTACAATGGTCTTTGCCTCTTTGGGGTTTTCTTCCAGGTAGATGCCCAAGATCTCCCCTACAGCAATATCCACGGCACCCATCACCTCGTTATTACCTAATTTAGTTTTGGTCTGCCCCTCAAACTGCGGTTCGGCAACTTTAACCGATACAACAGCCGTTAATCCTTCACGGAAGTCATCCCCTGTAATATCAACTTTGAGGTTTTTCAACAAGCCGGATTTATCGGCATACGCCTTTAGCGTACGCGTCAATCCACGACGAAAACCAGCCACATGTGTACCGCCCTCAATGGTGTTGATGTTGTTAACGTAGGAGTGCACATTTTCCGAATAAGTATCATTATATTGCAAAGCAAGCTCTACGGGCACACCTTGCTTAATTCCTTCGACATAAATAGGTTCGGGAATAAGCGGTTGACGAGTACCATCTAGGAATTTCACAAATTCACGTAGACCACCTTCCGAAAAAAACTCATCCGACTTACGCGAGCCATCTTCATTGATCTCCCGTTCATCTATTAACGATAAGCGTACACCCTTATTCAGAAACGCTAATTCACGCAAACGATTTGCCAACGTATCATAGTTATACGTGGTCGTCATCGTGAATATTTCGGAATCTGGACGGAAAGTGACTATGGTTCCGGTGATATCACTTTCGCCAATTTCCTTCACATTATACAAAGGCTTACCCTTTTCATATTCTTGTTGAAAAACCTTCCCATCCCGGTGCACTACAGCAGATAAATGGGTAGATAGCGCGTTCACACAAGAAACCCCCACCCCATGCAAACCACCAGATACTTTATAGGTATCTTTATCAAATTTACCGCCAGCATGCAACACCGTCATCACCAATTCCAAAGCCGATTTGTTCTCTTTCTTGTTAATACCGGTCGGTATACCGCGTCCGTTATCCTTAACAGAAATTGAATTGTCGCTGTGAATCGTAACGACAATATCCGAACAATACCCTGCTACAGCTTCGTCAATAGAGTTGTCAACCACCTCATAAACTAAATGGTGCAAACCTTTAACACCTGTATCGCCAATGTACATGGAAGGTCTCTTACGTACTGCTTCCAGACCTTCTAACACCTGAATATTATCCGCCGAGTACGTTGATGAATTCTTATTTTCTTCGCTCATGAAATTAATTTAAAATGAGTATCGTTAAACATTCAAAAATACGATTTTTTTCCCTAAAAATCAAGAGATAATATACCTGCGATAACTCCGTATTCAAATCACGGATAGTCCTAAAATATTCGTAAATACACCACTTTTTAGCGTATAATTTGCTAAGAAATAACAAAGAACTTCTAAAATTTGATTTTTTATCTTAGGTTTGTTTTCTGAAAACTATATTAGAATGAATAAACTATTTAAAACAGTATCAAACGTATCTTTAGGATTGGTGGCCATCCTGGCCGTAGCTTCCTGTAACCAAAATGCAAGCACCGGAACTGCACCTAAAACTGATTCTAGTGCATCCGTTGCGGGTGCCAACGAAGGAGAGAAAATCGTTTATATAAACGCTGATACTTTATCCGAAAAATACGAATATTATAAAGACATTAGAAGTAAACTCGAAGCGAAGGTAAAAAAGGCACAGAGTGATTTACAAAGTAAAGGCCAGGCCTTCCAACGTGAGGTAGCCGAATATCAACAGAAAGCAGCTACTATGAGCGCTTCTGACCGTCAGGCAACAGAAGAAAGACTAGCTCGTAAACAAGATGAACTGGGACGCCTAGACCAAAATGCATCCGCATCTATTGCACAGGATGAATCGACTGAATTCAACAATGTATATAATACTATCTCGGAGTATTTGAAAAAACATGCCGAAGAAAAAGGTTATGAGTTGGTATTAACGTACTCCGTTTCCAATCCTACTGTGTTATATGCAGAAAAGAAAAAAGATATTACCACCGAAGTGGTAGCTGCCTTGAACAAGGAATATCAAGACAAAAAAGCCAAAGAAAAGAAATAAGAAAATTCAAACAAATAAGGCTATTCTCGGAATAGCCTTATTTGTTTTACGATTTCTTGAATATATTTGTTATCTCACCATGGTACGCACCATCTTAGATTCTAGCAACGCTTCCTTTGATTGGATTGATATATCCGAGCCTACACTTGAAGATTTCGAAACACTTAGATCCAAATATCAATTACACGAGGCCTCGATTAAAGATTGTCTGCAGATCGGCCAGCTACCGAAGATAGAAGAATTCGAAAATTACCATTTTCTCATTATTCGCTCTATTCCCGCAAAATTTGACAATTTCTCCGATACCCTAACTGAAATTACGGAACGCATATCAATATTTTTTAGCGACAA
>Ga0079224_100013566_pt1 | contig 11351 bp, 10 predicted proteins | sample Stecom2015_FD_80414 | JGI IMG/M metagenome (GOLD analysis project Ga0079224, IMG submission 80414) | Agricultural soil microbial communities from Utah to study Nitrogen management - Steer compost 2015 | ecosystem: Environmental > Terrestrial > Soil > Agricultural land | place: USA: Utah...
CGCCAATAATAATATTATTCCTAAGTCTATAGAATAGGAAATCGGTTTTAGTAAACCTGAGTAACCACCATTTTTAGTTTTGAACATTAACTATTGAAATTTTATTCTTCAAATATAGTTAAGAAGATGGATTTGAAGTTACAAAAAGATTAAAAATTATAGCAAAACGCATACCATCATTACAATGCAAAAAATATTAAATTCATACCACAATTGAACCGTGAATACGAATTTCAATCTCCTTTCATCGTCTAATTTACTGCCAATTATTTATTATGAAGAAATCCAGAGTTAAAATAAATCGATCAAATCTACTTAATTATAAGACAGAAGTAAATTAATTTATATTTTTACAAAAAACAATACATTGAAAATATTACACATTACTGAGTCCTTAGGGGGCGGAGTCTATACCTATTTCAGAGATTTAGGAGAGTTTATCGTAGCAAATAAATATAATAATTCTTATGAAAACATTCTCATTTACAGTCCTAATAGAAGAGAATTAGACAAAGGTAAGTTGCAAAATGAACTTTCTACTGCATACGCCTTAAAGGAAGTCCAAATGACTCGAGAAATATCACCAATAAGAGATCTTATTGCTTTTTATAAATTGGTAAAGTTGATTAAGAAAATCAAACCAAATATAATTCATCTACATTCTTCTAAAGCTGGAGTGCTGGGTCGAATTGCCGCTATTTTCTACCCTAAAGCAAAAGTTTTCTACACCCCTCATGGTTATGCCTTTACGAGAATGGACATCTCAAATTTAAAAAAGAAATTTTACCTTAACATTGAGAAGTATATGATTAAATTTTTCGGTGGCACAACTATTGCTTGTGGTGATACTGAATACAAATATGCCTCAGATATGGGATCGGCTGTGTTAATAAGAAATGGGGTTAGGCCAATAGTAATTAACAACGAAAATAAAGAAAGAATTGAGGAGAACAGTGTCACAATAGGTACAATTGGTAGAATTTCGGCTCAGAAAAACCCAAAACTATTCAACGAAATAGCAAATTTTTTTCCAGATATAAATTTCATCTGGATAGGAGACGGTGAGTTAAGGAATTATTTGACTTCAAAAAACATTACAGTAACTGGTTGGATTGATCGACAAGATGTACTAAAAACCGCAGATTCGTTCAAAATCTACATACAAACTTCTCTTTGGGAAGGCTTGCCATTCACGATCTTGGAAGCAATGTCATTGGGCAAGCCTATAGTTGCAACAAATGTAATTGGAAACAAAGATGCAGTTTCAAACGAAGTCAATGGATACCTTTGCAACGATAGTTCTCAATTTAGGAAAGCTATTACTAAAATCATAAAAAATAAAGATCTCCAAAATCAATTTTCACTGAATTCCGTGGAAAGGGTAAATAGAGATTTTAATCTAAAATCTAATTTTAAAGCGCTATTTGAAACCTATTCGTCGAATGAGATTAAATGAAGTGGTTTATTCTCCAAACTTCTACCAGTTGTAGCCTTCCCTAAAAATTGGGTAAGGCTACACAGTGTTGCTTTAAAATTTAACTCATTCTAGGATAAACAACAAAAATAATTAATCTTAGTTCCCTATACAATAATATTTAAATCCAATCTTTTCCAATTCAGCTCGGTTTAGAATGGCCCTGCCGTCAAAAACACAGGCAGGCTTTAACATACTATCATAGATTGCTTGCCAATCATAGTCTTTAAACTCATCCCATTCTGTTAGAATAGCAATGGCGTGTGCATCCTTGCATGCCTCAAAAGGATCATTATACACCTCAACCAATTCTTTGTTCTCTTCTGCTGTTCTGGTTCTCAGGTAATCTAAATCAGAATAGATACGCTCTTCTGTCACCTTTGGATCATATACAGAGATATTGGCTCTTTCATCAAGTAGCTCATCAGTGACATAGATGGCAGCTGATTCTCTGGTATCGTTGGTGTCTTTTTTAAAGGCCCAACCGAGTATGGCTATTTTCTTTCCTGAAACGGTATTAAAAAGTGTTTTAAGAATTTTAGTAGCAAATCGGCTTTTCTGGTGATCATTCATGATTATTACCTGTTCCCAATAGTCTGCTACTTCTGTGAGTCCAAATGTTTTGGCGATATATACCAGATTAAGAATATCCTTCTGGAAACAACTTCCTCCAAAGCCTACTGAGGCTTGTAAGAACTTCGGCCCTATTCGGCTATCCATTCCGATAGCTCGTGATACTTCTCTCACATCGGCTCCCGTTGACTCACAGAGTTCAGAGATAGCGTTAATGGAAGATACTCTTTGTGCCAAGAAGGCGTTAGCTACCAGTTAAGATAACTCTGACGACCAAACATTGGTAGTCAGTATATTTTCCTTTGGCACCCAGTTGGCATAAACCTCAACAAGAGCCTCTATGGCTTTTTTTCCTTTTTCGCTGAATTCTCCTCCTATAAGGATACGATCTGGGTTTAAAAGGTCTTGGATTGCAGTTCCTTCTGCCAGGAACTCCGGATTGGATAGGATCTGAAACTCTACTCCGTTTCCTGTTTCTGAGAGTACGTTTTTAATTGCCTGAGCTGTTCTCACCGGTAGGGTGGATTTTTCCACCACAATCTTATCTGAGGTAGCTACTCTTGCTATTTGTCGGGCGCAAAGCTCTACAAACTTTAAATCCGCAGCTTGGCCTTTTCCTTTTCCATAAGTCTTTGTCGGGGTGTTTACCGAAATAAAGATCATATCCGCAGCTTCGATGGCGGCATCCACGTCTGTGGAGAAAAAAAGGTTTCGGCCTCTGGCCTCAGAAACTATTTCTTTTAATCCGGGCTCGTATATGGGGAGATTATCTAAATTACTGTCATTCCACTCTGAAATTCTTTGATCATTGATATCTACTACGGTTACATCAATGTCCGGGCACCTTTGTGCTATTACTGCCATGGTTGGACCACCGACATAGCCCGCACCGATACAGCAAATATTTTTTACTTTCACAATTTCTGGTTTAGATATTATTAATTTAGAAAAAATTGTATTTATGTATATGAAAACACATTAGATAATTACAGTTAATTTTGAATTTATTTTTTATTTTGAAAATAGTATAAAGTTACAAACTATAGACTCCAAAAGTAAGTCTTTTTAAAATCCTTCACAATAGCATTAAAAAAGTTTTTGGTCCATATATCACACTTACTTCCTAAATAAATTTAGAGCAAACCCAACGAATCTTTTACCAGTATGATTAGAATTGACTTGACAAAATAGTCCAATGCTAATTTATATTGAAATGGTTGTTCCCTTCAAATGCATCCAACTTTGTAACTACTATTCTTTCTATAATGAAAAGTAGATAGGGTTATGCTTGGCTAATTAGATTCCTCTAATTTAGGACTAATCATAACCAATAACACTGCTACAAGATAAAACCCTAATTGTCTGTGAAATATATTCTCAATCATAATAAACATAGCTAAAGAAGCAATAGCCAATACAACCTCCATTTTCCAATAGTTAGTATAACAATATGTAATCATTAATAGAACTAATAAAACAACTCCTATTACACCAGTCGATGAAAAGAAATCAAGATATTGATTATGGGTATTATACTCATTACGAATAAAAACATCCTCTTTATATTGATATTTAGGAGGAATAGTATCCATATAACAATTATTTAAAAATGTCTGCACTTCATCATGACCATTTCCAAAGAAAAAATTATGCTCTCTTGACTGTAAAAACTTGAGTGAACAACTCCAAATCAAAACCCTTGGTTCTCGATGTTCAGCCCATTCAATGCTTTCCTCTAAAGTTCCTTTATAATGAACTCTTTTAGAAATATTATCAACATTTAACCAACCGATTAAAATTACACAAGCAGCTACCAAACTTAAATATAGTATTCGAAATATAGTTTTTGTAAATAATCTGTACCCATTAAAAAATAAAATAATAAAAGAAGTTAGTATTGCCATACGAGCAACGATTATGAATAAGAATATAAACCCAATTAATATATTTGCATACAACAAAAATTTTAATTTACCTCTTTTAATACTATTACAGAGTTCGAATGAGAATATTAAGCTTATACATACGACAAAACCAATATATATCCTTTCCAAGGATAGTGCATTATTAACTATACTGCCATCCGCAAATTGGAAATCTGGATTTTCTTTAATTACAAAAACAATATTAACTAATGAGATAGCTATCGAAATAAAAACGCCAATAATAAAAGAATACTTCAACACACTTGTCTTTTTAATTGGGATAGAGCAAACAAAAATTATAAGGACAGGCAGTATTTTTTTAATAAATTTGAGTTCATAAATAGGGTCAATTATGAGTAATCGAACAGTTAAATATACTACTAGTAAAAGGAGAATTAAAAACTCTTTCCTTCTAAATTGAATAAAATCTGACTTTTTCACAATAAAAGGGAATAATAGAACAATCAACCCTAGCATTATATTTGGAACTGCAGACCCAATCGACTCTAAAGGCAGAATAAATATTAAAAGTGAAAATATAAAAGTATAAATGTCTTTAAAATCAGTGAATTTCATAGGACATATTTTTTAATGAAGGTGGCTAAGCTTCTTGGAATAAAATATAATATAAGGTTTCTAGCAAGACCATAAATTGGATAAAATCCAAAATAGAAATTATCTAATATGATATTTATTCTATTTTTTACTTGTAGTTTTCTTTTTCTCGTTGAAATAGAGTTATCGGAAATCACATAGTCCAATAGTGCTAAAGGCAAGTTTTCAGCTTTAAATTCTTTAATAACATTAAAAAAGAATGCGTAGTCTTGAGAAGCAAAACGATACTTGTATGGATATTGTCCAACATTGTCAATTACCTCCGTACGAAAAACAACTGATGGGTGTACGAAAGTATTATTAAGAAACATCTTCTTTTTGATTTGATTATAATTAGTAGGATGCTTCAATAAATACAGATGTCTACCATTTTCGTCTACAACATTAGCCCAAGTACCAATTAATGCGACATCCTTCTTTTCCTCTAAATATTCGATCTGTATGGAGAATCTTAATTCTCGACATAAATCTCCACAATCCAATCTACCTATATACTCGTAATTATGATTAATTGCAAATTCGATACCTGTATTCAGAGCAACCCCAATACCACTATTTTCTTTTAACCGAATAATATGAATTGCGCCGTGGCTATAAATATTCTTGACATCTAGTTCGTTGAAAGTTAAACTACTACCATCATCAATAATAACTAAATCAACCTTAACATTTTCTTTTATGGAATTAATTGACTGATACAGTTCTTTAGGTGCATTATAATATGGTATCAGAACAGCTATTTGGACATCTTTTATCATCTATATTTTAATATCAATTAGTAAATCATAAATTTTCCTGGGAGCAATTAAAAAAACAAACACAATTCTATACCTACAAAGTAGAATTTTCCTAAGAACATTAAGATTGGATTATAACAGTTTTACTTTATTAAACTTAAGCTATTACTCATCTTCCGATTAAGAAAGGATACACTGTTCGACTTCATCTTTAAACTAATAAAGCAAATTTAAAATAACACTTACAAGAACAACTTACTCTTTTTACCATATTTTATTAAATTACGTTATCTTCCTTAAGTCATACTTATCCTGAATTCTTATACTATAATTTAATGCTAATAAAAAAGCAAGGTCTATCCAAAAGCCATATATCCTAAAGGTGTCCATTTTAAACCAATTCATAAAAAACCCTATCATGGAAACAAACAAAACCACGCCCATAATATTAATATTTTGGTCAGGTGACTTCAACTTCCTGACGCAAGAATAAAAAATCAAAATCCAAAAAAGCAGAAATAGAAGAAAACCAACGATACCAGTTTCTGCTAATAATCTTAAATAAATGTTATAACCAGGAGGAAAGCTATCATAGTTCTCATTTAAATATTTAAGTCTAAACTCCCAATTCCCATCTACCGCCCAATCAGGGTATAAATCCTTTGAAACATAGGCATGTTGACCAAAACCTGAACCTGAAAAAGGGTATTTCAAGAAACCCTGCCATAATGCGGTATATGTTCCAAATCTAGTTTTATTTGAATTAGACAATTGACTATTTTCAATTTCAAATGAACTAAGTTTATCCTTGACAAAGGTTAATGCAGATTGTCCAAAAAAAAGTATTCCAAAGAAACCAAATATGAGAGAATACCTAAAAATCCGTATTAAATACTTTTTAAAATTTGAGGCTTTCGCTAATATTAAAACAAATCCAATTAATTGCACAATGATAATAAATAGGGAGGAACGAGACCCACAAAAAAGGGAAAAAAAGATCACTAAAGCAGCAGGAATATATTTCCTAATGCCATTGCCAGTTATGATATAACTAAACATCCATCCTGCAACAGTAAGCAAATAAGTAGCAAAAGCTGGTGTCTCAAAAGTGACAGATGACAACCTTCGGTTCCTATAATCCAAACTCACCTCGGTGAACGGAAAGAAATTGAAAATAGACAATAAATGCTCTAAAAATTTTATATTTAAACGTAAAATCATAAACTCCAATATCCCATAAAAAGACACTATACAAAACGAAAGTAGCAATACCTTCCTTATCCTAAAGAACATTATTTGCAGATTGTTTTTAACAAATACTGTATAATATCCAGTGAATAGAAGAAAAACTGAAATGAAATAAGCTCCAAATTGATTAATAAATCTATTAACACCAGAAGTTTCCTTAAAATTATAATCTACTATCTGTCCAATACTTAATATAAAAGAAAAAATTAACCAAAAGCTAAAAAGGACAAGTAGCTTGAAGATGCTACTACCAATTGGTAAGTAAGTTCGCTGATACAATAGAATTATTAAAACAGTGACTGTCAGAAAAAACACAACGGAAGAGTCCCTTGAAAACTCTCCCCCAACTCCGAACCCTTGGAAGGAATTAAAAGGTAAAAAGAATACACCTAAGAAAAATAATAATTTCAAAAATTTCATTTGAAATATTGTTGATTCCAATTTGAAACATTGACCCCCATATTAGATAGTTCAGAGACCTCCTCCTTAAAAATTTCAATTAAATACTTTTCAGATTTTGAATCTAATTTTGGAGTATCTACCCTATATTTTCCAAGTATTGCCCTTTTAAACCTCTTTACCGTGGACGTCATAGGTATATTCTTCGTAATGAATGTCCTTAAAGGGTTTGGTTTCAATATAAATCTGGTAATAAAATTATCAGAAAACGCGCCACCCTCATTAAATTTTGTGCCTAGACTTTTAGGGATGAAACCCTCTTGGACATTCAAAAACTGATAAACCATAGATAATTGACCTTTAGTATCCCTTAATAAATCCTCTTGAGTAAGAACTAAAACATCATTAAAAGATTCCTTATATTTTTTTATGTTCGCAGAATAAAAAGAGTTTTTAGTGTACAACAAAAAATCTGCGTAATTCTCCTTTATTCTACGAGGTTCATCCATTAGTGATTCATAAAATTCCATTTTTTCCCTATACTCTCTGACTGCATGCAAATAATTTGAAAAGGTTCGGTTTACAGGGTCTCTCACTAAAATTATTATTTTAACATTTTCTCCTAAATATTTTTTGATATATGGTATTGAAGTTGGGTAAACCGCGTATGAGGGGGAAACGTCACCTATTGCAAGTTCATCTTTAGCTTCATGATATTTTTTTTCGTAGGATTCAATATCTCTAACATAGGTCTTTTTAAACTCCTTATTTTCTTCTAAATGTGTATGACCAAGTACATGCTGAGAAAAAAAATGAAGTTCCTTTTGTCTTGGCAGGTATATTTCAGGATGTTCGGTTAAATAATAAAACAGTGAGGTTGTTCCACATTTAGGGAATCCAGCGACTATAAAATTAGGTAATTTATTACTCATATGACACGTGGCAAGGTATTAATTTTAATCTTTCGGTTGACAAAATACAACTTTAATCCATTTTCATAAATTAATCTCAAGGCATTTACAATAGCTGCTCCTAAAAACCCATAACTTGAAATTAAAACAACATATAACATAATAGATAGTATTAATGAAGTTGACGAAATCTTTACCAATACTTTTTCATATCCGCACATTGCCAATATTTGTCCTGTACATCCAGTAATGATACTTATGAATTGACCAACACAAAGTATTAGCAGTGCTACATAACCCTCCGTAAAATCTTCCCCCCAAAGACTTAAAGTAAATCTCCCAAAGAAAACAAAATACAAACTAAATAAACCTCCAATAATAATTAATAATGATGTAACTCTTCTTACCATAGTCTCCATCTCCACAAGTTTACCATCAGCGTATAGTATAGCCAATTTCGGAGATATAGCAGAATTGGTAACCTGTAGAACGAAACTTGTTAAAAATGCCAATTGTACAGCAATTGAGTAAATTCCCAAACTTTCAGTACCTACCAACATCCCCAAAATTAAAATATCTAGATTCGAAATAACTATGTTAATCAAGTAGAAAGAATAAAAAGGAAGTGTTTTTTTAAGCGTTCCACCAATGGCTATAATTTTTTTTACCCCACCACCAAAGATATTACGCCAATATATTTCTGCAACAATATATACTAAGGTATAGGATAATGCAAAAATAATTGCTACGTCTAATACTTCTAGTTTTATATCTAAGACATAACTAACAAAAAAAAGCAGCCCCACAATATAGATGTTCAATGCCTTTTCATTAAAAAGATTACCTTGCCATACCTTTCGAAAGGAAAAAATTAAACTTGACAATAACCTTGTAAATAATTGTGGAATCATTCCAATTAACATAACTGCAAGTGGCCACTTCAATTCAGGCTCTTGAAAAATATTAAATGAAATAGGTTTTAAAAACAAAATTATAAACAAGAAAACAAAGCAGCAAGTTATAGCGACCAATCTATAGGAAGTGTATTTTAAACTAGAAATAAACGATTTATCAATAGAATTAATAGTGGCTTTTGCTCCTTCCTTTATAAGGAATTGAGGAAAACCTAGAGTACAGAGAATAATTAAAACAACAACTATTTTATAAGATAAATTAAAAATACCAACACCCTTGGCCCCAATTGTTCTCCCCATATACATACTACATAGAAAAAAAACAATTATCCCACATAGTTTTATTATTAGAGAGATCAATGATTTTTTAAGAACCTCAAAGGTATGCTCATCTATTATTTTAACAATATTTTTAATACGAAAGTTCAACTTATTTTTTGTTAGGTAAAGTAATTAATTCCCCTAATTTCAAATCCCATTCTGGGGGATAAATAGGTCTAAAACCATTATCTTGGTAGAAAGTAATTTCACCAAAATACACCTTATTGTCGATGTCATAAAAATCGATTCTAACGTAAGGAAAAGGAGATGATAATTTTTCCGCTAAATTTATCATTAGATCCAGTGATTTTGGCTTGTCTATTTCCATATTGTTTGGAACAGTCAAAATGCCTTTTATAAGAGACGCCCAATAAAAAGGTACCCTTTCCCAACCTATATTATACCAATTCCTAGTATGATTTTTTGATCCTCTATCGAAATCTACCTGAATAAAATGAACCTTACCATTAAAACAATGAAGTTTATAATCATTTGGAGTGCCTCCACCCTCTGGTATTAACAGCTTTTCAACTAAAACCTTTGGCTGAATATTTTTATACGGCCATTCTTTAGTTGTTAAATAATAATTTTTCTTTAGCTTTTTCTTAAAATATGTCCTTAGGAGAGTCCAGTTAACCTCTGCTTTATCCAAGACAATTTTATAACTTCCAGAATCATGATTTGCCTTCACAATAAAAGGCACGTTTGGCGTATTGTCAGATGAAACATCCTGTAAATCATCAGTAATTAGAAATAATGGAATCAAATATTTATCCCCAACAACTGACTTTACATAATCTCTTACAGCAATTTTATCAGCGCAAACAGTATGTAATTCAGTTCTATAATATAATTTGAGCCATTGGATCTTCTCATTTAGTGAAATTGGATTATTTAAGTCTAACCTATATCCAAAAGATTTTTTGAATTTTAATTTAATTGCCTTTTCATCGCTTAGTCTTTTCCAATACCAATCATTGACCAGTTTAAACGGAAAAAAAAACATTTTAAAAAAGGAATATTTATGATATAAATTTTTTAAACTTTCAATCATTACATCTAAATTAAAATCAATTACATCCAATGAGAAAGATCCTTGTTTAAAAAATCTGACAACTTCTCAATGTCTTTTTTATAAAATTCAATTAATTCTTTTTTACTTTTATCTGAAATATCGTCTAATGAATTGTTTTTTATTGGCTTAGTATTTGTCTCTTTTAAAAAGCGCCTTATCTTATATCTTTTCTCTTCATTCGTTATAATATTCTTAAATGATTTGAGAAGTAATTTCCTAAACCAACTTTCTTTCGAAAAAATTAACCATTCAAGATACTTAACCCTTAAAACACCAGTTCTATTAAGTGGCTTTAATTCTGGATCATAATCTAAATCAATATTCAAAAATTCAAAAACATTTTTAATCTCAACAATAGGTCTTTCGATTAAATCATCATAAATAATAATCTTAATTTGGTCTTTTTTGAAATATTTCAAAAAATTCGAAATTTGTTTAAAGTACAACCCATGTTCTTTATAAGTCAACTCTGAAAGAACACTCTTATTATTTGACTGAAGTCTTATCTCCTCCTCTTTTAGTGCATCTTCAAAATCCAGAGTTTCCATATGATGCTTTACGGCAAACCTATAACTAGAAACAGCTCTTTCAATAGGGTTCCGAAGTATCAAAATGAATTTAGCATCTGGATTGAATTCTTTAATTCTTTTTATAGCACCTTCGAAAAAAATGTAATGTGCACTTCCTTGAAGAATAATTTTTTCATCATTATAAAAGCCATCATAAAAACTTGCTAAATATTCTAATCCCTTTTCTACATAGAATTCATCTTTAGTGAAAAAACCAAAATCTTTTACAGCTAGCGGAGCGCATATATCTGGGTGTTTGGAAAGTGAATGATACAGTGAGGTAGTAGCAGCTTTTTGTACTCCTATTAAAAATGTATTGGGATATATTTTTTTTTTCATCTTTATTTTAAAATTTGAATAAGAAATTCCTAAAAAACACACTAATTATATACTATTAAACTATTCTTATAACACATATGCAGCTTAATCATACTTCTATAATTACCCAATAGGACTACACAATCATCCCTGCAGCAACGGTCTCATTTGTATCATCATCAATTAAAATAACACTACCAGTATACCTGTTTTCTCTATATGAATCCACCATTAATGGTTTGGTTGTTCTAATTTTCACCTTCGCAATATCA
>Ga0079224_100013567_pt1 | contig 11351 bp, 7 predicted proteins | sample Stecom2015_FD_80414 | JGI IMG/M metagenome (GOLD analysis project Ga0079224, IMG submission 80414) | Agricultural soil microbial communities from Utah to study Nitrogen management - Steer compost 2015 | ecosystem: Environmental > Terrestrial > Soil > Agricultural land | place: USA: Utah...
ACAATTGAGAGGTGTGCGCGGATCTTGCGCGAGAACGGTGCGTGCGGCCACGGTAAACGCTGGCCGTGCGCTGCTTTATTGTAGTGTGCGAAAGCACCCGCAAACGTTGATATGAGCGTTAAAACCATCTTTGTGCTGTCGGCGGTGATAGCGATCCTCCTGATCCTTTCGCTTAGCCTTATCACTCCGTACTTTTTGATCGCGTTCATCGTTGTCGGCCCGATCATCGGCGTCGGCATCGTCGATATGCTCCAGAAGCGGCAGACGATCCGACGCAACTTTCCGATGATCGGAAATTTTCGCTACCTCCTTGAGACGGTTCGCCCCGAAATAATGCAGTATTTCGTCGAGACCGACACCGAAGGGAAGCCGATCAACCGCCTGTTCCGCTCGGTGATCTACCAGCGTGCAAAGAAGCAGACCTCGACCAGCCCGTTCGGCACGCAATGGGACGTCTATCGCCCGGGTTATGAATGGATCGAACATTCGATCTACGCGGCGAACCCGAAGGACCTCGAACAAGAGCAGAGAGTTCTCGTCGGCGGAAAGGATTGCCTGAAGCCGTATCTTGCAAGCCGTCTGAACATTTCGGGGATGAGTTTCGGATCGCTGAGCAAGAACGCGGTCCTCGCGATGAATGCCGGGGCGAGAATGGGCGGTTTTGCACAGAACACCGGCGAGGGCGGCATCAGCCCGTACCACCTTGAGCCGGGAGGCGATCTGATATGGCAGATCGGGACGGGCTATTTCGGCTGCCGAACGGAGGAAGGTGAATTCAGCCCGGAGCGTTTCCAGCAAAAGGCAACGCTCGACAATGTGAAGATGATCGAGATCAAGATCTCGCAGGGAGCAAAGCCGGGCCACGGCGGCATCCTGCCGGCTTCGAAGAACACCGAGGAGATCGCTGCCATCCGCCACGTCAAACCGCACACGACCGTTGATTCGCCGCCTTCGCACAGCACATTCAACAGCGGCGTGGGCCTGATGCGTTTCGTAAAACAGCTGCGGGATCTTTCGGGCGGCAAACCCGTCGGCTTCAAGATCTGTATAGGCAAGAAAGCGGAATTCATCGAGATCTGCGAAGCCATGATCTCGACCGGCATCAAGCCGGATTTCATCGCGATCGACGGCGGCGAAGGCGGCACAGGTGCCGCTCCGATCGAATTTGCCGATTCGATCGGCATGCCCTTAAGGGACGGACTGTCGTTTGCGGTCGATACGCTGCGTGGCTATGACCTGAAGAAGGACATTCGGGTGATCGCATCTGGAAAGGTTTTCAACGGTTTCCATATCGCGCGGCTCATCGCGATCGGCGCCGATATGGTGAACGTCGCACGAGCGATGATGCTCGCAACGGGCTGCATACAGGCGCTTCAGTGCAACCTGAACACGTGCCCAACAGGCGTCGCGACGCAGGATGAAAGACTTATCAAAGGGTTGAATGTTCAGGACAAATCGCACCGCGTCGCAAACTTTCACGAGGCGACCGTCAAGAGCTTTATCGAATTGATCGCGGCCTCCGGCGTCCATTCCGCAGACGAACTTCAGCGGGAACATATCTTCCGGCGTGTCGGTGCGACAAAAGTGATGAAATACAGCGATATCTATCCCGAGGTCGCCGTCGGCGAGTACCTGAAGAACGGGCCGCCGGAAGCTCCCAGCATCCACGAAACGATCTATTGATCGAGTCCGCGTCCCGCACGAAACCGTTTAGCCTGGGCGGCATTTCTGTTCGGATCTCGAAAAAAACATTTGACACGTACTTCACTATATCGTAATATCGCAATATTACGATATGGGAGCCACGAAGACCGAAGGTTTTACAAAACGACAGAATGAGATGGCGACGCTTGCGAAGGCCCTCGGGCATCCGGCGAGGGTCGCGATCATCGAATACCTTGCAAAGACCGGCACGTGCATCTGCGGAGACATCGTGGATGAGCTGCCGCTTGCACAGGCGACAATTTCACAACATCTAAAGGAACTCAAACAGGCCGGGCTGATAAAGGGAAACATCGATGGCAATGCTATCTGCTATTGCATCGATGAGCGAACGGTTCAGCGGATCACGGATTACCTTGTGTCGATCGCGGCCCGTTCGAAGAACAGCAAATGCTGCTAGCAAAAAAGGAGAAAAAAAATGCAGAGTGCAGAACAGATCAAAGACAGCGTAAGGCAAAAGTACAGCGAGATCGCGTTGCAGGACAAGACCGAGAATCGATCATCCTGTTGCGGTGCGGGCAGCTGCTCGACAGAGGTGTACAACATTATGACCGATGATTACGCGAGCGTGGCGGGCTACAACCCCGACGCCGATCTCGGCCTTGGATGCGGCCTGCCGACGCAGTTCGCAAAGATCAAGGAGGGAGATACGGTCATCGACCTCGGCAGCGGCGCCGGCAACGACTGCTTTGTCGCTCGACACGAAACCGGTGAGGATGGCCGCGTGATCGGTATCGATTTTACGCCCGCGATGCTCGAAAAAGCTCGAGAGAATGCCGCAAAGCTCGGATATTCGAACGTAGAGTTTCGCCAGGGCGATATCGAGAAGATGCCCGTAACCGCAAATATGGCCGACGTGGTCGTGAGCAACTGCGTGCTCAACCTCGTGCCCGACAAGCAGGCTGTTTTCAGCGAGATATTTCGCGTACTAAAGCCCGGCGGGCATTTCAGCATCTCGGATATCGTCCTCGTCGGTGAATTGCCCGAGAAGCTTCGCAACGACGCCGAAATGTATGCTGGCTGCGTCGCCGGAGCGATCCAACGAGATGACTATCTCGCTGCAATAACCTCGAGCGGCTTCGAGAATCTTGCGATACAAAAGGAGAAGCCGATCAGCATACCGCGCGACATCCTCGAGCGGTATCTGGACGCTCCGGACGTCGAAAGGGTCACGAGCGGTGCCCTTGGCATCTTCAGCATCACCGTGTACGCCGAAAAGCCAGCCGCCTGCTGCGCCACCACCTGCTGCAGCTAGGCCGTCTGCAACAGACTTACGTGTAGAAGCCTGCACGTAGTAATGGCTCTCTGAACGAATCCCGAATCTTTGCGCCCTTTGCGTCTTCTCTTTGTGTCCTTTGCGTTTAATCCACCGCATCTAACGCAAAGGCCGCAAAGCGAGGCCCGCAAAGACCGCGAAGAGAGCCGACCATTGCAGAAGTCCGCAGTAAGGGCGCTTTGAAAAGTCGGTCGATAATGTGGAAGCCTTTGCGCACTTGGCGAGAACTTTACGTTCTTCGCGTTTACGACATTCGTTTGGGCGGGATACTTGCCTTTACATTGATCCCTCTGATCAGAAGCCAGAGACAGGTGCCGATCTCACCGATCGCAGCGGGTTTTGAAGCGATCTCTGCGATCAAACTGGCGCCGTATTTCTCCGACATTGTCTCGCCGACAAAATCCACCAGGTAGCCGATGCATCCTAACATCAGGAACACGCCCAAGATCCGCGGCAGAAAGCCGGATTTATAAACGAGCCACCCAAATGGAAACAACCACAAGCCCCAAAAAACGTGTAGGATCAAGATCCCGCTATCGAAGCTGTTCAGTAGCATCGTCGCCTGCGCAGAGTTGACACCCTGTAGCTGAGCACCGTCAGTGATAAGCGATAATGCGGTGTACCTGCTCTCGAGATTGAGCATTGAGATCGGCACACTGACAACCGCAAGGAGAACCATCAGCCTTGCTGCCGTCTCGTTGACCGAATTCAGCAACCTATAGAGGATGAGGGGTAGGAAGAGAAATGCAAGGTAGCAGGCCGCGCTGCTGACCAGGCTTGCCCTATAGAGTGTTGCGGAGGCCGATATCTGTTGGAGCGTTCTCGTCGGATCATTCGGAGCGATGAGTGTTGACGGTACATATGCCAGGCTGAATATGCCTGTCAGCACAACGATCAGATAGACCAGGCCCGCCAACCTCGCGGTCGTTCGATCCATTCCTAGCTTCATTGACCGTCCACCTCCACCCTTTCCCAACGCCATGCGTACCAAACTATCAGGCCGGTCAGGAGGACCTCAACGAACGCGTAAAAGACATAAAAGCTTCGCCATTGAGAGATCGAGTTCAAACCGACCCACGCTACGAATAGGGAAAAGAAAGAGCCGAATACAATGTTCAAGATCCTGCTAAGGGATGGTTTAAGGATCATGGATAAACAGACCATCAATGCAGGTACCAATAGTAGCAAGCCGGCAATAAATAGCTTCGCCGGAGTATCGAGCATCGATGCCCCGTTCATTAATTCCTCCACCTTGTGAGGAACATACAGCTCAAAATAGTCACCGTATAAGTAACAAAACGTTACCGAGGCCCAGAGGGCGGAAAGCTTGAGCCTTACGTTCACCCGAAAGTCGTGTAGTTCGCTGTTCTTCATTGCTTTGAAGATCTCCTGTAGATGCGCTTGCGAAAAATGATCAAGATCGGACAAAGTGTGATACGGCGCGAAGGGGTGGATCGTTCGATGAAAAGGCAAAATTCGGGAAGGGAGGCTGTTGTCTTCGGGCGCAAGACGTGGCAGCCGGATGATCCGGGCTCTATTCGAATATGATCCGCATCGACCGGAGATCCATTGTCATTTTCGCGAACTGCCAGATAAGGTCCTGTCCCAGATTACCGTCCAAATACTCGCTTTTATCATTGAGTTTTTCGGTAATGACCCTTGCGTTTTCGAAATGAACCTTTCTGTTTGCGACTGTCAGGTCCAGGGCTTCAAGAATATAGCCGGCCACTTCTTTAGATCCGCCGGAGCCGCCGAGCATGATCTTTCCGGGTTTGGCCCGCTTAGTGATATTTTGCTCATCCGCTTTGAAGAATGATCGATAGAACGTCGAGCCGTCTGCACCTGAATCAAGGCTGAAGACCATTCTGCGGCCTTTGTGAACACCTGCAACTAGAGGAAGAAGGCCATCGAAACAGAGATTCTGTTTTACTTTGGAAGCGGCTGGTTTTATTGACACAGAGAATGCGTCCTTCCTGGTGATCGAAAAGTTGCCGAGAGCTTCGATAACCGGGAAGCCGATGATCCCATGAATTTGGTAGTCGATCTGGGGGAAAAATAATGCCTTGTCTTCAAAGACCAAAAAGATGACATTCTTGACGACCGCCTCACCAAGCTTTACGTCGGCGACTGCAAGCTTTGAGTTCACATTTGCGTCGGTGGACGAGCCGACGGAAACTGAGGATTCGATGATCTTGAGGCCGAGCTTTTTTGCGGTTGACGCAGTAACGACCGAAATATTTGCCCCCGTATCGAAGACGAGATCCATCGGTTGTCCATTGACCTTGACCGGAAGATTCAGTAGGCCCGCTTTATCCCGTGAACCCTGAAGAGCAATACCCTCTTTCATCTCGACCTTTTGCGGCAAAACATCCCGTAGAGCATTCCACAATCCATAGGAGTTTTTGTAGTCCGCGACCTTTTCCGCACGGGCCTTATCCTTGAAACGCTCGATCAAGATCTTATAGGTTTCTGCTGCCTTTCCATACTGGTTGATCTTGGTGTACGAATCGGCCAATTCCTCATACGCCTCAACTAAATGTTTCGTGTCGCCGCTTTGCAAGTATCGTCGAAAAAACTTGATCGCATTTTTGTTTTGATTGAAACGGTTGGCAATGACCCCGCGATAAAATAAAAGGTTCGCAGACCTTCTCTCTGAATGTTTCGCCAGTTCGTCCCGCAGATCAAAATACTGCTTGTTTTGATACAGGCTGTCCAACCTGTTCTGGGCAAATACGGCCGAGCCGAGCAGGCTGAGTAGAAGCAGAACAAGGAGTATCTTTGCAAAGTCTTTCATAGGATCTTGTCGGCCCCTCTCGGACCTTCCACTATTGCGTTCCGATAGACCTCGAAGCTCAGTTCGACGAATTCGCGCCGCCATTTTATCTATACCGATCGTTTCGAAAGCCGTTCTGATCAGGCAGGGACTTTGTTGCATCTGCTTCGATGCGCGATGTCCTAGCTTCGATGCCCGAACCACCGGCCGTTAGCGTTGTAAAAACCGAATTCCGCCGAAAAGAAAGACGAGGCCGAAACCTCGTCCGATCAGAACAACTGACCGCCCATTGCAGGCGGCAGTTCACAGATTCTTAATGATGCTCTTTTGCGCCTTCCGGAGTGCCGTGATAGATCTCGGAGCCGGTTGAGACGAATTCGCGCGCCTTTTCGCTCATACCGACGGCGCGGGCTTTTTCCCATTCAACAATCCGATGCTCTGGAACGACTAAAGACGGCTAGATGATTAGGCCGATACCCGTACTTCCCTCCCCAATAACATGTTCAGTTAGCAAGGCTTCAATAGCTCTTTCAATTACTTCTTTCAAGGCTCGGCCTGTCCTGGTAAATCCAAAAACAGAACGGACCTCATTTATCAGGTGCTCTTTCGTGAATTTATGCCCGCCTTGCAAAATTAATAGAATTGCGCCACGAATCTCTTCAGGAGCAATTCGTTCGGCAGGAATTCCTGTTTCATTTCTTGAACGAACTCGAACTTTACCATCTGGTTTCCATACGAATTCACCACGAAGTTCGATAAGCTTGGCACGTGCCATTATTTGCAAAACGCCCATTATTCGTGCAGAGATATTGCTTCCGGCCCTTTGATCCCAAAAAGAAGCGGTGCGTGTGAAAATGTCTTTCAAATGGATAGGTGCTTCTTTTTCAATGATTAATAGTAAAATCTCAGTAATCTGCTGGACGCTTGCCTCAACCAGTGAATGGGAACTATTTCTCCGACCGACCTTTGTAATTTGATAGTGCTCGGCGCCTGGGCGAACATAACCGTTCTGTACTGCGTGGCTAATAACATCAGACCCTTCCGCCTCATCTAATTTACCTGAGGAGTTCCGTGCTTGTGTTTTAGGACCTCCTTCGATGAATACTTGATGTAGTGTCTCTTGCTGATTAGCACGTCGTACATTCTCACGGGAGAGTGCTATCAGCTCAAGTAATCTCTTGACTTGCCCATGCCGATCCTTGAACCAGTCGGTTGACCATACTCGGTGGATCTCCCAGCCTCTTTCTTCAAGAACCTGTTGACGTAGACGATCACGGTCGCGGGCTGTTTCGGAGGCATGGTAAGCCACGCCGTCGCATTCGATTCCGCAAACAAATCTCCCTTTTGCTTCGTCATCCTGAACACCGAAATCAATCCGGTAACCCGAAACACCAACCTGCGGAATCAACGAAATTCCAAGTCGCGTAAGCTCCTGAAAAACTTCAAGTTCAAAAGGTGATTCGGTTTCATTAACAGCTGAGATAATTGGATTATCTAGATGCTTATGCTCGGCATACATCAGAAAATCTCGGAGCAATTTTGCACCTTTCGAAGATGTGGCTGCAAGATTAATGTCCTCGGCTTTAATTGATGAAAAAACACGCATCAACTTCTTTGCTCTCGTCGTCAAAACATTCATTCTTCGCCATCCGTTTTCGCCATTAAGCGGCCCGAAATTATAGCGAAGTCTTCCATCGTGTGCCTTAGCATAAGTTACGCTCAGGAAAATAACCGCTCGTTCATCGCCTTGAATGTTTTCGAGGTTTTTTACGAAAAATGGTTCGTCTTTATTTCGGTCGAAAAACGGCTCAAGACTCGGGTCTATGCGGCGGCGCAGCTCAAGTTCATCTTCAATCGCTACTTGTTGACGAAGGTTAAATGTTCCAACGCCAAGCGATAAGTTGTGATTCTTCCTGGCGTGTTCGACAACTGCATCGGCAACTCGGCGAGCTTCCGCAATATTCAAACCCTTACCTTCATAAACACCGTCCGGCACAAATTCAAAATGCAAACCGGAATCGTAAGCGTCGGTTTCGACACTTGGAAAAGTATATAGGTCAGACTCGTAGAAACTGACATTTGAAAAAGTGATCAATGATTCATGCGAACTTCGATAATGCCATTTCAGACGACTGCTTGGCACACCACTACTCATCACTTCCTCCAAGATGCTTTGTGAATCATCAACCAAAGGCAACCCGTCGTTGTCGGTTTGAACATTAACTTGTCCGCTGGCAACGGCAAAGAAATTGGTTGGCGGAAGTTGTTTCGGATCGCCGACGACCACGACTTGCTTGCCTCTTATGATCGCACCAACTGCATCCTCGGTCGGCAGCTGCGACGCTTCGTCGAACAAGATCAAATCAAACTTTGCTGTCTCTGCATCGAGAAGTTGAGCAACAGATTGTGGACTCATCATAAAGCACGGCTTGATTGTACGAATCGCATCCAAACAATTTCGCATCGTAATGCGAAGCGGCATTAAACCTCGCTGTCGGTTTAACTGGGAACGCAATATTGCCATCTGTTGTTTAATGACATCTTGCTGCAAATTAGTTTGAAGAGCATTTCGCATTCGGCCAACCAAATTAGTGCGATTCTGCTTTAAGATTTTCTCATCCAATTCTCGAAATTCCTTGACCCTCTGTTCGTGAGTTAGCGTTTGAAAATCTCTTAATTCGGATCTTTCCTCAACAACTTGCGACAACCATTTTTGATAAAAAGCTCGCCGGAAAACTTGCGGTAACTCGGAAAACGAAATTTGCTCTCCGATTACCCAATCTAAAATCTCTTTAGCAAAACTTCTTTCTATCTTGTGTCTTACTGATTCAAATGCAGCCCATCCGGATGCGAGAGAAAGATTGTCCAAAATATCTCTGATGCGAAGCGCGGTCCTACCAATTTCGGTATTTAAGAAATAGTTCTTATCCCAACCGACCAAGGTGCAAAACTCCTGCAAAAGTTCCGTAATTTGCAACGAATCTTGTCGGAGTCCTTGTAGAAAACTTACATCGGGAGCGGGATTGGTGGCGGTCGAAATTGCCTGCTCCTTTAACCCTTTTTCGATATAAAGTTGCCGAAATTCCAACACCCATTTAATGTAGTTTTCGAGTGCTTCCCAATTAGAGTTTTCACCCTGCCACAGATCGCCGAACAGTTCCGTGCCGAGTTGTTTCTGCAACTTGAAATCGTTCTGCCGACGCATATATTCGACAACCCATTTCATATCGTTTGCCTGCTCAATCAGCGAAGCGTCGTATGAAGGTTGTCGCAACGAAAGCCAACGCTTCTTAATAGCTCGATAACGGCCATCACAAATAGCCAAAAAGCTGAAAAACCCTTCAGACTTCTTTTCGACATATTCGATTTCTTCGGTTGGTTCTTGTTCAAATGCCTGCGATGTAAAACTCTGTTCGGCACGCTTTCGAAAATCTATGAGTTCGCGTCCTTGCTCTATAAGACTCAATGCTTCTGGCGGTGCATTGTTCCACGCCTCGCTAACTAAAATTTGAAACGAAACGCCAGGCGAGCGGGCAATCGTGGATGCAACAACGCTGGCCGCTTCGATGTCCGTAAAAGTTCTCAGGTGCGACAAACCCAAGACGCTTTCCAATTTTTGAGCTTCGAACTTAAAAGCACCTATCTTTTCAAGTACTTCGGTTCCGCGTGCCGAAATTTCATCAATATTGTTTTCCGAATAAAAAGTTTTGGTGGTTTCCCGCCACGGATGATTTTGCGGTGAGCCGATAATTTTTGCGGCCTCCACTAGATCATCAATTTCCCGAAACACGTCTGTTAATTCCGTTTGAGAAACATTGAAAATATCAGCCGAAAAAAGAACTTTCGGAACGTTTAAGACTTTGTCTAGCTCGCCGTAAATTCGATATGGCGAAAGACCCAGAACTCCATACGGCTGATGAACCGCATTTGTATAATTGGTCAATAATTCTCGGACTACAGGCAATCGTTGGGTAGCGGTTTCGGCGATGTCTATACTTTGCAAAGACGCATCAAGCGCCGCTTTCAAATCCTGCATTACACTTCGTTTGTTAGCCTTTGTCGAATGAAGTTCCAAACAAAATTCTCCCAAACCGACCGCACATAATCGCCGATAAACAACTTCCAACGCCGCCATTTTTTCTGCAACAAATAAGACGGTTTTACCTGTTGAAAGAGCCTGTGCGACAAGATTCGTGATTGTCTGAGACTTTCCTGTTCCCGGTGGACCTTCCAAAACCAAATCATAATTTTGTGAAACCGTTGCGATTGCTCGAAGCTGACTCGAATCCGCATCGACTACTTGCATACAATTTTCTGGAGCAAAGTTTTTATCCAGTGAAATCGTTCTAATGCCGTCCGGTAGCCCGATGAACGTATCGCCTTGCTTGTTAATAATCTGATCAAAAATTTTATTTGCGTTAATCTTTTCCGTGTTCTTTTCGAGGTCTTTATACATCACCAGTTTTTGAAAAGAAAAAAGAGCGAGATAGATTTCATTGGTTATTTGCCATTCGGTCTGCGTTGAAACCCCTTCTTTGACCGCATCAAAGAAACTCTGCACATTGTAATTTTCATCAGCATAGTCAACTTCCGGCAAAGCAATCGCATAATTTCTTTGCAGGTATTCGATTAAAGAAGGATTCACGATTACATCATCATCAGTTGCTTTGACCTTAAAACCTTCGCGGGCTGATGCTCGCAATAATTCTACAGGAACTAAAATCAAAGGAGCTTTATAAAACTCATTCGAGTTATTACTTTCTTTGTAATGCAACATCCCAAGAGCCAAAAAGAGTGCATTAATCCCTTGTTCTTCGAGAACAGAACGGGCTTGTTCTTCAAGTCGCCGAAGCGATTTGTCCAAATTTTCAGGCAAAGCATTTGTTTGCAGAAAATCGTCTGTAAAGTTATTTGCTAAATTTTCCGTTTGATAGGCTGAAAACAATGAGTAATTGGTTTGCGTATTTTGCATTGCCTCGTCATTTTCAATTTCATCAAACAAAGTTTCCATATTAGGTGATTCATCTTCATTCGGCGGAATTGGTTCATCTTTCGACTTGAATTTTAGAGTTTTCCCTTGCTGGCACAGTAATTTAAATATCTCTACCGGCAGTTCATTAATAACAGTAACGGTCGAAACTTTATTTACGCTGAAATTTAACGCACGATTTCTTTTTGAAAGATCAAGAAGTTTGCCCTTCCATGCATTCACAGTAGCTATAAGTCGTTCATTCTGCATAAATTTCACGTCATTTGCTTATTTAGAGATTTCTCAATGATGTTCCTTCGCCCCATCGGAGTGCCGTGATAGATCTCTCCGCCGGTTGAGACGAATTCTTTTGCCTTTTCGCTCATACCGACGGCGAGGGCCTTTTCGGCTTCGACGCCGTGTTCAGCGGCGAATTCGCGGACCTCTTGCGTGATCTTCATCGAGCAGAAATGCGGGCCGCACATTGAGCAGAAATGGGCGAGTTTTGCGCCTTCGGCAGGAAGCGTTTCGTCATGAAACTCTTTCGCCTTTTCGGGATCGAGGCCGAGGTTGAATTGATCTTCCCAGCGGAACTCGAAGCGCGCTTTGCT
>Ga0079224_100013568_pt1 | contig 11351 bp, 14 predicted proteins | sample Stecom2015_FD_80414 | JGI IMG/M metagenome (GOLD analysis project Ga0079224, IMG submission 80414) | Agricultural soil microbial communities from Utah to study Nitrogen management - Steer compost 2015 | ecosystem: Environmental > Terrestrial > Soil > Agricultural land | place: USA: Utah...
CGGGCCCATCCGCATCGCCCGGCCCATCAGCAGCCCCAGGCCCATCAGCATGGCCGGGCTCATCGGCATCGCCGGGCTCATCAGGACCGCCGGCCGGGTCGGGGCGTTGGTCATCCTCCTGGGACGGTTCCGGCACCTCGTCCGCCGTGTGCCCCCCGGGCGAAGGTGCCCGGTCCGCAGGCACCGCCCCCGTCTCCGACCGCACGGGCACGGCCCTGACGGCGCGGGCAGCGGCCTGTGCCGTCGTCGAGAACGGCACGTGGTGGGCGTACGTCCGCGTCACCAGCCGCCCCTCGGGGGTGTGCTCCCGCACCCGGCGCAGGTAGCCGTGGGTCTCCAGTTCCCGCAGTGCGACGGCGATCCGGCCCCGCCCCTCGGGGAAACGCTCGGCGAGGCTGCGGATGTCGACGGAGGTGCCCTCGGGCACCGACAGGATGTGGGCGGCGAGTCCGATCGCGGTCAGCGACAACTCCCGGTGCTGGGCGAGATGGTTGCCGATCAGCACGTACTGACCGGACTGGTACGTACGTACGTGGGTGACACCGGAGGGGGTGGCGGATCGGCGAACGCCCTGATGCGGACGCGGGGCGGGGATAGGCTTCTGCTCAGCCATGGGGGAAGGCCTTTCTCTTCCTCGGTGGTCAGGCCCTCGCTTTGGGAGTGCTAGTCCCAGCGGGGGCCGCTTCCTGCACGGATTCCGGGCTTATCGGCTTACGAGGGCGTCGAGTTGGTCGACTGCCCCTGCGCCGAGACTGCCCGCCCGACCAGCCGCCGCGCCAGTCACTTCGACCGATTTCACCCACCCGAGTGATCAAGACCAGGTTTGGTGGGGTTGGTTGGTTATTTCCCTGGGTTCTTAAGTCTTTTACCGCCCGAAGCCCCGGCGTCCCGCCCCACCACAGCCCGCCTTCCCGGGCGCCGGTGACCAGCCGGCCGAACGGTCTGAGGACCCGACGGCCTCGCGGAACGGCCCGTAGAAGGCGGACGCGTACTTCGCGGTGCAGGCGAGAATGGCGACGTCCTCGCGGCCGATCTGGTCGAGGGCGTCGCGGATGACCCCGACCTGACCGTCCATCATCCCGCTGGGGCCCACCACATGGGCCCCGGCGTCGGCCTGGACCTGCGCCATCTCGGCGTACCGCTCGAGCGTGGCGTCGTTGTCGACCCGCCCCTGCTCGTCCAGCACCCCGCAGTGCCCGTGGTCGGTGGTCTCGTCCAGGCACAGGTCGGACAAGACAAGCAGCCCGCGATCGGCACCGGCTCGCTCCCGGCCCTCGCGCACGAAGGCCGGGAGGATGAAGTCGGCGGGGTGCAGCCGGGTCTCGGCGACCATCCGACGCATCGCCGGAGTGGTCCGCAGACGCCGGGGCCGAGTACCGGGAAAGGATCCCCACGTCGTCATACCACCTACGCTACGCCCGCCCCGACGGTGCCTTTGCCGACGGCCGGTCGGACGGGCAGCGAAGCTCTGATCACCCTCAAGATCCTTTACATGGTTACTGGCTGGTAGATACGTTCGTTTCGACCACAGAGGTGATGGTCACCTCAGAACACAACGCAATACGGGGATTTGGCATGACCACCAAATTCGATCGAAACACCCGGCACTTCGCTTCCTCGCGACGCACCGGAGCCATGATCGTCGCCGGCGTCACCGCTGGTGCGATCCTGGCCACCGCGACCGGGGCACACGCCACCGAGGCCATGGCTCGACCGGCCACCGCGGTTGCCGCAACCACCGGCATCCACGACCCGGGCTTCACCGCGGCGGAGCAGGCACAGGGTGCCGCCATCGCCGAGGGGATGGCGGAACTCGGCATCACCGAAGAGGAGTTCGCCGCCGCACTCGAGGTTGCCCTGTCGAGGCCGACTCCCAACCAGGAGGCCCTGCGCAAGCGCCTCACCGCGCTCCCGGCCCAGCCGTCCGCGGCTCAACTGCTCCAGGCCGCGTATCCGGGAGACAGTGAAGCGCAGGCCGGGCTCCTTCCGGTGTTCTCCAAGCAGGAGGTGCGCAGTGCTGCGCTGGCCCAGCTCGCTCCGGCCTCCTCGGACATGAGCCCGAGGATGGCGGCGATGGGGTGGTGGGACCAGACGAAGTTCATCACCAAGTGCAGCGCTGCCATCGCCGCAGTCCTCATCAGCTTCGCGCCGGCTGGTTCCAGTATCAAGGTCGCCCGGGCAGTGGCACTGTTCAAGAAGTACGGGGCGAAGAAGACCGCAAACATCATCTGGCGCTTCGTGAACGGCAAGCATGTCGGCTCCAAGGAGCGGGAGGCCGTCAAGGCGTTCATCGGCATCTCCGCCATCTCCAACGCGTGCAGTAAGTGAGGTGAGGGCGTTGACGGTCGAGCACGTCGCTGTGGCGGTGTTGGCGGTCGAGGTCGTCATCATGGTGCTTGCGCGAGTAGGCACCGAGCGCCGCCATTGGAATCATGCGCAACGGGGCGCAGCCGCCCCGCTCGAGCGGGATGACGTCACTCGTGCGTCGGGAGTGTTGTACGCGATCGCCGCGGTGGCGATGGTGGTAGGAGCCGTAGTGACGCCGGTCGCGCTGACGCTGAGGGCAGTCGGCACTTTCGCGTTGTTCGGCATACTCCTCCCGGCCTTCGCCGCGAACTCTGTGCTGGTGCTGTCAACACGGGGCAACCCCGCGGCAGTCACCGTCCCGCAACGGGGCCTCGCGTTCGCGGTTGCCGCGGGTGGCGGCGTCCTGTCAGCCGCCCTGGTCTGACGAACACGTCAAAGAGCGGGCTTCCGACGCCGGTACCTGGAAGCCCGCTCTTCCGGCGTGGCGAGCGCATGCCGACATCTCAGGAGGCAAGGCGTCGAGCGGGTGGGTGCCGGCCGTGCCACCGAGGTCAGCCTGCTGCGTCATGCTGGGCGCCTCACACCGTCGGCCACAACCAAGACAGTGGGGGCGACCGTCGACGCGGCCCCGTGCCCAGTGCATCCGCCACGTACCGGCCCAGCTCCGACCGCATGTCCGCGAGCGCGAACAGCACAACGCCCCCCGCGACGCACACGTGCAAGCGGCCGACGGGTTTCCGCGACGACCGGATGTCAGTGCGGCCGGTTACGGTGCCGACGTGACCGAGACCCACGGCGACGACCGCCGCTTCCCGCCCGCCCTCGCGGACCTGGCCCGCGTCGGCGTCGACTACGCCGACGGCGAGGGCATCGACTTCGAGCCCTACGACGCCTTCAGCTCCGCCGATGAGACCGCGCACTGGCTCCGCCAGTGGACCGGCAACCCCGAACTCGACGGTGACGCCTACCGGCTCTTCGGCCAGGACGGCACCGGCGGCACCGCCGCCCTCTGGTACGCCCGCCCCGGCCGGCCCCTCGCCGAGCAGCCCGTCGTCTTCCTCGGCTCCGAGGGCGAGCGCGGCGTCATCGCCGGAAACCTGTCCGACTTCCTCTGGGTCCTCGCCGACGGCGTCGGCCCCATGGAGGTCGTCCTGTTCCGTGACACCGGCCCCCGCCCGACCACCACCCCCCCCGCCGACCTCGCCGCCCGCCACGCCACCACCCCGCGCCGCCCCGCCGCCACCGTCGTCACCGAGGCCCAGGCCGAGTTCCCGGACTTCTCCGAGCACATCGACGCACTCTGCCGCTGACGTCACCGAAGCCGGCCGGGCCTCAGCTCGGCCCACACCGTCTTGCACGGGAACGGTCCCGGCAGCACGCCCCAGTCGTCGGCCTCCTCCTCGACCAGCAACAGCCCGTAACCCGACTCACCGGGCTGCGGTACGGCGCCCCCGCGTACCGGCTCCCTCTCGCCCCGGGGGTCGGTCACCTCGATGCGCAGCACCCCGCACGCGGTCACGGTGAGCGTGAGCCGGAAGCCTCGCCCCGGGACACGTCCGTGCCGGGCCGCGTTCGCCGCGAGTTCGGCGACGATCAGCCGCGCCGGGTCCACCGGCAGCCCCCAGCACTCCAGTCGCTCGGCGGCAAGCAGGCGGGCCAGGCGAGCACCCCGGCGGGTGGCGGAGAGGGGCACGGAGTAGTGCAGGTGCGGGACGGATGATGCTGCGGTGACTTCTCGCTTCATGTCGTTCAGCGTGTTCAACCGCACGCCACCTGTGAAGGCGGATCCGCCCGGGCGGACGGAGGCTGCCCGGGCGGGTCCGGGACGCCCCTCAGGGGGACGGCAAGGCAAGGCAGGGCATGTCCGGGTGCCGCACGCGCTGTTGACTATCGCGCACGCAGAGGGTGAAAGTCTCCAGCCCCGGCCGCCCCGCCGTGTCATGGGCATCGAGCATCGACTCGACCCGTTCCCACAACCGGACGCGCCCTCCCTCCCGCACCCGCCAACCGCCGTCCGCGTCCGGCATCAGCTCGGCAGCCGACCCGCTCACCACGTCGACGAGGTGCACGCCGTCGCCGCAAGTGAACAGCTGAGCGTCGGGCACCGCGCACTGTGCGAGGAAGCGCAAGGAGAAGGCTTCCTCGGTCGCGGCGGTGATCCGTTCGGGGGCATGCCGGGCGACGCGAGACTTCCCCGGCAGTTCCGCGGCCCAGTGGGCGGGGTTGCCGAAGGCCGGCGCAGCGTGCGTGCGCGCCGCCATGAAGGAGACCGTGCCGCCGAGCAGGTGCCCCTCGGCCGTACCGTCCCCGTCCACGCTGAGCAGGACGCGGGCGTATCCGTAGAGCCAGCCGGAGAGCGTCAGCAGGATCTTCCCGCCCGGTCGGGTCTGGGCGAGCAGAGCCGGGGGCACGGACCGGAACGAGCAGGCGGCGACGATCCGGTCGAACGGGGCCTCGGGCCAGTACCCGTACAGCCCGTCGGCGACCGCGAGGGTGGGCGCGTAACCGCAGCCGTGCAGCGCGTTCGCGGCGCGTTCCAGCCGGCGCGGATCCACCTCGATGCTCGTCACACCGTCCGACCCGAGCCGTTCACAGGCGAGCGCGGTCGAGTACCCGGTCCCCGTGCCGATCTCCAGCACCGTGTGCCCCTCCCGGACATCGGCGTCGGCCCACATACGCACCACGAGTGACGGCAGCGTGGAGGACGAGGTCGGGGCGCCGCCGTGCCGGTCGGCCGGGTGCTCCCAGTCGGGTTCATCACCGTCGAACTGTGTGATGAGCGTGGTGTCGGAGTACGCGGCGGCCAGCCAGCGCTCCTGGTCGAGCTCGGCGGTGACCGGCTGCCACAGCGTCAGTCCCCGCCCGTCCCGCTCCTCGCCGGGCAGGTAGAAGCCGGGCACGAACCGGTGCCGGGGCACCGCCTCCACCGCTGCCCGCCACGCCGGATCGTCCAGCGCCCCGCGAGCGGCGAGGTCCTCCGCCAGGACCGCGCGCAACCGCGCGGCATCGGTTTCGAGGTCGACGGGCAGCGTCATGGACGGCCCTTCCTTTCCACGGTGAGCAGGTCGGCGAACGCCTCGGTGATGTCCTCGGCGTCGGGAAGCCAGCCCCATTGCCCGTTCGGGTTGCACTCGATCACCGTCCAGTGCTCCGCGTCGTCCCCGTCCCCCGTGAGCGCGAAGTCGAAGCAGCCGAAGGCGAGCCCGAACGAGGCCAGGTAGGCGTGCAGCGCTGTCTCAACGGACGGCGGCACGGTGATCGGGGCGTGGTGCAGGGCGTCCCAGTCGCCCCGCCGCCAGTCCAGCGCGCCGTCCGGTGCGGCGATCCGCTGGGCGAAGACTCGACGGCCGACCACGGTGACGCGTACGTCACCGGTCTTGGGGATCTCGGCCTGGAACAGGTGGGCGGTCACGGCGAGCGTGTCGTCGAAGTCGGCCGGGTCGACCCGCTGGGTCCAGACCGCCCCGGCGCGCCCGTCGTCACCGACGGGCAGCCCACGGAACGTCTTGCAGACGACGGGCCCGTACTCGGCCGCGAACTCCTCGGCCTTCCTCCGGTCGTTGGTGATCAACGTCGAGGGAATCCTGAGCCCGAGCCGGGCGAACCCACGGAGCTGGGCGGGCTTGGACTCCGCACGGCCCACCGCGGCCGGATGGTTGACGTACCGGGCAGCGGACAGGGCGTTCAGTACGCCGCCGAGCCCGTGCCGCGCCTCGGTGGCGGCGAAGTCCCGCTGCTGCCCGGGCAGCTGGGCGAACCGGGTGGCGTACGGAGTGGGACGGCGGTAGTACACCGCCGTCACCTGCTCCGTCTCCACCTCCCGGCTGGCCGTACGCAGCCATCCGCTCCACGCCGGACGCTCCGCGTCGACACGGAAGCCGAACGTCAGGGCGGGACCGATGTCGGCGGGGTCGACCCGGACAACCGGCACCTCCCGCGCGTTCAGCGCGGCGACGACCCGGTCCGCGGTGACGTCCTCCAGTGCGGTGACAACCAGGACGGTGGAGGCCATCGGTCAGTCCGATTCGTAGTCGGTGGTGCTGTCGTCCTGCGTCTGCGGCTGCGGACCGTTCCCGTCGCCGCCCCCGGACACGGAAGCGGTACCGGTCGTCCTCGACGTTCCGTGCCTGCCCATCTCGACCGGCCGCCCGGCGGCGTCGGTGTAGCGGGCGGTCTGCGTGACGGGGTCGAGCGCCACGGTCGCGTACGGCGGCGGCCCGACCGGCAGCCGGTCGGTGACCAGGCGCAGCGCCCAGGGGGCGGCGGGGGCGAGTGTCGTCATGGGGGTTCCCTTCTCTGTTCCACGATGCGGAGTTCCCGATTCTCGCCACTCAGTGTGCTCACCCACGAGCGGACTGTGTACGCGGACGGGTCGTACGGCCGTCGGCTGTACGCCGGGTGCCCGGTTTCTGTCCGCCCTGCCCGGGGTGACCGGGTGCGGGCGACCGGAGTTGATCCGGGGAAGGGCGCGCGACGGGAGGGCGATGGGTATGAGCGAGTGGGAAGCGGGGCTGGACGACGACGAGGCCGGGGCCGTGATGCGCACGGTCACCCGGCAGTTGAAGCTGTGGCGAGAGGCGGCCGGCCTCACCCAGGCGGAGTTCGGGGCGGCGATCAAGTACGGGGAGGAGACGGTCTCCTGCGTGGAGCGGGGGCGACGGATCCCCCGGCCGGAGTACCTGGACGCGGCGGACGAGGTACTGGGCGCGGGCGGCAAGATCTCCGCGATGAAGAAGGACGTGGCGGAGGTCCGGTACCCGAAGAAGGTCCGGGACGTAAAGCGGCTGGAGGCGGAAGCCGTCGAAATCTGCTCGTACAGCAACTCCGTCGTTGACGGCTTGCTGCAGACCGAGGCATACGCGCGGGCTGTGTTCAGCTCTCGGCGGCCACCCTTCACGGAGGAGGAGCTAGAGCAGCAGATGGCTGCGCGTACAGCTCGCCAAGAGATCATCAGCGGCGACACCTCGCTGCCCGTCTTCAGCTTCGTTCAGTGCGAGTCGACGTTGCGACGCCCCTACGGGGGCAGAATGGTGATGCGCGAGCAGCTCGAACGACTGTTGCAGTTGGGTAAGTTGCGGAGCGTTGACCTCCAGGTCATGCCTCTTGGGCGTGAGGGGAACGCCGGGGTCGATGGCCCCTTCCGAGTCCTTCGACTCAAGGATGGAACCACTGTGGGATCCAACGAAGTTCAGCTCACCAGCCGTGCGATCGTCGACCCGAAACTCATTCAGATCCTTGAGATCCGCTACGGGACCATCCGATCTCAGGCTCTCACTCCCGAGGAGTCCCTGGCCTTCATCGAAAAAATGCTGGGAGAGCCATGAGCTTCAAGCCTGCGTTTGAGAACGGGACAGCACTCATGTGGATAAAAAGCAGCTACAGCACGGATGACGGCCCGTCCTGCGTCGAAGTAGCCTGGAAGAAGAGCAGCTACAGCGGCGCTGATACTCCCTCCTGCATCGAGGTGGCCGCCGCCCCCGACCACATCCTCGTCCGTGATTCCAAAAACCCGGACGGCCCCCGCCTTGCCCTCACACCCACCACCTGGACCGCTTTCCTGCCGTACGCGTCAAAGCAGTGACGTAGCCAACACACGTGGCCCGCGCCCGGATACACGGGTCCGGGCCACGCGTGCGTGTCAGTCGGAGGACGGGGCCGCTACCTCCTCCGCCGAGCCCTACCCCCCGCGCCTGCTGCAAAGTCTCCGCGATCGCGGCGAACTCCTCCAGCGCGGCCTGGAGGTCCTCGACGATCTCGGCGGCCAGCACCTCGGGCGCGGGCAGGTTCTCCGGGTCGTCGAGGCTGGGGCCGCGGAGCCAGGTGATGTCGAGGTTGGCCTTGTCGCGGGCGACCAGTTCCTCGTACGTGTACGCCTTGAAGCGCTCCGTCTCGACGCGCTTGGAGCGGTCCTCGTCGGGGCGGTAGCACTGCACGAAGTCACCGAGGTGAGCCCGGGTGAGCGGGTTCTGTTTGAGGGTGAAGTGGGCGACCGTTCCGGTGCCCACTACGGCAGCGGACCACGCCATGCGGTGAGCAGCAGTGTGTCGGCCGATCGTGGTCCCTGCCCGGCGGGCAGGAGGACGCCGCTGATCCGGGTGAAGCCGGCTTCGTCGAGGAGTTTGACCCACACGTGCTCCTGAAGCACCCAGCGGCGCATCGTGGCCGGCTCCCCCTCCGGGGTCCTGGCCGGAATGTCGGCGTGCTCCACGTCGGGCTGAGCGGGCGCACCGCCGAGGTAGTGGGCGAGTGTGGAGAACACCAGCCGTCCGCCCCGCCGCAGCGCGGACGCCGCCGCCGGCAGCAGCTGACGCGGCTCGGTGAAGTCGACCGCGCCGAACACGCTGTAGAGCACGTCATACCTGCCGGACGCCGCCCGCAAGTGCTCCACGACGTCCGACCGCACCAGTTGCAGGCGCGGCGCGAGGTGGCCGTACAGGTCCGTGGCCATGGCGTGCTGAGCGGGTGAGGCGTCGACGGCGACAACCCGGGCAGGCCGGTGGTGGACGGCCAGGTGGGCGGCGTGCCGGGCGGCGCCCGCCCCGAGGTCGCCGACGCACAGTCCGGACAGGTCACCGAGGATGTCCGCCCCGGGCCCCCGGGCCTGGCCCCAGGCCCACCGGAACGTGTCGGGCACGGTCCGGTCGGTGGCGTGGCGCGTGCGGCCGTAGTGGTGCCACAGGTCTGGGGAGGCAGGAGCTGTCACTCGCCCCATGGTGGCGGGTGCAGCCTCCAGGAGGGCCGGTTCGCGGGAATCTCAACCGGACGTGTCCTGGACTCCGGCAGCCGGCCGGAGTCCAGGACACCGGGGCGGCTCAGTGGGAGTCGCTGCCGGGGTGGCACGGGCTGCACTTGGCGGCGTCCTGCCAGAGCGGCAGGTCGACCTCCCAGCCGTCGGCCGCGACCCGGTGCGCGGTCTTCATCACGGAGCCGTCGTTCTTGAAGTCGACCTCGGGGACGTGGTGCAGGAAGTGCCCGCCGTTGAAGCGGTCGCACAGCTCGGCGTACGCCACGGTGTCCAGGATGATCGTGTGGACGCCGATGTCGACGAGGGAGCTCGGCGCAAGGCCCAGCTTGTCGCCCCGGTGGTTCATCGCGGTCAGCAGGTAGGCGTAGCCCTGTCCCAGCACCCGGGCCGCCATGACCGAGTCGTACGGGTAGTCCCGCATGAGGAGACCGACCTGCTTGTTCCACAGGGCAGCCGGAACGACCTCCCGCGCCGAGCGGATCGGGCCGGTCGCCGGGTTGGCGGCCGGGGTGGGTGCAGCGGTGCTGGTTGCCATGGTGCCTCCGATGGACGGCGCCCCGCGGATCGGGGCGATGCACCCAGAGCACCGCACGGGCGACGTCGCGTGTAATCAACTCTCGCGGTCTGAACGGCATTTGCACGGTACGAAAGCGGTATCGACGGGCGCCGTGCAAGGCCCCTACCGTGGGACGCCCCCGGTAGTGCGGCGTGGGAGGGGTCCGGTGTTCGTCGACCCGCTCTGGAACAGCAGAAGAGCACGCGAGTCAGCTGCCCAGCGCCGCCCCGGCGCGCTGATCCGGCTCGGCCGGGAGCACCGGGCATGGACCCTGGCCGTGCTCGGCAGCCGCATCGGCTGCTCACCGGCCACCCTCTCACGGCTCGAACGCAGTGCGCGGGTCGTCGACTTGGCCCTGGTACACCGTGCGGCGCTGGAGGTCGGCGTGCCCCGACACATGCTGGTGACTTCTCTCGCGCCACCGTCCCCCGCAGCACCGGCCGCCACTAAAGTGACAGCCAGTCCGCGTGACGCCGAGGAGGACCCCATGCGCCGCCGTACGCTGCTCACCGCCACGGCGGCCGCCGGACCGGTCGCCCTGCTGACAGGCCTGGACGACGCGCTCGCCAATACTCCGGCCCCCGGCGGCATCGGGCCCCTGGACGCACGCCTGACATCCGCCCGGACGCTGTACGACACGGGCAGGCACCGTCAGCTCCTCGCCGCACTGCCCGCCCTCATCGCCGACGGGCACAGCGCAGCCACGTCCCGGAAGAGCCTCGATCAGGCACGGCTCTCCTCTGTCTACAGCCTCGCCTCCGCCGTGCTCATCAAGCTCGGCTCCTACGACCGCGCCCGCCTCACCGCCGACCGCGCCCGCACCTGGGCCGAGGTATCGGGCTCGCCCCTCGCCGCAGCGGCCGCCGCGAGGGAACTGGCGATCGTGCTGCGCCACCAGGACCGCCACTCCGACGCCCAGCGGCTGATGACATCGGCGGCCGCCACCGTCGAGGCCACCGGGCTGCGTACGGAGGCGGCAGCGGCCGCGTACGCGCAGATGCTGTGCACCCTCGCCTACACCGCCGCCCGGGGCGGACGGCGCGCCGACGCACTGGCGATGACCGAGGAAGCCCGCCGTGCCGCCCGCCGGCTACCGGGCACCGCCCCGGCGGGCCGGCTGTTCCCGATCAGTCCGGCCGCCGTCGACCTGTACGCGGTCGGCGTGCACTGGGCGCTCGGCGACGCGGGCGCCGCGCTGGACGCGGGAAAGAACCTGCGCGCCGACCAGTTCCCCACCGCCGAACGCAAGGCTCGTATGGGCACCGACATGGCACGCGCCTGGTGGGCCTGGAACCGGCCCGAACAGACGGCACGCGCCCTGCTGGATGCCTACCGGGCCAGCCCCGGCGAAGTACGCGACCGGCCGGCGATCCGCAGCATCGTCGACGAACTCGCCGAGCGGCACCCGCGGACCACGGGGGTACGGGAACTGCGCACCGCAGTGGCCCGAGGCTGAACGGAAGCCCGAGCACGACGAGGAAGGGCGCCCCCGAAAGGGCGCCCCTCCTCACCTCACGCGGACGACCTCACGTCGTCGACCGCCGCCTCCGCGCCCCCGGACGCCGCTCGCTCGGGCGGGTGACCGGGTCGCCCGCCTCGATGGCGGCGAGCCGGCGGCGGGCGCCGAAGTCGGCGAGGACCTCGGCCAGCTTGTGGACCGACGGCTCGGGAGCCATCACGTCGACGCGCAGGCCGTGTTCCTCGGCCGTCTTGGCGGTCGCCGGGCCGATACAGGCGATCACC
>Ga0079224_100013569_pt1 | contig 11351 bp, 6 predicted proteins | sample Stecom2015_FD_80414 | JGI IMG/M metagenome (GOLD analysis project Ga0079224, IMG submission 80414) | Agricultural soil microbial communities from Utah to study Nitrogen management - Steer compost 2015 | ecosystem: Environmental > Terrestrial > Soil > Agricultural land | place: USA: Utah...
AGAAATTGGCTATTTGGTTTCCGGGAAGAATGGTGTTAGATTTGCAATAAGCAAAGTGGCTGAATTACCGCCCCGCGGGGCGGTAATTCAGCCAGTGACACAGTTTGTTTTACACTCCCATATAGGCATATTTAGTGAAATCATTATCTTTTTTAGGGTATAACCGTTAAAGGTTGACCTGTGCTTTTCAGCACAGGCATCGGCGCTTTCCATTTCGTCAATTGATCAAATAAAATAGCGGATAGCTTTTTTACAACCTCTGGGTTTTCTTGCGCAATATTTTGTGCTTCGCCAATATCTAAACTGAGTTTATAGAGCTCCTTACTACCATCTCGCATATTGTAAATCATCTTCCAGTCTCCTTTTCGAATGGCCGACTTGTAGTTAATCCCCAAGTTATCCCTAACTTGCCATTTATTTGGGTAATGCCAAATAAAAGCTCTTTCTTTATCCGCTGTCTGCGGATCTTTCAAAATGGACACAAAACTCTTGCCGTCAATTTGTTGAATCGTCTTGTAGTTTTCAAGGCCCGCCATTTCCAAAATACTTGGAAAAAAATCTTCGATAATTACAGGTTGGTTGGCTACCGAACCGGGAGGTACAACACCAGGCCATTTCACGATCATTGGCACCCTTATCCCTCCTTCGTAAACAGACCCTTTACCTGCCTTCAAGGGTAGGTTGTGGCTATGCTCTTGTCCCGAGCGCGGCGGAACCATACTGAGCCCACCATTGTCGCTCATGAATAGGATGATGGTATTTTCCTTGATGCCCTTTTTGCTTAAGTAGTCCATGATATCACCCAGGCTTTTGTCCATGCCCTCTATCAGTGTTGCGTAGCTGGCTTCGATTGAATCAAGGCCGGTATCGAGGTATTTTTGTAAAAAACGCTTATCTGCCATAATTGGCTCGTGCACAGCATAGTGCGCGATGTGTAACAAGAAAGGTTCATTTCGTTGCACAGGAACCTCGATTGCTTTAATCGCCTCTATTGTTAATGCTTCCGTAAGGAAGGTATCCGTACCATAATATTCCTCTAGGCCAGGTACTGCCTGTATCTGTGCTTTCTGCGGCATATTGCCGTAGTTATATTCGGCTAAGTAGTTTTGTGGGTGACCCGCCGAGTGACCGGATACATTCACCATAAAACCCAAATTGATTGGATTGGCTCCCGGTGTACCGGCGGCACCCCAATGCGCTTTGCCCACGTGCACAGTATAATATCCCGCATCTTTGAGCAATTCAGGAAATGTGGTGGCATATATCGTTCGTGGCGTTTCGGGACTGTTGCTTAATCCATTAATGTTCCAATGGGCGGGCAGAAATTGATCATCTTTGGCATCGGTATTTCGGTTCGCCATAGGCGAAGTCCAATTCGTCACACCATGGTGAGCGGCGTTCATACCAGTCATCATACTGATACGGGTTGGTGTGCATACTGGTGTGGCATAAGCATTCGTAAATTTGACACCTTCTTCTGCCAAGCGGACCATATTGGGCGTGTGATATACCTTATTCAAGGCTTCTACATTATCCCCAAAAGGCAGAGATGTATCCACCCACCCCAAATCATCGACTAAAAAAACAATTATATTAGGACGCTCCTGGGCCGATATAAGCTGAAAGATTCCTCCAATGAAAAGTAATGAGATAGAAAATATTTTGTTTTTTAACATATTAATATATTTTTCTTATAAAAAATGATAAAGTGAAAAGGTGAGTTCCGGTTCACCTACGTTCTCCGTCACACGAACCCTAAAGTACTTGCTTTTTATTGGTTCCGGCAATATAACTATATATTTTTGTCCAATGGACTGTCCCTCCGTTATTGTTTGCCATTTACCACGGATTTTCGCTTCGACTGTAAAACGACGCACCCTCTCTCCATGGGCTATATTTTCTTGCAAAATAAGTTGATTGATGAATTTATCCTTCGGGAGTTTAATCTCAAGCATATTGCCCACTGCCTGATGGGTATAGATTGGATTCGAAAACCGGCGTTTTATTTCATCACCGAATTCTTTCATCCTGTTGACATCTTCGTCTGGTATTAAACCATCTGGCCCAGGTGTCAACCCAAGCACCAAAGTAGAGTTTCTCCCTACCGACTTGTTATACATGTCCATCAAATCTTCTAACGGAAAAATATTCTTTTCATCACCAGGTTCCCAAAACCACTCATGTCTACCATTATACCCTCTAAGTGGGGCGTCTGCCATTGCCGGCATCCAATATTTCCCGTTGGGATCACCATGCTTAAGCAATGCAAATCCATTGTCTGCTATTCCTTTAGGCGCGCTTTCCCCGGATCCTGTATAAGCGAAAGGGAAAGTGGCCCAACAAGGATAACCTACTGTTCCTGTTTCGGAACCGCCCCACCTCGCCTCAGCAAGCTGATCGTTGTGATAAAAAAGGCAATTGGGTTGATACTTTTGAACAATAGGCAGAACATCTGGAGCTCCTTTTTCGGGATGACTAGCACCGCCATCAAACCATATCTTAAAAAGAGGCCCATAGTTTGTACAGATTTCTGTAACCATACCTTCTACCATCTTGTTATAATAACGTTGCCTGTTCTCCTGCATTTTTCCCTCTCCATCTACGACAAAATCATGTACACCAAAAAAAGAGTTCCATCGGATTCCGATATATATTCCAGGTTCCAATTGATGTTTTCTACAGGCATCGACAAACTCCCGTACTATATCCCGTTTGCCCTCTCCCCACTTAACGGCTCTCAAGCTATAAGGGTTATATTCCGATTGAAAAAGAGCAAAACCAGTTTCGTGTGTAGCTGTCAATATAGCAAATCTGGCACCGGCAACCTTCGCTGTAAGCACCCATTGCTCCACATCTAAATGGGTTGGGTTAAAGATGTTATAATCGGCAATAGGCGTTATCCTATTCTTTCCTTGACTATATTTCTCTCCATCGAAAACATGCAGGTCATAATGAAAGATCACCCCCAACTCTGCTTTCTGCCAGGCAAGCTGCCTTTCATTTGGCAACGGTAGCCTGGTTTGTCCTTTGGCAAATTGATGGGCAACCAGTAAAATAAAGGCAATTAATAGGATACTATAATTATTATTCATTTTTTAGATTCCTTTTAAAAAGAATTCCTGAGCAACCTTCTGGCGACAGGAATTCTTTATAGTTTGTCAGATTAATTTCAATACATTCAATCTAATCGCCTTCGGGTAACGAATTGGTTTCTACTTTCCATCCCGGATTTTGATAAATTGATGAGGTGGTGTAATCGGTACTGCCCTCTTGCTCTGTGGTTAATCGGAAATGATCAAAAGCAATAGGGTTCAAATATTTATTAGGGTTCCAATTGTACCCACCAAAAGCGATGTTACTTGAATTAACTCGATAAGGTAATAAATATTTACTGTCGTTCTTCGAAGACACATTGGGGTTATTGACACCATTTTCTCGCAAAGTAATCTTTGGCAAGTTATTGTCAGGATTCGTATAAAGTTCGTAATTCTTATCCCAAAGATTAAAACCTTCTACAACATAGTTCTGCATCAGATCCAAAGACCTCCAGCGCTTTAGATCTCTAAGTCGAAAACCTTCCGCAGCCAATTCCACACGTCTCTCTCTCCGTATATTGTATAGGGTTGGGTTGACTAAGTTACGCCCAGAATGGGTTGCCAAATCACGCTCCTTAGCCATATCGGTATTCGCAATCGTGATATTATAATCCGTTTCCATATTTGCTCTGCGCCGCAGGTCTTTCCAATAGCGGTCACTATTGGCGTCTAACGATCCGTTAAGTTCAAAATCTGCTTCTATGTAATTTAGATAAGCTTCGGCTGAACGGAAAACCACACTTGCCGTAGTAGACGGGTATGTTGGCCCCTGTGCTGGATCAGGTGTCAAGCCTTTTTTTAGCGAGTAACCTGTTACTGATCTATTTTCATCGGCTTCGGTTATCGGAGGTCTATAGAAATATCCGTTTCTGTTTTCATCCATATACTCCGTAAGTAATGCATTGGTTGTCAAGAGATCACCTGTTTTTAATACATTGTACCCCAATCTTCCATCACGATTATGGAACACTTTTTCATAATTTTCATCCCCTTGATAACCCGAATTAGCGGCATAGATTGGCAAACCGTTTTCCATTAGAAAAGATTCGATCATACTACGCGTGTATCCCGAATTTCCGCCACCATTTCGCTGTATATATCCAACAACAAAGTGATTTACAGCCGGTGTTAGCTCGGTATCATATTGGCGCCATAATAGTACTTCCGGTACCCCAGACAGGTTTTCATTGTTAAACATGGATTCGTAATCGCCATATAGCGGGAAATTATCAGCCACTATTTTAGCAGCTTCCTTTGCTTCTGTAAGGAAATATCTGATTTCAGCATCGAGATCAATAGAAAAATTTGCCAGATATGCTGCTGTGTTGCCAGGCCAACCCGGCCCTCCCGGAACTCTTGCAGTACCTTGATGATATTTAAGCCAAGTCCCTTCAAAAAGCGCGACCCTACTCTTCATAAGAGCTGCCACTGCCTTTTTTAATCTATTAGAGGCGGGGGGCGTTTCTTTCATATAATGGTAGGCCGAGTCAAGGTCTTGTAAAATAAATCTTGCTACCTCGTTACGAGGTCTTCTTTTACTGGCTTCCCTTACGACATCATAATCTTCCGTAATCCAATTTTTTAATATGGGAAAATCACCTAAGGATACGAGTTTGCCAAAATAAATAAAAGCCCTAAAGAAATACATCTCTCCCAAATAATGTTCATTATTCGCGGTAGAGCCTATCAACTCGCCATTTTCTAACTTCGGTCTGACTTTATTAATAAAATAATTGACATTTCTGATTTGAGAAAAATCCCAATCACCTCCGCTTTGCGGCACCCTAGTTTGTCCAATTACAAATAAGGGGTTTGGGCTTGATCCTGCCTGATTATCACTATTATTATCTAAGGCGAACGTACCTAATCCATAACCAGAATGAGACGGCAACTGCCCATATAGATTCGCTGAATAAGCCGCTAAATCGCCTTCTGCATTCAGATATTTGTCAATGGGCACAGCATCCAGTGGAGAGCGGTCTAAAAACTTGTTACATGCGGTCAATATACTGCACAAAATAACAAATGGTAATATATTTTTTTTCATGATTTCCTTGTTAAAAAGTTAGGTTTACACCAAATGAAACAGTTGAATTAAGAGGGTATGTTTTTCCCGAACCCCACGGTCCGCCTACTGCTTCGGGATCGTACATTTTCGCTATTTTACTGAATGTAATTAGATTCTCCGCACTGAAAAACAACCTTATCCTCTGCATATGCAAGGTATTGGTGTAAGATTCCGGAAGCGTATAGCCTAGTTGAACATTCTTAATTCGCATATAGGAACCATTTTGTAAATATCGGGTCTGAACATTTTGATTTTTAGATCCTCGTCCGCCCATATATGCCCTTGGATAGTAGGGATCTAAATTAGGCCCAAAGATCGACTCGGTATCTTCCGGCCGGAAATAATCTAAATGTTCTTCAAAACCAGCTGCTTGCCATACATTACCGACCATTCCCCAAAACATCGGACCGTCCAACCATAAATCTCTTTTCAATACGCCTTGTAAGAATGCGGAGAAATCCCATCCTTTGTATGTCGCTCCTAAGTTAATTCCAAAACGATATCTTGGGTTGTTGTTCCCTATAACCCTCAGATCACCGTGATCATTCAACGTATTGGAACCCGCGTTTACTTCCCCATCTCCATCCAAATCTTTATACATAATATCTCCTGCACCCCAATTGCTACCTAATACAGACTGGCTGGTATGAGATAGCCAATTATCCATTTCTTCTTGACTTTTCGCAATTCCCTGCGTCTCATACCCCCATATCTCGCCTAACTCTTGCCCATCGTAAAAAGTATTCAAAGCCATAGATTTATTGGGGTATTTCTCTACTTTCACGCGATTGTCCGATAGGTTGAAGCCTATCTCATACCCTAAGCTTCCGATATTATCTCTCCAATTCATCATTAATTCCCATCCTTTGTTCCGGAGCTTAGCATTATTTGTTGGGGGAAGACCTATTCCCAAGGCGGCACCTACTTCTGCCGGAGGGCCCACCATGTCATCTGTCACCCGAATGAAATAATCAAAGTTGGCCATCAACCTATTACCTAATAAAGCCACATCTAGTCCGATATTCGTATTATACACTTTTTCCCAAGTCAAATAATTACTGATCATCCCCGGAACACCTGCTGTAGTCGGCCTACTTCCATTTATTAGCCAATTTCCGGCATTGGCATTAACAGATTGCGTCAAATAAAAAGGGTATATGGCATTGGTATTTTGATTCCCTAATTTTCCCCACGATACTCTAGGTTTAAATTGACTGACTATGTTCCTATAAGATTCAAAAAAGGGTTCATTGGCGATATTCCATCCAAGGGAGAAAGAGGGTAACCATGTCCAGCGTTGGTCGGCTAAAAATCTAGATGAACCATCATAACGCAAATTTGCTTCAAAAAGATATCGCCCCCCATAGCTGTAGTTAGCACGTCCGAAGAAACCTACCGTGGCCCAATCATATAAAGTTGAACTTGTGATCCTATCTTCGCCTGTTGCTGCTCCGATTTCGGGCACTTCCGGCGTGATAACGTCACTCCTAGAGGCTCCGAGGCTCCTTGTCTTAAAGTCTTCGGTATTCATCCCTAACATCCCTTTAAATAGATGCCCACCCTTCTCGACGGTATAGTCGGAATAAATACTACTTGTGTAAAAATTAGAGTTATCAAAAAATGTTTCTGCAAATGTGGCTCCTACAGCGTAGTCACCGCTATAGTTAAGTGCAAGTGGATTTCCATTAATATCATATTCATAGATCGGGTTCAAGAATCTATGTTTATTTTGGTTGATGGTTCTTACACCTCCTTGTACATAAATATTCCAGTTCTTGAGTGGTCGGATTACTAATTCTGCCTGACCGTAAAGGTTATCGTTGTTCGTCACAGCACGTCCGCCGTCTTCCATCTGGATTAGCTTACCGTTTCGCATATAGTGACCATTGGGATCTTTAAACGGCATCATCGGCCATATCCTCACAATATCGTGATAAAGTAAGCCATTCATGTCACTATAAAGCGGATTATCCAATTTAAATCTAATAAATCGCGTATTGACATTAAAGTCTATAAATTTATTGACTTTAGCATTGATCTTTGCTGTCGAATTAAAACGCTTATAATTATCATCTCCGTGTCTCAATATGCCGTCCTGATCCAAGTAACTGCTTGAAAAATAGTATTGCAATTTATCAGAGCCACCGTTAAGTTGAATATTATGTTCTCCTGACCAGCTTGAGGTGAAATGCTCTTTAAACCAATTGACGTTATCATTTGCTTGCTGATGGAAATGCCACTGCTGACCATTAGGTATGGTTGTTGTAGAAATCTCTCCTGCTATGTATTGTTGTATGCGTGCTAAGGTTTCATCATTAAATATTGGAGCTACCCCTTCGTTAGCAGCTGCATCATTAAAATAATTGGCAAATCTCCAAGAATCGAGCTGATTGGGCAAATTTGTAGGTCCTGAATATCTAAAATTATTATTATAGGTTATTCTCATTTTTCCCTCTTTTCCGGATTTTGTTGTAATTAAAATGACACCGAACGCAGCTCTCGAACCGTAAACCGCCGCAGATGACGCATCCTTAAGTACAGATATGCTTTCAATATCCGCTGGATTCAGGTTGTTCATATTTCCTTCCATGCCATCTATCAAAATTAGAGGAGAGGCGGAAGATCCCTGACCGATAGTTCCGGTACCTCGTATGTTGGTAGACAAAGTTTGCCCTAGCTCTCCTCCTAATCCAGAAACATTCAAATTTAGTCCGGGAACAACCCCTTGCAATGCCTGCCCAAGCTGGGATACGGGTCGCGACTCAAGCGCTTTCATATCTACAGACGCTACGGCTCCAGTTAGATTTTCCTTTTTTTGCGTGCCAAATCCTACAACCACGACCTCTTCCAAACCACTGATTTGCGCACGCAATACAACGGAAATTTCGCTTCTTCCTTGTACAGATACTTCTTGCGAAACATAACCTAAATAACTAAATACCAACACACTAGTTGAATTAGGGATTTCAATAGAGTATCCTCCACTTTGATCTGTGCTTGCACCTATTGTTGTACCTTTTACCAAGACAGACACACCTGAAAGTGGTTGCCCGTTTTCATCACGAACTTGTCCTGTAACTATCCGTTCCTGAACGATAATCTGCTCTTTTTGTGTAAGGTCTATTCGTTTTGGGCGTATAACCACCGTTTTTTGATCGATAGTATACGATAAGCGGGGTTGCTGATCAAACACCTGTGTTAATAGCTCTTCCAATGGCATATTTTTGCCACTTATGGTAACAGGTGCAGCGTGCTTCTTCAATTGTTCCGCATTGTACAAAAAATCATAACCTGTTTGCCTGTTCATTTCCTTCAATACGTTTTCCAAGGATTTTTGGTTAGCATTCTGCGTTAGTCTTTGGGCCTTAAGGTCATAAGCCTGTAACTGCAGAATCAAAAAGAAAAGCGATAATAATAGAAGTTGTACTCTCATCACAATTCTTTTTTGGACTATAGGCTGTATACAAGGTAACCAGCCAATAGCTTGATCATAAAAATTCATATATTTGAATCAATTTAAAGGTTAATGTTTATAATTATATATGTCGCAATGTATGGTTAATTCAACAACGACCTGAGATTTTGCCGGGTTCCGCTGCAATCGGAATCCGGTTTTTTAAGATCATTGTGCATACAATTATGTTAATGTTGTACCATGATCCTCCTTTCTCTTGTTTCAAAACGTACACTTTCTGTTAGGGAAATTTTGCGCAAGACATCCTCTATATTTTCAAATCGCGAAAGCGAACCTGTAAAAGTGGTTCCTTCCATTGATTCTAAATAAACTACCTCTACGTCGTACCAACGTGCCAATTGTTTCATGATCGTCATCAACGGCGTATTGTTATAAATAAATTTACCATTCTTCCAAGCTATGGCTTCTGATGCGTCAACTTTTGTTTTTACTACTTTATTATTTTGTATTACCGTTTGCTCATGCGGACGAAGTAATACTTCATCAGCCAAGCCATACTCTTCGGTCATTGCCTTAATCAACACGGAACCTTCTAGTAAAGTGGTTATCTTTTTCTGATCATCGCGATAAGCAGATATATTGAACTTGGTTCCTTTAACAATGGTCTGTTGATTTTGGGATTCCACGATGAAAGGTTTGTTTTGATCTGATGCTACCTCAAAATATCCCTCTCCATCCAATACCACCAGACGTGTGCTACTACCTGTAAATGTTACTGGAAAACGGAGCGATGAAGCCGCATTGAGCCATACTACGGAGTGATCAGGCAGCATAATTTTATACTGCCCTCCTCTAGGTGTTGATATGGTGTTATAACTGTCTTTCGCCATAGCCGCGGTCTGTGTATCCATAGTATAGGATAAAGTACCATCAGCCATTTTCGTGATGCTCATACCGTTCTCTAAGATGTTAGCTCCTACCGTTATGCTGTCCAGATTAATGATACGGCCATCAGCTAAGGTCAATAAAGCCTGATCCCTTCCAGGTTGTATGGCTTTCTGTGATGTTTCGACAATGCGTTGTTCTACTTCAGACGATGTTACGGGCCAAAAATACCATCCTGCCAATCCCAAAACTACCAAAATAGATGCCGCAATGGACCATGATCTCCATAATGAATCCCTTCTCCTCTTATTTGGGCTACTTTCCATCCTTTGCCAAACTGCAGCAAAGTGTTCATCTGCCAGATCCGGGTCTATTTCAAAATTAGTACTGTAATTTTCCTTATACCATTCCTCCACCCATGCACGCTCTTCATCCGTACATTGTCCTGCTACGTACCGCTGCAATATCTCTTTGGCTTGAGGATGTTGTTGCTCTTTCAAATCGCTCCTTTTTTTGATTTTGGGTTTATATGGAAGGGAAGACAACCGAAAGCCGCTGTGGGGGGTATAAAAAAATGAATTTTATTTTAAATAGCTGAAATAAAGAAAGATAAAATTAAAAATCCCAATCGGGGGCGTAAGATTTTTAAAGCACCTTTGACGTGACTTCGTACACTTTGTTCGGTAATGTTCAGCTGTTCCGCGATTTCTTTATGCGAAAGTCCTTCTTTTCTGCTGAGCTCAAAAACCGCCCGCATCTTTGGGGGTAAAGCCGCGATCTCTTGTTCAATCAACTCCAGCAACATTTTTTTCCGGACAAGATAATCGGTATCTATTTCCGCGTTATAAAGGAAATTTCCAAATGAGCGAATATAATGTTCGGCACGTTGACTTTTCAGCTGGTAATTTATAACTCGATTTCTAACTGATTGATAAAGATAAGCACGTAATGTTTCTTGGATATGAAGGGAGTGCCTGTTCTGCCAAAGGCTAGAGAAAATATCATGAATGATATCTCTAGCTTCTTCCTGATCTCGCAAATATTTAGCTGCATGTACGTATAAGAGACCCTTGTACCGATGATAGATAATTTCAAATGCACACCAATCATCCTCTTCACTCAATTTTTGTAGGAGAGCATTATCATCGATATTTTTTAGATTGGTCATGGTTAACAGTCTACAATAATAATAAATTTTAACAGCAATAACAAGATACCGTTTTGAAAGATCATATTTCTAGTGGAACTGCAACTAAAAATGAGAGACTTTTTTATGCTGCTGCTAATTTTTCTTTTTCCAACAGCATTTCCGCCATCTGCTTAGGGGTTTTATAACCTAAAGCCGAATGTATTCTTCTGGTATTGTAAAAGCCTTCAATATATCCGAAAACCTCCAATTTAGCCGATTGGTGATCTATAAATCTCCTGTGCTAAACCATTTTAGCCTTTAATGACTTGAAAAAGCTCTCAGCTACCGCATTATCCCAGCAGTTCGCCTTTTCTGCTCATGCTCTGGGTTATGTCATTATACCTGAGTATCGATTTAAATTCGTCGCAGGCGTACTGGACACCTCTATCTGAGTGGAAAATCAGCCCTTTTCACACACCTCTATTCTTAACCGCCATTTTCATTGCCGATACGAAGGTGTTTTCTGCTGTCATATCTGCACTTAAAGACCAGCCTACAACTTTTCTATCGGCAAGGTCAATAACAGTCGTCAAATATAACCAGCCTTTATTGGTGTGGATATAGGTGATGTCACCAACCCACTTTTGCGAGAGTGCATCCGCTGAAAAATCTCTTTGGAGGAGATTTTCGGCTATCCTATAGCTATGGCTTGAATCTGTGGTGATCTTATATTTCTTTTTTACTTTACTGCGTATCCCG
>Ga0079224_100013570_pt1 | contig 11350 bp, 3 predicted proteins | sample Stecom2015_FD_80414 | JGI IMG/M metagenome (GOLD analysis project Ga0079224, IMG submission 80414) | Agricultural soil microbial communities from Utah to study Nitrogen management - Steer compost 2015 | ecosystem: Environmental > Terrestrial > Soil > Agricultural land | place: USA: Utah...
ACACGGAGGCGTGGTGGAGGAACTGGATCGCCCGCAGCACGTATCGGGGCGAGTGGCGCGAAGCCGTCGAGCGCTCACTCATCACACTGAAGGCGCTCACGTATGCGCCCACGGGCGGCATCGTGGCCGCGGCGACGACCTCCCTCCCCGAGCAGCTCGGCGGCGTGCGCAACTGGGACTATCGCTACTGTTGGCTACGCGACGCCACCTTCACCCTGTTCGCCCTGTTGAACGCCGGGTTCGTCGACGAGGCCTGCCAGTGGCGTGAATGGCTGCTGCGCGCGGCCGCGGCCAAGCCCTCGCAGTTGCGCATCATGTACGGCCTCTCGGGCGAGCGCCGGCTCGTCGAGCAGGAGCTCACCCACCTCCCGGGCTACGAAGGTTCGTCGCCGGTGCGTATCGGTAACGGCGCCCACGACCAGTTCCAGCTCGATGTCTTCGGAGAGGTGCTCGACGCGATGCACGAGTGTTGGCTCGCCGGGATCGCCCCCGGGCAACAAGGTTGGCGGCTCGAGCGGGCGCTGGTCGAGCACCTCGAGCACGTATGGCGGCTCCCGGACGAGGGAATTTGGGAGGTCCGCGGTCCCAAGCGCCACTTCACGCACTCGAAGATGATGGCGTGGGTCGCCCTCGATCGCGCGGTCAAGGGCATCGAGCGCTTCGGCCTGGATGGGCCCTTGGATCGTTGGCGGGCCCTCCGCGACACGATCCACCAGCAGGTCTGCACCGAAGGCTTCAACGCTCGGAGGAACGCGTTCGTGCAATCGTACGGGTCCGAGCTACTCGATGCCAGCCTGTTGATGATGCCGCTGGTCGGCTTCCTTCCCGCCACGGATCCGCGCGTACGCGGCACGATCGAGGCGATCGAGCGCGAGCTCACGCATCACGGCTTCGTCTCCCGCTACGCCACCGAATACGAAGGCGTCGACGGGCTGCCGCCGGGCGAGGGCTCGTTCCTGTTGTGTACGTTCTGGCTCGCCGACAATCTCGAGCTGCTCGGACGTCACGAAGATGCGCGTCGCGTGTTCGAGGGATTGCTCGCAGTGCGCAACGACGTCGGCCTCTTGGCAGAGGCTTACGACGTCGGCGCACGTCGCCTCGTCGGCAACTTCCCGCAGGCGTTCTCGCACATCGGCCTCATCAATACCGCTCGCAACCTGTCTCGAGTCGAACGCGGTCCGGCGACCCTCCGCGGTCGGCGCTGACCGACCGGACGAACAATCCGACGTACGTAGGGGGGCAGGCGAGGCTTCCCGACCTCGATTTCAGGCGGCTCCGGCGACTCGACAGCGCGTTTCGCGGGGGTGGCTGAAAACAGGTGGATGCGGATCACCGCGAGCTCGCGGCGCACGCGTTCGATGGCGGAGGACATTTGTGGCGCTCCGCGAGCTCATGCATGATCGTCGTGCGCCCAGATGAGCGGGGCCGAGACCAGCACGCCCGAACAAAGCTCCGAGGATTTCCTCTCGGAGACGACCCTCGGGGGAAGCCGCGGAGAGCATCCGGAAGCGGACAACGACGATCCGCTACCGCGGGGCTCGACCGTCGGCCGCTATACCGTGCTCGATTGCATCGGCGCGGGTGGCATGGGCGTCGTGTACAGCGCCTTCGATCCGCAGCTCGATCGTCGCGTCGCGCTCAAGGTCATGCACGGGAGCCGCGAGGGCACCTCGAGTCCGATCAGTCGGTCGCGACTCGTGCGTGAGGCGCAAGCGATGGCGAAGCTGTCGCATCCGAACGTCATCACGGTCCACGACGTGGGCACGGTCGAGGACCGTGTGTTCGTGGCGATGGAGTTCATCGAGGGCACCACGCTGCGACAGTGGCAACGGCACGAACATCACGATTGGCAGGAGATCGTGCACGCCTACGTCCGGGCGGGACGCGGCCTCGCGGCGGCCCACGCCGCGGGACTCGTCCACCGCGACTTCAAACCCGACAACGTGCTCATGGGGTTCGACGGCCGCGTGCTCGTGATGGACTTCGGGCTCGCCCGGCAGGCCTCACGCACCCTCACCTCGGCCGAACCGGCGGCGACCAGCAGCGTACGACAAGTCGTCGACGACCTGAACCTCACGCGGACGGGCGCGGTGCTCGGAACGCCGGCCTATATGGCGCCCGAGCAGCACCGTGGGAGCGACACCGTCGGTCCGCTGGCGGATCAGTTCAGCTTCTGCGTCTCGCTCTACGAGGGGCTCTACGGCGAGCGCCCCTTCGCGGGCAACAGCATGACCAGCCTGGCGATGAACGTGCTCGAGGGCACCGTGCGTCCGGCCCCGCGAGACTCTCGCATTCCGCTGTGGCTGCGCCGGGTCGTGCTCCGCGGACTCTCGACGGACCCGCAGGATCGCTATCCGTCGATGGACGCGCTCCTCGCCGAGTTGCAGCGCGATCCTCCCGATCACCGCCGCAACTGGGTCGCGGCCGGATTGATCGTCGCCGTCCTCAGCCTATCGGCGATGAGTTACGTGTTCTCGCGCTCGGAGGGCGACAGCCGCTGCCGCGAATCCGAAAGTCCGATCGCGACCGTGTGGACGAGCACCGCACGGACCGAGGTGGAGTCGGCCCTCGCGTCCGGCGGCCTCACCTACGCCGAATCTACGCGCAAGACCGTACTCGATCGCCTCGACGCGTTCGCGTCGCGCTGGACCGAGACGTTCCGGGCGCGCTGCGAGCTCGTGATGCAGGCGCCGGCGAAGTTGCAGGCCCCCGATCCCGGACTGCGCTGCCTCGAAGACGGCCAAACCGAGCTCCAGGCCCTGCTCGAGGCGTATCGCACCGCGGGTCCCGAAGCGTTGCGTGACGCGGTCGAGGCCGCCGAGACGATCCGCGATCCCTCTCGTTGCGGCGGGCTCCCGCCGGCACGTCCCGATGCCCCGCCTGCCGTCGCCGACCCGGCCCGCACCGCCCTGCGGACGAGCTTGGCGCGGGCTCGGGCATTGGCCGACATCGGCCAGCACGACGCGGCGCAGGCTCACCTTCCGCTCCTCCTCGCTGCCGCGCAAGGGCGACGGTTCCCCGAGGTCCAGGCCGAAGCGCTGCTGCTGCAGACCTCGCTCGACCCGGTCGTGGCCATCGATCCGCAGGTCACCGAACGCGTCCTTCGCCGAGGACTCCTCGCCGCATCCAAGGCCCAAGCGCCTCACCTCGAAGCCAGGATCTGGATGCGGTGGCTCGCGCTCGTCGGCATCGATCGCGGGCGCGCCGAAGAGGCCCGTCGCCTCGCGGTCGCCACCGAGGCGGCGCTCGCTCGCGCCGACGATCCCACGGATTTTCACGCCAATCTCCATCTCGGGCTCGGGGCCCTCGATCAGTTCGAAGGGCGCTACGAAAGCGCACTCCAGCGCGCCAAGAAAGCCTTGGTCCTCCGCACCGCCGATCCGTGGACGGGCGCGATGCGGATGTCGCAGAACCATCACGCCCTCGGCCTCGCGCTCGAGGGGCTGACGCGTTATGGCGAGGCCGTCGAAATCCACGGGCGCGGTTTGTCACTTCGTGAGCAGCGCTTGGGCGCCCAGCACCCCGCCATCGCCGAGTCGCTCCTGCGCCTCGCGAGCGCCCTCATCGGCGTCAATCGCCCCGAGGCCGCCGAAGCCGCCCTCACCCGCGCGCGGATGCTGCTCGAACCCGTCCGCAAGATCGCCGGCACCACGCACCCGATGCACCATCGCGACGCCGTCCTGCTCGCCCACGTGCTCGATACCCTCGGCGTCGTCGCGCGTTCACGCGAGCAGTTCGACGATGCCATCGACCTCCATCGCCAAGCCTTGATGTTGCTCGAGCGCCACGCCCCTGCCGACCGTTCGCGCCTCGGCTACGCGCTCGAGAACCTCGGCCTCGCGTACGCCGACGAGAAACAGCACGAGCTCGCGCTGCCGCCCCTGCAGCGTGCGTTCGACCTCTGGTCGGACACGCTCCATCCCGCGCATCCCGACCTCGCGATCGCGCACCTCAACCTTGCGAACACCTTGTGGGGCCTGGGGCGCCTACCGGCTGCTCTCGAGCACTACACCCAGGCGCGCGCGATCTGGGAGGAGATCCTGCCGCCCGATCACCCGCTGCTCGGCTATGCCCTCACCGGCATCGGGCGCGTGCAGCTCGACCTCGGCCAGCCGCTGCTCGCGTTGGACATGCTCGAACGCGCGCTCGATATCCGGCGCAACGACGCCGAAGACGTGCTCAGCATCGCCGAGACCGAGCTCCTCCTCGCGCGCGCGTTGTGGGGCAGCGCACGCGACCCGGAGCGAGCAATCGAGGGGGTCTCGTCCGCTCGGGACATCGTGGGCTCCTACGAACCGTTCGAACCTTCCGCCCTGCGGCGGGTGCTCGAAGGCGCCACCGTCGAGCGATTCACCGACCAACTCGACCCCGCGGGGCTCAGCGTCACGTATCGCCTCGGCGTGGACCTCGGCGACCTCTGGTGATCCGAACCATGGGTTCCCATTTCCGAGCTGTTACAATCGAGGCGAGAGTTCCAGCGTGAGCAGCGACGACAACACCACCAAAGTGCAATCCAAGGCGCGCTCCTGGCTGGAGGAAGAAGGCTTCGAGCTGGTGGTCCGTCAAGGCACCCAGCAGGGCGCGCGCTTTCCCCTGAGTCTCGGCCAGATCATCCTCGGCAAGGCCGAAGGCTCCGACATCCAGATCTCCGATTCCGGAGTCTCTCGCCGACACGCCAAACTCGTCCTCGACGACGATGGCATCAAGATCATCGACCTCGCGTCGACCAACGGAACCTTCGTCAACGGCGTCAAGATCGAACATACGCAGCTGAAGCCCGACGACGTCATCCATATGGGGGCGGTCGCGGAGCTCCAACTCGTCGCCACGAGGCCCGCCATCGGTTCGTCGGAGCTGAGCGTTCGACAGCTCGAAGTCGCGGCCCTCGTCGCGCGCGGGCTCACCAACGCCGAGATCGCGCAGCAGCTCGAGATCAGCCCGCGCACCGTCTCGAGTCACCTCGACCACATCTACGATCGGCTGGGTTTGCGGTCGCGCGCGGCATTGGCGAGCTGGTTGGCGCAGCAAGCCAAGCGTTGATGCTGGCGCACGGGGCCGCTACCGCGCGAGTTTCTCCAGCTCTTCGGCACCGGGAAGCAAGGAGAGGTCGGGGACGAGCACCACCTCGATCCTGCGGTTCTTCTGCCGCCCCTCCGGATTCTCGTTCGACGCCGTCGGATGGTGCTCGCCGTACGTGGCCGCGGAGATCTGCCGCGGCTCCACGCCGGCGGCGACGAGCGTATCGACCACGGCCAACGCTCTTGCCGACCCGAGATACCAGTTGCTCGGGAACTGCTCGGTGCGGATCGGCACATCGTCGGTGTGCCCTTCGACCTGGAACCGCCGGCGCATGGGCGCCAGGATCGTTCCCACCTCTGCGAGCGCGCGCTGGCCTTCCTCGGACAGCCGCGCCGAGCCGCTCGCGAAGAGGATGTCCGTCGGGAGCTCCAGCACCATACGACCGTCGCGAATGCGAACTTTGAGCTTGCCCGCGTCGATGAGGCTCTTGAAACGAGCGAGCAGGTCCAGGTACTCGGCCACGCGAGCCGATGCCGCGAGCTCCCGCACTGCGGCCTCACCGAGGGCGACCTTCATCTTCTCGATCGAGACTTCGAGGTTGGCGCGATCCTTGAGGGCTTCCGCCAGCTCGAGCGCGTGGCCGTCCCGCTGCGCCCGCGTCACCTCGAGCTCCTGCTGCAGCTGTGTCATGCGTTCCTCGAGCGCGATCAAGCGTGCGCGCAAGGTCTCGAGATCCGCGCGCGCCTGTCGATCCGCGGAGCGAGCCTCGGCATTGGCCTGGGCGTAGGCCCGACGCGCTTGGTCCAACTCCTTCAGCGTCGCGTCATGCTTCTCGCGGGTGACACAAGCCGTGAGCGGCACCAGCAACGCCACGATCACGACACTGCACGGGGATCGCATGCGCGGAGGCTCGCACGTCGCGGCACGGCACGCCAGCCGGGGAGCGGCGCTCCCCGGGACGGGCATCAAACCGCCGGTATCCGTCGTTGCTCGCGGAGGCTCTGATCGACGCGCCGCAGCAGCGAGATCAGCTCGACCACGTGCTGATCCAGCGCGGTCGGATTGCCGAGGTTCTGGTTCGTCACGCGTACGAGCGGCACCAACGTGCGTTCGATGATCGCGACTTGCTGCGCCAGGAGCTCCTCGATCCCGGGGGGTGGCTGATTGTGCACCAACACCTCGAGTTTGGGCGTGGTGAGGGCCTGGAGCGCTTGCTCGACGTGCTGCAGGTACTTGACGAGGAGCTTGTCCCGGTCCGCCCCGTTGCCATCGGATGCAGCTCCCGGTCTTCGCTCGGCGAAGCGCGTGGCCGCGATCTCCACCGCCTTCTCGATGCCTTGGAGCCGCTCGGCCAACCCCGCGTTGTCTCGCATCGTGCGTTCCATGCTGCCGAGTTGCTCGGTCAACCCGACGAGTTGCCCGGTGACCCGCGCCACGGGGTCGTCGTCGCCGCCACCCATCAACTTGATGCGCGCGAAATCCTTCTTGATCTGCGCCCAGCGTTCGGCGGCTTCGCCGATCAGCGTGCCACGGAGTTCGGCGAACTTGAGCAGGTTGGCTTCCGCGCCCGACGTCAACGTCTGCGACTCCCCGACATAGTGATCGTCGACGAGCGCGCTGATCTCCTGCTCGTTCATCGCGGGGACGATCTTCTCGGCGAGCTTGTTCATGTTGCGGTAGCTCCCCTGGAGCTGGAACCGCGGCTCGGTCCGGAACTTGTCGTCCATCGACGCCGAGCGGATGTATTCGAGGTTGACGCGCAGCAACACCTGCTGCACCGCGAACATCCGCTCGAGCACCGCCTTCATCTCCGCCAGCTCGACGGCGGAATAGCCATGGCTCAGATCCGTCGTGGGAATTTCTTTGCCCTGCGCCATCTCGACGATGCGATAGAGATCGGCGGAGTCACGCGTCGCGAGCGGTGCGAGGATCGGGTTGGAGGTGATCGCGTTCTCGATGTAGCTGAGCGCGAAGAGGTCCTCGCGGCCCGACAAGATGTCGCCGAGGTTGTAGGTGTCCGCGCGATTCGCCAGCATGTCCGGGATCTGGAACTTCTCGCCGGACTCGGTGTAGGGGTTGCCCGCCATCACCACGCAGAACTTCTTGCCGCGCAGGTCGTACGTGCGCGTTCGGCCTTTCCAGACGCCCTCGATGCGGCGCTGCGCATCGCACAACGAAATGAACTTCTGCAGCAGCTCGGAGTGCGTGTGCTGGATGTCGTCGAGGTAGAGCATCACGTTGTTGCCCATCTCGAGCGCAAGGTTGATCTTCTCGACCTCCTGCCGCGCCGTGGCGTTCGGCGCTTCCTGGGGATCGAGGGACTTGACGCCGTGACCGAGCGCGGGACCGTTGACCTTGACGAACGCCAGGCCGAGGCGACTCGCGACATACTCCATCAAGGTGGTCTTGCCGTAGCCGGGCGGCGAAACGAGCAGCAAGAGGCCCATCAAGTCCGTGCGCTTCCCCTCCCCTGCGGCGCCGAGCTGCTTGGCGAGGTTGTCTCCGATGAGGGGCAGATACACGTCGTTGATCAACCGGTTGCGCACGAACGACGTGAGGACCCGCGGCTTGTACTCGTCGACGCGCAGGCGCAGTCGTTCGCGCTCGATCACGCGGTGACGGACCTCGCGGTAGTGCAGATAGCCGGGGACGCGCTCGTGCTTGAACTTGCCCAGACGCTCGAGGAATTCGTCGATGCGCAGCGCGATCGAGCGTTCCCGGATACGCCCGTGCTGACCCAAGAGCCCCTCGACGCGCGCCGACGTGAGCGACGCGTTCTGCTCGCGCTGGAGCTTGCGCTCGGTGACGAGGAGCACGGCGCTCTCGGTGCAGACGTACTCGAGGCCTGCGATCGCCGAGTCGCCGCCGTGCTGCACCAGCGCCTCGAGCCACGCCCGAGCGAGGGAGAATCGCGGCGCCAAGCGGTCGCCCAGAGCCCGTAGGTCGTCTTCGAGCGCGCGTCGGCTCCCGCTCTCGCGCTCGAGATGACGCCACAGGGCATCGACGAGATCTTGCGCCTCCTTGCTCGTGGTGAAGCGCAGGTTCTCGCGCGCGAGCTCCTCCACGAGGTAGCGCCCGCTCGTTGGAGCGTGGCTCGCAGGAATGTCGAGCCCGGTCGACTCGACGAACCGCGCGATCGCGACGGCGAGCTCCTGGGCGAGGGCCTCGGCCGCCGGTGCGCGACCGAACGCCTCGCGCAGGCGCCCGAGACTGCGCGCGCGACGGAGCCAACTGTCGCGAAGATCTTCACGGCATTCGGCCCAGAACAGGCACGCCAGTGCCCGAGCGCTCGGCGAGAAGCGCAGCAAGCCCGCGCTTTCGTGCAGGGTGAGGATCTTGTCGAGCACCAGGCTCGCGTCGGAGTCGTGGATCCCTCGCTCGTAGCCCTCCTGATAGCGCGACTCTGCGTACTTCCGCACCACGGCGAGCAGTGTTCCGTCGCGCTGCGCTTCCTTGAGGAGCGGGAGGGAGAGCCCTTCGCGATGCGCCTCTGCATCGAACAGGAGCGCAGCCGAGAGATACTCACCCCGGTAGACCTCCTCCGTCTCGGAGACCCACTGCTGCGACCAGTAGTCGCGCGTCGCCAGGAACTCGGCATCGTCGATCGGCTCGACGAAGTCGGTTCCGCTGAGCGAGAGCACCATCGTCCCGCCCTGCTCGAGGATCGAGAGATCGAGCGCTTGCGTATTGACCGAGAAGCGGTGGCGACCGAACTTGATGACGTTGGCGCCGCCCTCGAACAGCTCGAGGCGATCTCTCAGGCCTCGCAGCGCGTCTTGGCGCGCCGACTTGATCCGCGATTGGACCTCGTCGGCCTTCACGCTCGAGCCCTGCTCCGCGATCCGCTCCGCGAGCTCGCGCGCCTTCGCGATCATCGCGTCGGAGGCGAAGTAGGCGTTCAACTCGTCGACGGTGGTGAACGAGGCGGCGCGCCGCCCAACCCCCTGCAGGATGCGTTCCGCCGCCGCCCACAGGTTCTGCACGCGGCGGTCGCGTTCGTCCAACAGCTGCTGACGCTTCTGGTTGAACGCGTCGTGGACCTCGTCGCGCTTGTTCGCGAGATCGACGAGGAAGTCGTCGAACTCGCTGAACTTGGCCTCGAGCTCCTCGAACGAGACCATCAAGCGCGCGAGCTGCTCCTCGCACTTCTCCGGCGAGTCGGCGAGCGCGATGGCGCTCTGCACCGATTGCGAGAACAACTTGAACTGCGCCGAGAACTCGGCCTTGCCCTCGGCGAGCAACAACTCGCGTCGACGGTTCTCCAGGACCGCGCGGACGCGGTTCTGGTGTGCGAAGACTTCGCCGATCTGTTCGAGGATCCGCGTGCGCGCTTCCGGGTCGTCGACCTGCAACCCCGCTGCGATCTCCGAGAGCACGCCGAGGCCGTCGGCGACCCGCGCGAGCTCTTCCCGCACGGGATTGAGCTCGCTCGTCTTCGCCGCCTTTTCGCCCGTGACCAACAACGTCTCGAGCTGCGACGTGAGGGGCGTCAGAGCGTCCTCCCGCAACAAGAACGCCACCGTCCGCTCCGACACCATGTCGAAGGCCTCGACGACCTCGCGCTCCAGCACCTCCAGCTGCGCGAGATCGATGTAGCGGACGTCTCGCAGCGTGATGATCCGCCCCCGTTGCGTGCGCAGGCGGCCGAGCGCGAGCATGAAATCGTTGACCTCGTGCCAATCGTCGGGACGTATGCCTCGCAGGAGCTCGCGCTGCGCCACGACGGCCTCCGCGAGCGCATGCTCGGCTTGTTTACGGATCGCGAGGACCTTCTCGAACTCGTCGACGATGAGCTCCGCGGTCTTGCGGATCTCCTCGAGAACCCCGCGGATGTTGCCGACGTCCGCACTCCCGAGCCAAAAGTACGCATCCAACGCCCGCGTCACGTTGGCGATGAGATCCTCGTAGGTCTGGCGCGACGGCGCCTGCTCCTCGATGAAGCGGCTGAAGCTCAGGCAGTCCGAGATCCCGCGGACGAGCTCGGCGTTGCCGAGGCGCCCGAGCGTGGAATCCTGCACGGGAGTCGCCGCAGCGTGCTCCGCCGAGACGAACGGCGTCTGCCAGACCTGCATGGGATGGACGCGGGTCGGCTCTTCTCCGGCCCGGAACACGACCATCTTGCCGTCGTCGAACAGCGAGTAGCCGTTGCACTGGATCGGCGTCTGCACCTCGCGGCGGATCATGTTGTACGGGAAGAGGACGTAGGCCCCGTCGCCGCGGTGGTGGAACACGTAGAGGACGTCTTCGCCGTTGGGCGACCGGATCGACTTGAGGAACTCGAAGTCCTCGAAATCGCCGTCGAAGACTTTGTATTGACCGTCCTGAAGGAAATACCCCCCCGGAAAGATGATCCCGTGGTCTTCCGGGAGAGAAATGCACGCGCGGCCGATGGCATCGATGCGCACGGCACGACGCGAGCGCGAGCAGAACACGAAGTAGCGCCACTTCTCCTCGCGGTACGGCCGAATCTTGAGGAGCACGAGCGGGCCGATCTCCGCGTAGTGGAAGTCGGCGTCGTCGAGGGTCTGGTCGCGCTCGGCCACGGGCTCGGCGTAGATCCCCGCCCCCGACTCCGTGTTGTTCTCGATCTTGATCGTGAGGTCTCCCCCCGTGGTCTCGACGAACACGCGATCGGCGATGGAGACGTGCGGGTACGCCCCCGCGACGTGATCTTCACGGGTCGTCACCCGCCATTCGAAATCGTGCTGCGGCGGGAGCTTGTAGTCGCGCTCGCCACGGTTGTCGACGTACGTCGCGGCACCACGGGCATCGATCGCCCAGCGAAGGACACGAACGTCGGTCGGCTCGGCCCCGATCTGGAAAACGGCCAACAGCTGGGTTTCGTTGCGCGTCAGCTGAGCCAGGCGCGCTTCTTTGTAGAAGCGATAGAGCTCCTTGAAGTGATCGACGAAGCGGCTGTCGACCAACAAGCCCTCGCCGCCCTCGCGTAGAGGAACGGCGGACAAATCGACCCCGTTCGGACCGACCTGGAAGTTGTGGATGCTGAAGACGTCTTCGACCGCAGTCTCGGTCTTGAGGCCGATGAACACCTTGTAGCCGAACAGCAGGCGCCCACCGACCTGGACCATGTCGCGCGGGACGCAGTTGTTCTCGGTACGGACGCGCTCGCTGCCGATCACGGTCAGTTCGGTCCCGCCGAACTCTCGGATGCGTGCCTCGTTGAGCGCACGAGCGCGGGTGTTCAAGTCTCGCGCTTGCGCGATCAGGCGGGTACGAATGACCTCGTAGCTACCGCCTTCGGCGGCGAGATCGTCGGGGGAATCTTGGCGGGCGGGTGGAGTTGCGGCGTCTTCGGCCATGAACGGCGTCC
>Ga0079224_100013571_pt1 | contig 11349 bp, 6 predicted proteins | sample Stecom2015_FD_80414 | JGI IMG/M metagenome (GOLD analysis project Ga0079224, IMG submission 80414) | Agricultural soil microbial communities from Utah to study Nitrogen management - Steer compost 2015 | ecosystem: Environmental > Terrestrial > Soil > Agricultural land | place: USA: Utah...
CACCTCCACGTTGAACAGGAAGCCGACCGCCTCCTCCTTGATGCCGTCCAGCATGGTCTGGAACATGGCGTAGCCCTCGCGCTGGTACTCCACCACCGGGTTGCGCTGGGCGTACGCGCGCAGCCCCACACCCTCCTTGAGGTAGTCCATCTCGTAGAGGTGCTCGCGCCACTTGCGGTCGATCACGTTGAGCAGGATCTGCCGCTCCGCCTCCCGCATCGCCTCCGAGCCCAGCTCCTCCTCGCGCCGGGCGTACGCGGCGCGGGCGTCCTCGACCAGGGCCTTGGTCAGCAGGTCGGCGTCGAGCCCGGTGCGGTCCCCACCGGCGCGTTCGATCACGTCCTCCACGGTGATGCCCACCGGGTAGAGCTGCTTGAGGCTGGTCCACAGCTGGTCGAGGTCCCAGTCCTCGGCGTACCCCACCGAGGTGGCGCCGGTGACGTACGCCCCGATCACGTCCTCGATCATGTGCTGGACCTGGTCGCGCAGATCCTCACCGTTGAGCACCCGCCGGCGCTCCGCGTAGATCACCTGGCGCTGCTGGTGCTGCACCTCGTCGTACTTCAGGACGTTCTTGCGGATCTCGGCGTTCTGCGCCTCGATCTGGGTCTGCGCGCTCTTGATCTGGCGGGAGACCATCTTGGACTCGATCGGCACGTCGTCGGGGATGTTGAGCCGTTCCATCACCGACTGCACGGCCCCGGCCCGCAGCCGCCGCATCAGGTCGTCCTGCAGCGACAGGTAGAAGCGCGACTCGCCCGGGTCTCCCTGCCGGCCGGACCGGCCGCGCAACTGGTTGTCGATGCGCCGGGCGTCGTGCCGCTCGGTGCCGAGCACGTAGAGGCCGCCGGCGGCCACCACCTCGGCCGCCTCAGCGTCGCAGGCCTCCTTCCACTTGGCCGTGGCCTCCTTCAGGGCCTGCTGGTACTCCTCCGGGTGCTCCTGCGGATCCCACCCCTGTTGGCGCAGCTCGGCCGCGGCGAGGTACTCCGGGTTGCCGCCGAGCATGATGTCGGTACCGCGGCCGGCCATATTGGTCGCGACCGTGACCGCGCCTTTACGCCCGGCCTGGGCGACGATCTCGGCCTCCCGGGCGTGGAACTTCGCGTTCAACACGTTGTGCGGGATGCCGCGCCGCTTCAACAGGGTGGAGAGCAGCTCGGACTTCTCCACCGAGGTGGTGCCGACCAGCACCGGCTGACCCTTGGCGTGCCGCTCGGCGATGTCCTCCACCACCGCGTTGAACTTCGCCTTCTCGGTCTTGTAGATGACGTCCGGCTTGTCCTGGCGGATCATCGGCAGGTGGGTCGGGATCGACACCACGCCCAGGTTGTAGACCTTGTTGAACTCGGACGCCTCGGTCTGGGCGGTACCGGTCATGCCGGCGAGCTTCTCGTAGAGCCGGAAGTAGTTCTGCAGGGTGATGGTGGCGAGGGTCTGGTTCTCCTGCTTGATCGGGACGCCTTCCTTCGCCTCGATCGCCTGGTGCATCCCCTCGCTGAACCGCCGGCCGTGCAGCACCCGGCCGGTGAACTCGTCGACGATCAGCACCTCGCCGTTCTCCGAGACGATGTACTCCTTGTCCCGGTGGTACAGCTCCTTGGCCTTGATCGCGTTGTTCAGGTAGCCCACCAGCGGCGTGTTCACCGACTCGTACAGGTTGTCGATGCCGAGCCGGTCCTCCACCTTGGCCACCCCGCGCTCGGTGACCGCGACCGTCCGCTTCGCCTCGTCCACCTCGTAGTCGCCCCGGCCGTCGGTGCCGCGCTCCATCCTGGCCACCAGCGCGGCGAACTCCTTGTACCACCGCTGGGAGTGCTCGGCCGGGCCGGAGATGATCAGCGGGGTGCGGGCCTCGTCGATCAGGATCGAGTCGACCTCGTCGATGATGGCGTACTTGTGCCCGCGCTGCACCAACTGGCTGGCGGACAAGGCCATGTTGTCGCGCAGGTAGTCGAAGCCGAACTCGTTGTTGGTGCCGTAGGTGATGTCGCAGTCGTACGCCGCCTTGTGCTCGGCCGGGCTCTGGCCGGGCAGCACCACGCCCACGGTCAGGCCGAGGAACCGGTGGACCCGACCCATCCAGTCCGCGTCCCGCTTGGCGAGATAGTCGTTGGTGGTGACGACGTGCACGCCCTCGCCGGTGAGGGCGTTCAGGTACGCCGGAAGCACACAGGTGAGGGTCTTGCCCTCACCGGTCTTCATCTCGGCGATGTTGCCGTAGTGCAGCGCCGCCCCACCCATCACCTGCACGTCGTACGGGCGCTGACCGAGCACCCGGCGGGCCGCCTCCCGCGCGGTGGCGAAGGCCTCGGGGAGCAGGTCGTCCAGGGACCATCCGTCCGCTAACCGCTTGCGGTACTCATCGGTGAGGGCTCGCAGCTCCCCGTCGGAGAGACTGGTGTAGTCCTCCTCGATCGAGGTGACGGCATCCGCCAACTTCTTCAGGCGGCGGACCTGCCGGCCCTCGCCGGCGTTGAGGATCTTTTCGAGAATGGGCACGCTGCATCGCTCCTCGACAGGCTGCGTCCCCATGGTAGGCGGAGACCGGCGCCGTCCGCACCTGCCCGCGGCCGGGTCGGCTCGGCGAGCAGGTGCGGCGAGTCAGGTCGTGGGTTGCGGCTCGGCGAGACTGATCACCCCGTAGTCGTACGCCTTGCGCCGGTAGACCACGCTCGGCGCGCCGGAGTCTTTGTCCCGGAACAGGTAGAAGTCGTGCCCGACCAGCTCCATGTGGAACAGCGCGTCCTCCACCGTCATCGGGTCACCGGGGTGTTCCTTCTCGCGTACGATCCGCCACGGCAGGTGCGTGTTCGCCGCCTCCGCCGCGGCGTGGGCCGCCTCCGCGGCCGCGGCGACCGCCGGCCACTGGGCCTGCTCCGAGTCCGGCTCTGCCTCACCGGCCGGCGAGGTGACCTCGGGCGCGGCCAGCTCCTCCACCGCCGCCGACAGGGGTGCCCGCTGGCGGCGGTCGGTCTTGCGGCGGTCGGCGGCCCGGCGTAGCCGGGTGGTTAGCTTGTTGATCGCGTCGTCCAGCGCGGAGTGGAAGTCCCGCGCGGCCGCTTCGGCCCGCACCACCGGACCCAGCGTAATGCAGGTGATCTCCACCCGTTGGCAGCTGTCCTGCTGGCGCGGATTGCGCTCGTGCAACAGCTCGACATCCACCGACACGATCTTCCGGTCGAACCGGACGGCCTTGCCGAGCTTGTCGATGACGTGTTGCCGGTAGTGGTCGGGCACGTCGATGTTACGGCCCTTGACGACGATCTCCACGTCTGACCTCCCCCCATGGCTCCGGCGCCGCGGCCCGACGCCGCCAGGCCGCGGGCAGGGTTATGGCTAGAAAGTTGACGCTATCGCCTCTGACCGTCCACGTCACCCCCGGTTTTCATTGGGTTTACCTGCCATTTCAGTACCCCGCCGCGCCGGGGCGGCGACGGCGGGTGGCGGCGAGCACCGCGGCACCGGAGACCGGGATGCCGGCGGCGGTGAGCCGGGCGGTGGCGGCCGCGAGCGTGGCGCCGGTGGTGACCACGTCGTCGAGCAGGATCACCGAGGCTGGCCGGGCGACCAGCCGGCGCCGCAGCGACGCCGCCCGCCGCGGTCGGGGCCGCAGCGAGGTACGCGCGCTGGCGGCCCGCGCGGCGCGGTCGAGCCCGGCCGAGTCGGGCCGGGCACCGGCGCGCAGCGGCCGGGCCAGGTGCACCGGGATGCCGGCCTCGCGCAGCCGGGCCGCGGCCGGGCGGGCCAGCCGCCACAGATGGTCGCCGTGCCGGGCCCGGGCCGCGGCCGGCGTGTCCGGGATCGGCACCAGCACCACCGCGGCGCCAGCCGCCGCCCCGGACACAGGCACCGCCGGCAGCAGGCTCGCCACCACCGAGGCCAGCAGCCGGCCCAGCGGCCGGGCCAGCGGGTGCCGGCCCCGCTCCTTGTACGCCAGGATCAGCCCTCGCAGCGCCCCGTCGTAGTCCCCGAGCGCCGCGCAGGGCGGCAGGCCCACCGGTGAGGGCTGGGGGCGGGTGGGGTGGGGCCGCAGCGCCGCCAGATCGGCGACGCAGTCGCGGCAGACTCCGCGCGGCGCCGCGTCCGCGCCGCAGCCGGCACACTGCCGGGGCAGGATCAGGTCGGCGAGGCCGGCGGCCACCGAGGAGAGCGGGCCGAAGGTCATTCCACGAAGAACGGCGCGCTCGGCTCGGACGGCTCCACCTCCGGGTCGGGGGTCTCGTAGCCGCGTAGCAGCTCCGCGGTGATCCGTACCGGGCTCTGCGGGTGCACGTACCGCCAGCTCAGATCGTCGGCCTGGAACATGATCGTGCCCCGGTCCGCCGGGTCGGTCGGGTCGCCCGGGTGGGCCACGAAGCTGCCGATCCGGTCGGGATTACCCAGCCCACCGCCGGGCAGCTCCCGCTCCAGCGCGCCGTCCACGGTCAGCTCGAACAGCCGGCTCTGCCCCTGCGCGGTACCGACCACGGCCAACCACTCCTCCCGCAGGAAGGCCACCCCGTCCAGGTTGCTGGCGGTGGTCGCGAGCGGGCGCGGTGAGCTCAGCATCACCGTGCCGCCGGCCCGCGCCATCGACGCCAGGTAGAGCCGGCCGCCGGCGACCAGTGCGATCCGGCGCCCGTCCGGCGCCACCGCCACCGCGGTCAGCGGCTCGGGCAGGTCCACGTCAACCCGCTCCACCTTCTTCTCACCGCTGACGAACTGCCACAGCTCACCGTCGGCCACCACCAGCCCGCTGCCGGGTGGGTTGTTCAGCCACACCGGTTGCCCGATAGCGCCCGCCACCAGGTCGGTGGGGGTCTGCCGGCCGGGTTGGGTGAGGGTCAACCGGTCCCGCCCGTCCGGCGCCGGCTGGACCAGGGCGGCGTGGCGGCGGTCGCGGGAGATCGCCGCCCGCCGGACGTTCTCCACCCCGCCGGCGAGCGCCGGCACCGGCACCGCCTCCGCCGGTACGTGTTGGCGGATCTCCCCGTCCAGCACCGCGAAGCTCGCCGGTGGCCGGTCCGGCACCGGATTGGCCTCCCGGTAGCTGTCGCGCAGGTGCCGCGGCTCGCCGTTCACCACCACGATCAGATCCACCCCGCCGTCCAGGTCCGGGCGCAGGCTCCACCACAGCTGGGCGTCGAGCTTGGGTAAGTCCACGGTCTCGGGCGGAACGGTCAGGCGGACCTCCAGGGACTCCTGCCCGGGGACCACGTTGCCGACGCGCTCCACTCCCTCCACCGAGGCGACGGTCTCGGCGAGCCACGGCGCCGGGCCGGCGATCAGCCAGTCCACCGCGGCCTGCGGCCGCTGGGTCTCGGGCACCGCATGCGGCAACCACCGCAGGTCCGGCACGAGCGCGCCCTCGTGGGTGTCCCAGAAGTAGATCGGCCGCGGGTCGAAGTGCAGCTCCAGTGCCCGGTCGTCGAGCAGGATCATGGGCGGCACGTCCACCAGCCAGTAGCGCAGACCCCCGGCGGGCGGGCGGTCCGCGGGCGGCACCGGCTCGGAAGCCACGCGCAGCACCACCGACCTGGGCTCCCCCTGGAAAGTCCGCGGCTCGATCATGCCGTTGGAGGTGAGTACGCCCACCCGGCGTACCTCCAGCTCGAACCGGACCGTCTCGCCCCGGGTGACCACCGGGTCATCCCCGATCCGCGCCACATACACCCGGGTGTCCGGGTCCCAGTCGGCGCGGACGTCCGGGTGGATGAACGGGCGCAGCGCGTCCATCGGGTTCTCCGGATCGGCGGCGGCGGCGCGCAGGAAGAAGTCGACCAGTTCCTGTTCGTCAGCGGCCTCCTCCGGGCCCGGGGGCGGGTCCGGCTCGCCGCCGGCCCCGGTCCCGCCGAACTCCGCCGGCGGGCCCTCCACCTGCACGTCGGTGTGGGCCGGCACGCCGCAGCCGCCGACCAGCACGCCGGCTACGGTGGCGGCCAGGATCGCGGCGAGGGTACGCCGGGCGCGTCCGCTCATCGCCGCCCACCCGGCTTCGCCCCGGTCAGGTCCGCCCCGGCTTCCGGGGGTCCGTCGGCCGGGAGCGCCGGCCCGGCACCCGACGGGGCACCCGCGGTCTCGTCCGGCCCGGCGCCGGCCGGCGTGGCCTGCGCCGATGCCGCCTGCGCGTCGGCGGGGACCAGCGGCAGCGGCGAGCCGGTGAGCTGGTCACCCGCCCGCACCGGCAGGGTGAGCCGGAACTGGCACCCCTGCCCGGGCATCCCCCAGGCCTCCAGCCAGCCGCCGTGCAGCTGCGCGTCCTCCACGCTGATCGAGAGCCCCAGGCCGGTCCCGCCGGTCTGCCGGGCGCGCGACTGGTCCGCCCGCCAGAACCGGTTGAACACCAGCTTCTCCTCCCCGGGCTGCAACCCCACCCCGTGATCGCGTACGGTCACCGCCACCGCCGCCTCATCGGCCGCGAGCGTGATCTCCACCGGCTTACCGCTGCCGTGCTCGACCGCGTTGCCGAGCAGGTTGCGCAGGATCCGGTCCACCCGGCGGGTGTCCACCTCGGCGATCACCGGCGCCTCCGGCAGGTTCATCCGCATCGTGACCCCGGCCCGGGCACAGACCGCGGCCAGCCGCTCCACCGCCTGGCGGACCACCGGCACCAGGTCGGTCGGCTCGCTCTCCAGCGCGGCGAACCCGGCGTCGAACCGGCTGATCTCCAGCAGGTCGGTGAGCAGGGTCTCGAACCGGTCCAGCTCCCGCTGGAGCAGTTCGGCGCTGCGCGCCACCTCGGGTGGGTAGGACTCCCGCTCGGCGAAGAGCACATCCGCGGCCATCCGCACCGTGGTCAGCGGGGTACGCAGCTCGTGAGAGACGTCCGAGGTGAAGCGGCGCTGCAACCGCGACATCTCCTCCAGCCGGCCGATCTGCTGCTGCAGGTTGGTCGCCATCTGGTTGAACGAGGAGGCCAGCAACGCCAGGTCATCCTCGCCGTCAACGGTCATCCGCTGGTCGAGCAGGCCGGCGGAGAGTCGCTGGGCGGTCCGCGCGGCGAGCCGGACCGGGCGCACCACCAGCCGGGTGATCAGCCCGGTGACCACGGCCAGCAGCAGCACCAGCGCGACGCCGGTGGCCAGCACCGTGCGGCGGATGTCGTTGGCCTGGTTGATCTCGTTGGTCAGCGGGGTGAGGTAGTACAGCTCGAACGGCGGGCCGCCCCAGCTCGCCGGCACCGGAGCCCCGTAGGCGAGGTAGGTGACCGGACCCACGGCCGGGTCCAGGGTGGCGGTGACGATCTGCCAAGCCACGTTGCCGCCGGCAACCTCGGCGGCGAGCTCCTCCGAGATGACCCCGGTGACCGGCAGGTCCTTGGTGGTCACCGGCCCGGCGACTCCGCCCGGCGCCACGAGCGCCACCAACCGGGCGCCTTCCGAGCGGTCCGTCACGATCTCGGACATGCTGCTGGCCAGGTTGCGTTCGTCCCGCTGCACGTGGATGCTGAGCTGGTCCCTGGCGTACTCGGCGCCGGCGGTGACCTGCGCCCGGGCCGAGTCCTGTGCGCGGTCCAGGGCGTTCTGGGTGGTCTGGTCCACCACCAGGAACCCGAACACGCCGACCAGCAGGCTGGACACCAGCAGGGTGATCGTGATCATCCGGAGCTGGAGGGACCGCCGCCAGGCCCGGCGGACCGGCTCGGCGAGCGCGGTCACCCGCGCCGCGAGCGGCCGCCACCGGCCGAGCGGATCCCGCAGGGGCCGCTCCGGCGCGTCGACCTGCGGACTGACCACGGTTCACCCCCCGCCAACCGGTTATCCGGTGCCGGCCTTGTACCCCACGCCGCGGACGGTCAGGATGATCTCCGGCCGCTCCGGGTCCGGTTCGATCTTGGCCCGCAGCCGCTGGACGTGGACGTTGACCAGTCGGGTGTCGGCGGAGTGGCGGTAGCCCCACACCTGCTCCAGCAACACCTCCCGGGTGAAGACCTGGCGTGGCTTGCGCGCCAGCGCGATCAGCAGGTCGAACTCCAGCGGGGTGAGCTTGACCTCCTCCCCGTTGCGGGTGACGGTATGCGCCGGCACGTCGATGGTGATCTGGTTGTGCGGCGGTCCGATCACCAACTGCTCCGGCGGCGCCTCCCCGCCGCGACGCAGCCGGGCGCGGATCCGCGCGACCAGCTCCTTGGGCTTGAACGGCTTCACCACGTAGTCGTCGGCCCCGGACTCCAGACCGAGCACCACGTCCACGGTGTCCGTCTTGGCGGTCAGCATGACGATCGGCACGCCCGACTCGGCCCGGATCGCCCGGCACACGTCGATCCCGCTCATCCCTGGAAGCATCAGGTCCAGCAGGATGATGTCTGGCCGATGGTCATGGAACGCGGTGAGCGCCTGCTCCCCATCGGCGACGAAGATCGGCTGGAAGCCTTCATTTCGCAGGACGATGCCGAGCATCTCGGCCAGCGCAGGGTCGTCGTCGACCACCAGAACCCGGGCTCTCACGCGCTCTAATATCCCACGTGAGCGGCTCAGACAGGAAACCGGCGGGGGCGAGCGCCGGGCGGTGGTGCGGCTGGGCAGCCGCACCACCGCCCGGCGCGCCCGCGCCGGTTTCGCGGAGTGCTTCGCGCTCCGTACCGGTAGGCGAGGATCAGTAGCGGTAGTGGTCGGCCTTGTAGGGGCCCTCCACCGGCACCCCGAGGTAGTCGGCCTGCTCCTTGGTCAGCTCGGTCAGCTTCACGCCCAGCGCCCCCAGGTGCAGCCGCGCCACCTTCTCGTCCAGGTGCTTAGGCAGGGTGTGCACCCCCAGCGGGTACGCGTCGGGGTTGCCGAAGAGTTCGATCTGGGCCAGCACCTGGTTGGTGAACGAGTTCGACATCACGAAGCTCGGGTGGCCGGTGGCGTTGCCGAGGTTCAGCAGCCGGCCTTCGGAGAGCACGATGATCGAGTGGCCGTCCGGGAAGACCCACTCGTCGACCTGCGGCTTGATGTTCACCTTGCGGATGCCGTCGATCTTGGCGAGCCCGGCCATGTCGATCTCGTTGTCGAAGTGGCCGATGTTGCCCACGATCGCCTGGTGCTTCATCGCGGCCATGTGCTCGGCGGTGATCACGTCCTTGCACCCGGTGGCGGTGATGAAGATGTCGGCGGTGCTCACGACGTCTTCCAGGGTGGTGACCTGGTAGCCGTCCATCGCCGCCTGCAGCGCGCAGATCGGGTCCACCTCCGTGACCACCACCCGCGCCCCCTGGCCGCGCAGCGACTCCGCGCAGCCCTTGCCCACGTCGCCGTAGCCGCAGACCACCGCCACCTTGCCGCCGATCAGCACGTCGGTGGCGCGGTTGATCCCGTCCACCAGCGAGTGGCGGCAGCCGTACTTGTTGTCGAACTTGGACTTGGTCACCGAGTCGTTGACGTTGATCGCCGGGAACCGCAGGGTGCCGTTCCGGCTCATCTCGTAGAGCCGGTGCACCCCGGTGGTGGTCTCCTCGGTGACGCCCCGGATGCCGTCGGCGATCCGGGTCCACCGCTGCGCGTCCTCGGCCAGCGACCGGTGCAGCAGCTCCAGCACGACCGCGTACTCCTCGGAGTCGGCGCTCTCCACCGGCGGCACCGCCCCGGCCTGCTCGAACTCCGCGCCCTTGTGGACCAAGAGGGTGGCGTCCCCGCCGTCATCCAGAATCATGTTGGGCCCACCACCGTCCGGCCAGCGCAGCGCCTGCTCGGTGCACCACCAGTATTCGGTGAGGGTCTCGCCCTTCCAGGCGAACACCGGCACCCCGGCCGGCTTCTCCGGCGTCCCCTCCGGACCCACCACGACCGCGGCCGCAGCATGGTCCTGAGTGGAGAAGATGTTGCAGGACGCCCAGCGTACCTGCGCGCCCAGCGCCACCAGGGTCTCGATCAGCACCGCGGTCTGGATGGTCATGTGCAGCGACCCGGTGATCCGCGCTCCCCGCAGCGGCTGCCGTTCAGCGAACTCGGCCCTGGTAGCCATCAGGCCGGGCATCTCGTGCTCGGCGAGCTGGATCTCCTTGCGACCAAAGGCGGCCAGGGACAGGTCGGCGACCTTGAAGTCGGGCGCGTTCCGGGACGAGGCGCTACTCATATGGTGAATCTCCAATCGGGTCGCAGATCGCGTGGCGTCACTGCCGCGTCGGGTCCTTCCCCACCATAACCAAGGGGGTGGTCACGCTCCGGCGACGTGTCCGGCCGCCTGCCCGCCCGCGTGGTCCGCCTACCTACCTGCGCCACCTGCGCTAACAACAACCCCCGGATGGGGAAATTACTCTTAGTAACGAGTAATGTACGGGGCGGGTGGCCTCCCGGCCATCCGCCCCGTACTCCCCCCGGTTTGGTACCCCCGCGCGTAGCTCGGACATCGAGTAACGCTGCGTAGTTGTCACGCTACACGGCGCGTAGCCAAAGTCAAGGCTTTTCGTGAAAAAGTATGGGATGTGTCGTCCGGGGCTGGATCGGCGCGGCGCGCTAGGCCGGCACTGAGGCCACGTACGCCTCGCCGGTACCCGCGAACCTCAGCTGTCCGGCGCCGCCCTCCGCGATCGCCGCCTGACCAGACCGCAGCGTGACCCCGGCCACACCGTCGTCAGCATAGATCTCGCCGCCGAGGCAGAGCACGGTACGCGGCCCGGTCACCTCCAGCTCCACCGGATCGGAGCCCTCAGGCCGCACCCGGTGCAGCGCGAACTCGGCCACCGGCACCGGCCAGCTCACCACCCCCCGCCCCGTGGCCACCGGGGTCATCACCGGGTCGGCCAGCGGCTCGAACCGGAGTACCCGAAGCAGCTCCGGCACGTCCACGTACTTGGGGGTCAACCCGCCGCGCAGCACGTTGTCACTCGCCGCCATCAGCTCGACCCCGGTCCCACGCAGGTAGGCGTGCAGGTTCCCGGCCGGCATGAAGATCGCCTCGCCGGGGGCGAGCGTGAGATGGTTGAGCAGTAGCGCCAGCACCACGCCCACGTCCTTCGGGTACGCCGCGGCCAGCTCACCCACGAGCGCGTAGGCCACGCCCGCCCGCGAGGCCGCCGTTACCACCTCGGCCACCAGCGCCGCCGGTTCCGGCACGCCCAGCAGCCACCGGACCGCGCCGGCCAGGTCGCCCGCGGTGAGCGCGGAGACCGCCGGGGCGAGCGCGGGCACCCCCAGCCCGGCGAGTAGCTCGGCCGAGGCGGCCGGCTCCCGGAACCCGCAGAGCGCCCGGAACTCGCTCACCGCCACCAGCAGCTCGGGTTTGTGGTACGGGTCCACGTAGCGGCGGTGCGGGGCGTCTGGAGGGACCCCGGCCGCCTCCTCCGCGGCGTACCCGGCGGCGGCCTGCGCCGAGTCCGGGTGGGCCTGCAGGGACAGCGGGGCGTCCGCCGCGAGCAGCTTCAGCAGGTACGGCAGGCGGGCGCCGAAC
>Ga0079224_100013573_pt1 | contig 11349 bp, 10 predicted proteins | sample Stecom2015_FD_80414 | JGI IMG/M metagenome (GOLD analysis project Ga0079224, IMG submission 80414) | Agricultural soil microbial communities from Utah to study Nitrogen management - Steer compost 2015 | ecosystem: Environmental > Terrestrial > Soil > Agricultural land | place: USA: Utah...
ACAGCGTCGACGCGTAGCTGCCGGGGAAACCGTACCGGACCGGTGCGAGATTTCGGTAAGGCTCGAACTCCAACTCAGCCGAGGTGGATGCCGCCGTTGACGTTGATCGTCTGTCCGGTGACGAAAGCGGCTTCCGGTGACGCGAGATAAGCGACCGCGGCGGCCACTTCGTCCGGTTGCCCGGGTCGACCGACCGGGATCTGCTTGTTCTGATGATGGGGCGGCACGCCCGCGCGGACGGTGTCGATCAGGCCCGGCGACACCGCGTTCACCGTGATGCCACTGGATGCGTACTCCAGCGCCAGAGCCTTGGTGAGGCCGATCAGTCCGGCTTTGGCGGTGACCACGTGGGCACGCAGCGCGGCGCCGGTCTGACCGGTGACGCCGGCGATGTTGACGATGCGGCCATGACCCCGGGCAGCCATCCCAGGCAGCACGGCCACGCACGTGTTGAACGCGCCGTCGAGGACGACACCCAGGATTTCGTGCCAGTCGTCCGCACTGATCTCGGTGAACGGCTGCTCGCGGCGCACCGCGGCGTTGTTGACCAGCACGTCCACCGGCCCGGCTTCGTTGAGTGCGGCTGCGACGGCTTCTTGATCGCGGACGTCGGCGAGCAGGACGCGAGCGTGGGCGCCGAGGGCCTCGGCCTCTTCCGCCACCGCCTCGGCGGATGCGCGGTCACGGCGGACCACCAGCACCACGTCGTGGCCTTCGCGGGCCAGGCGCAGCGTGATCGCCCTGCCGATGTTGCGGCCTGCGCCGGTGATCAGCGCGGTCGGTCGGGACATCAAGACCTCCGAGGATTGTCGAACCGGGTGAACAGCGTGATCCACAGCGGCATGAGCAGGTTCACCGCCACCTGCCTGCCGGTCTGCGCGGCGAGCACGAACGCCAGCCCGTCCCCGCTGACCGCGGCGGCGATCACCACCATTTCCGGCGCGCCGCCCGGCGCCACCATCAGGAACGCGGCCAACGGCGACCACGAACCGACCGTGCTCATGCCGAGCGCGATCAGCAGTGCCAAACCGCAGGTGGCCATCACCCCGGCGAGCCCGCCGAGCAAGCGGGACAGGCCGTCGGTGTACCGCTGCGCCAGGTACTCGCCGATGGTGATGCCCAACAGGGCCTGCCCGACGATCTCCTGCGCCAGCGGGGCCCCGAGCAGCGTCGGGTCGGCGCCGAGCCCGCGGAGTGACAGGCTGAGCGCGCAGCCGTAGAGCAGCGGCCCCAGCAAAGTGGGGACCGGGACCCGCGCCTTCTTGGCCAGCCACGCCGCCACGAACGAGCCGCCCAGCAATCCGGCGAGGTACAGCCAGCGCACACCGGTGGCCGGCAGGAACTCCGGCTCGTCGGTGACGGCTCCCGCCGGGTCGGTCTCCGCCCCTGCGACCAGTGCCAGCGCGACGAGAAGCACCAACGTCATGCGGAACGACTGGACGATGGCGACCAGGCCGACCGGTTTGCCGTACTCGGCGGCGACCGAGGGCATGATGCCGATGCCGCCGGGCAGGGTGGCCATGCCCGCGGTCAGCCCGTCCACCCCGCCGAAGGCGGCGTAGCAGCGGGCCACCACCAGCGAGCCGAGCAGGATCGCGGCGACACCGCCGAGCAGCAGCGCGAGCTGGCCGGTCGACACCGACAGCGTCTGGGTGGCGATGGTCGGGCCGATGGCCGCGCCGACCAGCAGTTGCCCCAGCTTGCGAACATTGGCGCTAGGTTCGGCGGCCGCGTGGGTGGCCCGGGCGATCCGGCACGCCAGCCAGGCACCGAGCACACCGCCGAGCACCCAGATGACGCTCAGCCCGGTGAGCGTGAACAGTCCGCCGCCGAGCACGCCGACCGCTGCCAGTTCGCCAGGCAGCAGCCATCGCACTCGCGGCGGACCGGTCATGACGCCGGCTTCTCCGCGACCCCCGCGCGCAGCAGCGTGTCGACCGGCCAGTCGCCGGGCCGGAACGCGAGTTCGACGAACTTCGCGGCACGCTCGCCGAGCACGGGCTCGGTCAGGGCCGTGGCCTTGCGTCGGACACCGTCGGCGTCGAGCACAGGCGGATGGTCACGTTCGGCTCGCCACACCGTGCCGTCGTCACCGGTGATCTCCGCGCGCACGCCGTAGCGCGGGACGGAGTCGTCCGGCACCAGGACGCAGCGTCGGCGTAGATCGATCACGCTCGCATCGTTCACCACCTCGTCGGCGAACTCCGGCGGGCCCGCCTGTCCGTAGCGATAACCGACGGCGAAACAGTGGGTGGCGCTGAACTTCGCCTCCAGCTGGTCGACCGGGTCCGTGCGGCCCATGGCCACCAGCACGAACGGGTTCACGGTCAGCCGTACCGACCGCGGCGGGCCGGCGAGCTGCCGTGCGGCCTCGGTGGCGACCTCGATGAGGGCGTGGCTGACGACGCCGCAGGCGTACGGCTTGATCTCGTTGTCCTCGATCTCCCAGCGTTTGCCGAGGCCGTCGCGTGCGGCCGCCGCGCCATCGGTCTGGCCGGCGTGCAACGCGAGGAGTCCGCGCCGACCCGCGATCGGCTCGGCGGGCCCGTCGAGGCCGTTGCCGGCGAGCACCGCGGCCTCGAAGCCGTTGGCGGCCGCTTTGCCGGGGTGCAGTGGTTTGGCCATCGTGCCCAGCGCCTCCAGCAGGCCTGCTGCCTGGGTCGATGCGATGCCAACCGCGTCGTGCAGCCGCTTTGCGGGCAGCCTGAGGAGTCGCCCGGCGGCGATCGCCGCGCCGATGCCGGTGGAGACGCCGGTCATGTGCCAGCCGCGCGCCAGCGCGTCGGGCGTCAGCGCTACGCCGACCCGAAGCGCGACCTCGACACCCGCGGCCACCGCAGTCAACAGTTCGCTGCCGGTTGCGCCCGACCGGGCCGCAGCGGACAGTGCGGCCGCCACCACCGGCGGGCCGGGGTGCACGATCGAGGCCGGGTGGGTGTCGTCGAAGTCCTCCAGGTGCCCGGCGAAGCCGTGCACGAGTGCCGCCCACTGGGCGGGAAGCGAATCCGTGCGGCCCAGCAGCGGGACGGCGTCCGGCCCGCGCAGCGCGGCGAGCGCGCCGACGGTGGAGTCCACCGCAGGCTGCTCTCCGGCGCCGACCATCAGGGCCAGTGCGTTCCCCAGCGTGGAGACGGCAGCGGCGTGCGCCTCGGGGGAGAGGTCGGACAGGGACACATCGGCGGCGAAGTCGCAGAAGTCAGCAGTCAGTGTCACGAGGTCGGCTCCGGGTGCGCGGTGGCGAGCACAGTGGTCAGGTCGGGGGAGTTCGGTAGGTCGCGTACGGCTTCGGCCAGCGCGGGTGCCCGCTCGCCGAGCATCGGGGAGACCAGCCGCAGCCCCTTGTCGGCCAGTTCTTCGTCGGTCAGCGGCCGGGCCAGGCTGCCGCGGGCGTGTGTCACGTGCGCCTCGCAGGTGGCACCGTCGTCCAGCGTCACGGTCAACGTCGCTTCGTCACGGCGGCAGTCGTCGTCGGGAGCGAGTGCGATGGCTCGGCGCAGGGTGGCGACCTCGGGGGCAACGGCCCGCTCGTCGGCGTACTGCGGCAGGCCGACCGTGCCGTCCAGCAGTCCGGTGGCCACACCGTGGACGGTGCTGAACCGTGCCTGCAGCCCGTTGACCGGGTCAGGGTTGCCGGTCAGCTCGGGGACCAGCGGGTGGCAGCGCAGCGTCCCGGACACCACGCGCCGTCCGGCCAGCTCGGGGTGCAGCTCGACGGCGGCGTCGATGGCTGGGTGGGACACGATCCCGCACGGGTACGGCTTGTAGGTGTTGTCCAGCAGGTGCCAGCGCTCGCCGAGATCGGCCAGCGCGATGTCGGGCTCGGATGCCGAGGACAACACGGCGAAAAATCCGTTCGGCCCGTCCAGCGCGGACGCCGGCGCGGTGAATCCACCGCGGGCAAGCAGCACGGACAGCACACCGTTAGCGGCGGCTTTGCCCGCGTTGATCGGCTTGACCGCGCTGCCGAAGCCTTCCCGGTGGCCGACCGTCTGGCTGATCGCCAGGGCCAGTGCCGTGGCCAGCTCGTCCTCGCGCAGTCCGGCCAGCAGCCCTGCGGTGACCGCCGCACCGGTGACGCCGCAGGTTCCGGTGATGTGCCATCCGGCGTCGTAATGCTTGTCGGTCAGCGCCAGGCCCAGCCGCAGCTGCACCTCGACGCCCAGCGCGAAAGCGTGCACGAACTCCGCACCGCTGGCCTGCTGCGCTTGACCGACCGCCAGGCCTGCGCCGAGGCAGGCCGCGCCGGGGTGGATGACCGTGGCCAGGTGCGTGTCGTCGTAGTCGTCCAAGTGCGCTGCGGTCGCGACGGCCAGCGCGGCTGCGTACTGGTCCAGCCGCTCTGGGCGGCCGAGCACGGCAACCAATGCGCCGTCCGGCTCAGGTGTTCGATGCGCGCGGACGACCCCGTCGATGATCGGATGCGCCGAGGCGCCGACGGCCGTGTGGACGACATTGCTGATCGTCCGCAGCGTCTCGGCATGCGCCTCGGCGGGCAGCTCCAGCGACGGGATGGCCGCGGCGAGCGCTTGCAGTGTGTTCCGTGATGCGGAATAAGTGACCACTCTTGGAAGTGTAGGTCGTGCACTATTGACACGAAAGTGCGAACTTTTCTACTGTGATCCGCATCAATCGATGGGCATTGATTCCACGGAGTGGAACCGATGTCCAACGACGTCACCGTGCAAGGAGGCCGGATGACGATCACACGGAGCGGCAAAATCTGCGCGGTCGCGCTGGTGGTTCTTGCCGCGATGCTGGCTCTGACGTCGGGGATAGGCGGACGCCCGCCCGCTGAAGACGGTGGCCTCGGTGATTACCAAGGGCAGCGCGTTCGCTTCATCGTGCCGACCGCGGCCGGTGGCGGGTTCGACACGACGCTACGGCAGATCCAGCCGTATCTGGAGAAGCGGCTCGGCGCCACGATCATGGTGCAGAACCTGGACGGTGCGGCCACCGCGATCGGAACCAGCGCGGGGCTCAACGCCGAGCAGAACTGCATGACGATGCTCTTCCACGGGGTCCCGCACCTGACGTTCTCCTATCTGACGCAGAACGTCGACTACCAGCTGTCCGACCTGGCTCCGGTCGCCGGAGTGAGCATCGAGCCCGGCGTGCTGCGGGTGAAGAAGGACGCTCCGTGGCGGAGCTTCGCGGACCTGATCGAGGACGCGCGCAAGCGGCCGGGGCAGATCCGGGTCAGCGTCAGCCTGCGGACCAGCAACAACTACGTGGGCATGCGGGCCATCGAGGAAGCCTTCGGCGTGAAGTTCAACATCATCGCCTACGACGGTGGTGGTCCCTCGCGGAACGCCCTGCTGGCGGGCGAGGTCGACGTCACGCACGCGGGCGCCTACAACAGCCTGAGTTTGGCCGACGACACCAAGGTGCTCGGCGTGCAGATGCCGGAAAACCGGTGGAAGGACGTCACCGACGACGCGCCGATCCTCAAGCGCCCGGACGGCAAGGCGCTCGAGGAAAACTCCTCGCGATACAGCATCTGGGCGCCGCGCGCGTGCCGGGACGACTACCCGAAGCGCTATCAGGCCATGGTCGACGCAGTGCGATCGGCGCTGAAGGACCGTGGGCTGCGCGCCGAGCTGACCAAGCTCGGTGAGCAGTCGAAGATCGACTATCTCACTCCCGACGAGCTGGCCGAGATCACCGAGGCCAGCGACGCGGAGATCCGCGCGATTCTCGAGGACGATCCCGATGCCTTCACCACGAGTTCCTGACGCCCACGGGGGTGCGGCCGCCGAGGAGAGCGAGGCAGTGGCCGCGCAGGAGGGGGCCGCCCAAGGGAACGAAACGAGTGCCGAGCGAGACTCGGCTTCCGGTCAGCAGGGTGCCGCCGACGTCAACCGCGGCGGTCCACCCGCCCAGCAGCACACCGTCACCGAGCAGGGCGCGACTTCCGCTCAGGGTGGCAGCGCCGGCCGGGCCACTCCGGACACTGCCCACGCCGGCCAGGTTGTGGTCGCCACCAGACCGGGACCCGCGCTGCTGTCCTTCTCCGCGGTGCCCGCCCTGCTGGCGTTCGTGATCGCGGGTGTCTTCCTGCTCAACTCCGGCGACATCAGCGGGCCGGAGGCGACCTACCCGATAGTGCTCGGTGTCGCGGTGTTGATCGTCGGTGCGGTCAACCTGGTCCGTGATCTGCTCACCGCGGCACGCGCCGAGCAGGCGCAGGACGGCGACGGCGAGTCGGCGGCGGGCCTGAGCACGCAGGCGGTGCTCCGGCTGATCGCGTTCGTGGTCGTTCTGATCGCCGCGCTGCTCCTGCTCGAGCCGCTCGGCTTCTTCCCTGCGATGGTGGTCATGACCATCGGGGCGCTGCTCTGCTTCGACGTGCGCTCCCCGCTGGTCATCGCCGCGGCGACGGCACTCATCGTCGGCACCTCGTACCTGATCTTCGTGCGTTTCCTGTTGGTGCCGTTCCCACCCGGATTCCTGGGGTTGACATGAACCTGGACATCGTGAGTTCCGGCCTCGACCTGCTGCTGCAGCCGGAGTCGTTGCTGTGGTTGATCGGTGGCCTGATCCTCGGCTTCGTGGTCGGCGTGCTGCCCGGGCTGTCCACGTCGAACACCGCCGCGCTGCTGCTGCCGTTCGCCATCGGGTTGCCCACCGAGTCGTCGCTGATCCTGATCGTGAGCATCTACGCCGGCGCCCAGTTCGGCGGCGCGGTGCCCGCGATCCTGGTCAACGTGCCTGGTGAGGCCGGATCCGCGGTGACCGCGCTGGACGGCTACCAGTACACCCGGCGCGGTGAGGCGGCGTTGGCCATCGGCATCGCGCGGATGGCCGCGGCCATCGGCGGCGTCGTCGGTGGCGTCGTGGTGCTCGTTCTGCTCGGGCCGCTCGGCGAACTGGCGCTGTCGTTCGGTGCCCGCGAGCTGTTCGTGGTGATCCTGCTCGGCTTCGTGGTCGCCTCGTCACTGATGGGCGAGAGCGTCCGCAAGGGGCTGATGGTCGGCCTGCTCGGCCTGTTGCTGGCCACTGTCGGCGGCGGCCCGACCACCGGACAGGAGCGGTTCACGTTCGGTGTGCTGGAGCTGTACGAGGGGATCTCGTTCATCCCGGCGCTGGTCGGTCTCTTCGCGGTCAGCGAGATGCTGATCCTGCTTGCCCGGCACCGGCACGGCCCGACGCAGGTGGATGTCGACACGCGCTCGCTCCGTGCGGAGTTGCGCGCGGCGTGGCGGGGCGCGCGGGAAACGCTGCGGCACAAGAAGACCGTCGGCCAGGCCAACGTGGTCGGCGTGATCCTCGGGCTGATCCCGGGCATCGGCACGTCGATCGCCAGCTTCATCAGCTACTCGCTGGCCAAACGACGTTCGAAGACCCCGGAAAAGTTCGGCAAGGGCACCCCGGAGGGTGTCATCGCCTCGGAGGCCTGCGACTCCAGCGCGATCGGCGCGACCATGGTGCCGACGCTGACGCTGGGCATTCCTGGCTCGGCGACGATGGCGGTCGTGCTCGCGTCGCTGTACCTGCAGGGCATCCAGCCGGGGCCGCAGGTGCTGGTCAGCCATGGCGCGGAGGCCTACGCCGCGATCCTCGCGGTGATCCTGGCCAGCATCTTGATCATGCCGCTGGGTGTGCTGCTGGCCAGCCCGATGGCGATGGTCACCAAGGTGCCGTCGAAGTACCTGGTGCCCGCGGTTCTGCTGGCGTGCTTCGCGGGCGCGTTCGCGGTGCGGTACTCGCTGTTCGACGTGGGCGTCGCCATCATGTTCGGGCTGCTCGGCCTGCTGTTGCGGCTCAACGGCTACCCGGTCATCCCGCTGGTGCTCGGTCTCGTGCTCGGGCCGCTTGCCGAGGAGAACCTGCTGCGCTCGCTGGAACTGGGCAACTACGACATCGGCTACTTCTTCGGCTCCACCACCGTGCTGGTGCTGTGGGCGCTGTTCGCGGTCGCCGTCGTCTACCTGGTTCGGCAGTCCCGCCGCAGCAAGGTCAAGCAGGTCAAGCAGGAGGAGACGGTATGACCGTCAGTGCACCTACGCGTGCGCTCGCCGAGTACCTTGCCGCCGCGCCGACGGCCGATCTGCCGCCCGCTGTCGTCACCAAAGCGTGCGCGCACATTCTCGACACGGTCGCCGCGATGGTCTCCGGGGCACAACTGCCGGCAGGCAAGCGCGGCGCGGCCTTCGCTGCCGGGCAGTACCCGTCCGGCCCGGCGACCGTGATCGGAGCGGGGTTCACCACCCGCCCAGTGGACGCGGCTCTGGCCAACGGCATGTCCGCGCATGCCGACGAGACGGACGACTCGCACCCGGGGTCGTTGTCTCATCCCGGCTGTGGGGTCGTGCCGGCCGCGCTGGCCGTGGCCGAGGAGCTCGGAAGCAGTGGCGCGGATGTGGTGCGTGCCGTCGTGGCGGGTTACGACGTCGGCACTCGGGTCGTCATGGCGCTCGGTCGACCGCCCACGCTGGCCGAGCACGCCAGCTACTCGACGCACGCTTACGTCGCTCAGTTCGGAGCGGCTGCCGCAGCCGCGGTGCTCCATCGGCTCGACGAACGAGGCGCACGGTATGCGCTGTCGTACGCGGCGCAAAGCGCCAGCGGCGTGAACTCGTGGCTGCGCGACGGCAGCCATGTGGAGAAAGCCTTCGTCTTCGGCGGCATGCCCGCGGCCAACGGGGTGCGCGCAGCAAGCATGGTGGCCTCCGGGAGCGACGGTGTCGAAGACGTCTTCGGCGGGCACCCCAACTTCCTCGACGCGGTCTCGGGAGAGCGAGCCAACCCGGAGTTGCTGGCCGACGGACTGGGCGAGCGCTACGAGATCCACCGCACCAATATCAAGAAGTTCGCGGTGGGGTCACCAGCGCAGGCCGCGGTGCAGGCAACGCTGGACATCGTCGCCGAGCATCACCCGAACCCGCAGGACATCAAGGCCATCGACATCGTGCTGCCAGGCGACCTGGCGCGCGTGGTCGACCGCAGGCATATGCCGGACATCAACGTCCAGTACCTCGTTGCGGGCAGCTTGCTCGACGGCGACTTCTCGTTCGCCATGGCTCACGACGCCGACCGCATGAAGGATCCGGCCGTCGTGGCGTTGACGGACCGGACCACGCTGACGCCCGACCGCGGGGTGTCCGGTGTCCGCACGGCAACCGTCACGATCACCCTCACCGACGGCACGGAGCTCCGGCGGCACGTGTCCGCCGTGCGCGGCACCGTCGACAACCCGATGAGCCACGACGAAGTGGTCACCAAGGTCATGGACCTGATGGAGCCGACGCTCGGGCGGGAGCGGGCGCAGCAAGTGGTATGTACGGTCAGCGGACTGGCCGACGTGCGGAAGGTGAGTGCGCTGTCGGAGCTGCTGCGATGAGCTGGGTATCGTGCCGCAGCAGGAGGGAAGCGCATGGCCCAGGAGATTCCGGCGCGACAGTCGGTGCAGGCGATCGACCGCGCGGTCGCCATCATGTCCGTCTTTTCCCGGGCCCGACCGGTCGCCGGGGTCTCGGAGATCGCCGAGCTGACCGGGTTGTCCCGCAGCACGGTGCACCGCATCCTGGTCAGCCTGGCCAGCCACGGCCTGGTCACCCAGGTGCCGCGCAGCACGGACTACTGCCTGGGGCCGCGGTTGCTGGCGTTGGCGGAGACGGCGCGGGTGCGCATGTCCCTCGAGCTGCTGGCCGAGCCCGCGATGACCGCGTTACGCGACTACACCGGCGAGACGGTAGCGCTGCACATCCTGGACGACACACCGGCGCGTCGCACGATCGCGCAGGTGGAGAGCGTGCACGCGCTGCGGCGCACGTACACCGACATCGGTGCGCCGCTGCCGCCGCACCAGGGAGCGCCGGGCAAGGTGCTGCTGGCGTTCGCGGAACCCGAGTTGCAGGAGAAGGTGCTGGCCGACGACTTGCGTTCGGCGGTCACGCTGGCCCGGATCGACCCGGAGAAGCTGCGGGTGGAACTGGCGGAGATCCGCGAGCGGGGGTTCGCGCTGTCGATCGAGGAACGCGTGCCCGGGGTGGTCGGTCTGGCCGTGCCGGTTCGCGATCACAGCGGCCGGGTCGTCGCGGCGCTGAGCGTCAGCGCACCGTCGCTGCGCGCGGACGCCGAGAAGCTCATCGAGCTTGCGCCGCGCGCCATGCAGGCGGCCGACGAGCTGTCGAGTCAATTGGGATATCGCGCGAGCTGACCGCCGGGATGGCCCGATGAGCGGCTACGACGTTGCCGTGTTGCCCGGCGACGACATCGGGCTGGAGATCGTCCCGGTAGCGGTCGAGGTGTTGGAGGCCGCACTGGGACTGTGCGGCGTGGACGATGTCAGGCTCCACCACTTACCGATCGGCGCGACGGCGCTCGGCCGATACGGCACGACGTTCCCGGAGCCGACGCGCTCCGCGCTGCCGGACATGCACGGCATCATCCTCGGGCCGATCGGTCACGCGGCCTACCCGCCGGGTGCGATCAACCCGCACCCGATCATCCGCCGCGAGCTCGACCTGTACGCCAACCACCGCCCGGCCCGCTCGTACCCGGACCTGCCCAGCCTGCACGACGGTGTCGACCTGGTCGTGCTGCGGGAGAACAACGAAGGCTTCCAACCAGATCGCAACATGCTGGCAGGCTCCGGGGAGTTCCAGCCCGACGAAGGCCACGCCTACAGCATTCGTGTGATCACCGCCCGGCAGTCCGCACGCATCGCCCGGGCCGCGTTTGAGCTGGCCAGACGGCGGCGACGGCACGTCACGGCCATCCACAAGCGCACGGTGTTCAAACTGACCGACGGCCTGTTCCTCCGCGAGGTGCGCCGTGTCGCCGCGGAGTATCCGGACGTGGAGCTGGACGACCATCAGGTCGACACCGCCGGGCTGCACCTCGTGCAACGGCCCGCGGACTTCGACGTCGTGCTGTGCACAAACATGTTCGGTGACATCCTGTCCGACGTGACGGCCGGCCTGGTCGGCGGACTCGGCATGGCGCCGGGCCTGTCCGCCGGGGACGACGTCGCGATGGCGCAGGCGACGCACGGGTCGGCGCCGGACATCGCAGGCACCGGTAAGGCCAACCCGTACGCGATGATCATGTCGGTGCAGATGCTGGTGGCCTGGCTCGGCAGCAAACACGACGACGCGCGGCTGGTGAAAGCGGCCCACGCGATCGAACGGGCGGTGGAATCCGTGCTGGCCGATCCGCAGACGCGAACCCCGGACCTTGGAGGCAGCGCCAGTACCGGCGAGATGGGCAAAGCCGTGGTGCGCAAGCTTTCGTCCTGATCACCCGCGACGAGGCGGCCGCAGGTGTCCGGTCGCCTCGTCGAACGAGCGCAATTGTCCGGACCGGCCGCGGCGACCGGAACCCGTCGGACCGGCCCACACACCCCAG
>Ga0079224_100013574_pt1 | contig 11349 bp, 7 predicted proteins | sample Stecom2015_FD_80414 | JGI IMG/M metagenome (GOLD analysis project Ga0079224, IMG submission 80414) | Agricultural soil microbial communities from Utah to study Nitrogen management - Steer compost 2015 | ecosystem: Environmental > Terrestrial > Soil > Agricultural land | place: USA: Utah...
CAATAGTTTATAAAGCTCAATAGTCTGATTTTTAAAGCTTTCCCTAAATTAGTGTTTCAGAAATTCTTCAATGTCAGAAACCAAACGCATCTCTTCCCCCGCCGAGCTTTCCTTCCAGGGCTGGAAAACCGTACTGCTGCGGACCAAGGATGCGATCTCTGAAGACAATGTTCCAATAGTTTCGGCCGGCGTCGCTTTTTATTCCTTCCTTGCCATCTTTCCCGCGCTTACTGCCCTGATCTCGATCTACGGGCTTGCCTTTAACCCACAACAGGTGCAAAACCAGCTGATGCAGCTGGCTACTGTGATGCCCAGCGAAGCGCTGGAGATCGTGGAACAACAGCTAGAGCAACTGGTCACAACTTCAGGGGGAGCCCTCGGCTGGGGAGTGGCCATAGGCATCCTTTTCAGTCTGTGGAGCGCCAAGCAGGGCACTTCCTCCTTGTTCACGGGATTGGATATCGCCTATGGGGTGAAGAATCACCGGGGATTCCTGATGCAGAATGCCATCAGCCTTTTATTCACTCTGGGGGCGATTCTGCTGGTGATCCTCAGCATGGGACTCATTGTCGCCTTTCCCATTGCTGTGGAATATTTGGGACTTCCGCCGGGAATTGAGACGCTGATTTCCTGGTTGAGGTGGGTGCTGCTCGCCGTCATCGTTATTTCATTCCTTTGCCTGATCTATAAATATGCTCCAGGCCGTCGCCCACTGAGGGGCTATAAATGGGTAATGGTGGGGGCGATCCTCGCTACGATCCTCTGGCTTATCGCCTCCTGGGGATTCTCCTTTTATGTGAGTAATTTCGGAAATTACGGCGAGATGTACGGCGCAATTTCGGCCGTCGTTGTTCTAATGCTGTGGCTTTTCCTCACCAGCTTTATAGTCCTGCTGGGAGCTGAGTTGAATTCTGAGATCGTCAGGTATTCCAAAAAGGAACTGAAGCCCTCTTTCTGATCCCGTATTAAACCATGTAACTTCTTGTATTCCAATTTCGTATCTTCAAAAACGGGGAAATTCCCCCAGCTGAATATTTCTGAGAATCACTACCTTAAAGTCATATTTTCTGAAACTAATTAATACCAACATGTCATGAAAAAAACTCTGATCGTCTTCGGACTATTATGTATGGGTATGGGTTCGGTCTGTGGCCAGATTCCAGAGGATGAGAAATCCCCGGAAACCGTTAAACAGATCATTGAGGAAAAGAACGCCCAGCTGGAACGCTGGTATGCCGAAGGAGCACTGGATTCAGTGGTGGGTGCTGTTGGAATGGAAGTAGTGCAGCTACCCCCGCACCATGAGCCCATTCGGGGGAGGGAAGCTTTCAGGAAAAATTGGGAGCAGAGCTTTGGCTTCGGGACCTGGCGATTTAATTTTGAGGTTGAGGAAGTGAAGCTTAGTGGGAACCAGGCTGTGGAACTAGGAAAGTATACCCTTGACTTCACTCCCCAAGCAAATTCGCCCATCCCGGAATTTCAGGATCGCGGACATTATCTGGTGCTCTGGGAAAAACAGGAAGGTGACTGGAAGATAGTTTGGGACGCGCCCGTCAGTTCCAAATCCCCTCAGGAAATGATGGTTGAAATGCAGAAGATGGGGCAGGGAGAAATCAGGAACACAGGCGAAAAGTAAAGATCTACTTCACCTGAAGTAGTGGACCTCCTTACTATTTCACCCGATATCCGGAATAGCGGACTCCTCTCCTTCCTCTAACATGAAGTGTTCAGGAACGCTCCCTGCTCGGGACAGGAAAAGACCCTAATTTGAATTAGCGGAGTAGACACGGAAATAAGGCGATGTTGGAGTAAGTATCCGTGCTTTAAGTCAGATCGGAAATACGGTGTTTTATTCCTTAATTAAGGCTTGTGCTTATGTATAAAGGTCGACAACTGAATTCCAGCGGGTGTTTCCAAATGGGATGGTGGAAGTTACGCTGTGATCGCTGCGGGAAATGGAGAGAGTTCCCGGGATACAGGGATCTTCATTCAAATAAAATCCTCCTAATCGACAGGAGCATTCAGAAGTAAAGATTTTTTTCCTAATTTTAAAGGTGTATAAACCCCATCCATGAAAAAATACTACTTCCTGCTGCTCACGGTCCTTGCGCTGTCCAGTAACTCCTGTTCCAAAGATGATACCCCTGATAAGGATGAATCTGCTGCCCTTTCGGGGGAGTGGGAACTGGTGGAATTCCGGTATGAAGGTACCACCACAGTGAAGCGAGGCGATATGTTCGATGAGAGTTCCTATATTGGAACTGCAAAGGATATAGATGTTCAAATGCTCATCAATAAACTTCCGAATAACACGTGGGAATCGGGAGGCAGCTATTCTTTTGAGCTGGTAAGTACGGTAAATGGAGAGGTGCAGACGACCGAGGAACCCTATTCCGATGTTTCCAGTTCCGGGTCCTATACGGTGGATGGCGAGATCCTTCGTCTTGGTTATGACAAGCACGATGGAGCTCTCGCAATAAAGGAAGCCTCAATAATTAAATTAACTGAAGGAGAACTGGTCCTGGAATTTGATTTTTCTGAAACTTCTGAAGTTAACGGCTTCGAGGTGGAACTGGTTGTACAAGGGGTCCAGCGTTTTTCCAGATAGCCAGATTGCAAGAGAACCAACGGGTTGTTCTATTCCCCAGGGAGGAGTAGAATGATTCCGAGTTTTCCTGGCTGCCCTGACCTGCCAGGCACTATTTTTTACTTCTTCCTTGCTTCCCAATTAGCTTTGGACGGAGGTATGTTGCAAGCCTGTTCCTTATCCTGCTTTAAGATGTCGGTTCACCCGGGAGATCAGGTCGTCGATGTCAAATGGTTTTGGTAAAAAATCGTTGGCGCAGTGGTCCTGCAGGAGTTTAGCGTCGGCATGTGCCGACATCAGCACCACAGGGATTCCGATGGTGTTGTCATTTTCTCTAAGTTCTTTACAAATCTGGATCCCATTGCCGTCTGGCAGCATGATATCCAGCAGGATAAGGTCGGGGAAGCTGGTCAGAATAGCTATTTGAAAGTCCTCCGCGGTAGGAAAGGAGGTTACCTTAAAATCATGGCTTTCAAGCAAAAATCCTATCAGTTCTCTAATATCCTGATCGTCCTCTACAATAAAAATCTCCTTCATTTTATAAAGATACTGCCGTCTATGTGAGTTTTCATGCAACAAAAGGTTAAACCTGAGATATACTCTTTATAATTCTTTCTGAATAAAATTTAAACAGGTCCTGCAAGTGGGAGAATAAAACTGAATTCAGACCCCCTGCCTAATTCACTCTTTACCTTAATTTTTCCGCCATGCCGGTCAATGATCTGCTTGGTCAGGTATAATCCCAGTCCAAGACCACTTATCCCCTTAGTGGATTCGGCGCGGTAGTATCTGGTAAAGATCCGGTTCTTCTGTTTTAACGTGAGGCCTATGCCTTCATCTCTTACCGATATTTTCGCCATGTTCTTTTCTGCCGAAAGCTTGAGAAAGATCCTGTCCGCTTTAGGGGAATATTTCACGGAATTGGTGAGCAGGTTGGTTACAGCCTGTTCAATGCGCTGTTTGTCACCTTCCAGATATACCGGCGCCTCTCCCAGGTCATCAATGAGTGCATGGGATTTATAGGAATATCTAAAGGTTTCGGTGATCTCTCTGAGCATCTTCTGAACATCGAAAACTTCCCGGCTGAATTCCAGCTTTCCCGCTTCCAGGCGTGACATGTTCAACAGATCCTCCACCAGGGTGTTCAGTTTATTTACCTGATTCAGGGATGTATTAATAAAGAGCTCGGACATGCTGTCCTTCTCCTTCCGGGCCAACACTTGTAAATATCCCTTTATAGTGGTAAGAGGTGTTTTAAGTTCATGGCTGGCGATTGCTATAAATTCATCCTTTTTATCACTCAGGGATTTGACTTGTTCAAAAAGTATGGAATTGTCGAGAGAAATTGCTGCCTGGGCGGCAATATTGCTCACGAGGTCCTCATGTTCTTTCTGAAATATTCCCCGCTCCGGATGCCCGAAAATGAGACCACCCAACACCTCCCCCGAGGTGGAGATGACAGGCACTGACATGTAGCTTACAACGGGAGGATGACCTTCGGGAAGGCCATTATGCGGAGGATTTTTGCCATATCGGGGATCCTCAGTGATATCGTCAATACGCATAATGCCCTGCCCGGCAAAGGTGAAATGGAAAACATCGGTACTTCGAGGCATTCCCATCTTCTCGAATTCCTCCCGGGGAGCACCTGAAATGGTGAACAACATTAAGTTTTCCCCCTCTTCCTTCTTATTATAGAAAAAAGCTCCAAATGCAGCCCCTGTCAGTTTTGTGGTGGCATCGGTTACCTGCTGTATAATGCGTTGCGGGTCCATTTTTTTGGATATACTTTTCCCAATGGCATTTAGGATCTCGAGTTGTCTGGTGTGCTTTTTAATCTGTTCCTGGGCAGCTACCTGATCGGTGATATCCCTTGCGATCTTGGAAGCCCCCACTATATTTCCGAACACATCCTTTACCGGGGAAACCGTTAGGGAAACCGGAAAAAGTCGTCCTGACTTATCTTTACGGACAGTTTCAAAGTGATGTACACGTTCCCCTTTGCGGATCTTGCCAATGATGAGGTTTTCCTCCTGGATCCTTTCCTCCGGAATAAGGATGGTGATAGGTTGTCCCAAGACCTCTTCTTCCTTATAACCGAATATTATTTCGGCACCAGCGTTCCAGCTCATGATGATTCCATTCAGGTCCTTACTAATAATGGCGTCGTCGGAGGATTCAACAATGGCAGATAATACTGCCTGCTTTTCCTCGCCGATCAGCCGGGCTGAAATGTCGCGGGCTACTTTTGAAGCTCCGACGATCTTTCCCCTTACATCTTTCAAGGGGGAAACGGTAAGGGAGACGGGGATCTCGGTTCCGTTTTTGTCGATACGGAGGGTCTCGAAATGATTCACCCGCTGACCTTTAAGGATGGATTCCATTATCAGGTTCTCATCCTCCTGTCGGGATTCGGGAATAAGGATTTGAATGGATCTGCCCAGGATCTCCTGCTCAGTATATTTAAAAATGCGTTCGGCACCGGTATTCCAGCTGATAATCGTGCCATCGAGGTTCTTGCTGATGATGGCATCGTCAGAGGATTCCACGATGGCAGAGAGAGTTTCCCTTTTTACCTCGTTGTTCTGCTGATCGGTGATGTCGACCAGGGTATTATGAGCTCCTACTAAAATTCCTTCCTCATTAAGAATGGGTTTGGGAAACACGAGGAGGTTCTTGAAAGTTCCATCAGGTCGTTCTATACTTATCCGCTGGTTCTCGTAGGATTTCTGGTCCCGAAGCGTCTTTACAATAGGGAACTCCTCAGGAGGCATAGGTCTCCCATCAGGGTAGAAAACTTTCAAGGACCCACACCACTGCGCTGTACCCAGCTTGGGAGCTCTTCCCCACAATTTTTCGGCAGCACTATTGTAAAAAGTCAAATGCCCATTGGCATCAGTTGTGTAAAAAGCAATGGGGGCGGCTTCAAAAAGTTTCCTGAAATTTAGATCAGCGTCGACCGGGAGAATTACCCCCGTGTCTATTTTTTCTTTTTTTGGTGACTTCACTTCAGCTTTCATTCGTTAATTCCAATACATTAATGCCTGGCTGATAGGCAAGTCTTTTCTGCAATTGATTGGAAGGCAGGGATAATATTACGAGTCAACTCGAACAGGGGGGCAAAATAAAGATTTTAAAAAGATTTAAATGTGAAGATTATTATAATATTAGGAAGAACCGGTGCACCTGAAGGAAACCCACCTTGAAAAGGGGCTGTGTGTACTGCAAAACCCTACAAAATCCATAAAATAATTTTTGGAGGTGTGTTAGAAGCTCTGAAATTTATTTGATCTGAGGGGAAAATATTTTCAACGACATATCTGTTTCTGTTGTACCTTCGATAGGTTCGACCAGCTTAATAGATGTGCCATGATAGCGATCCTGTTGATAATAATTTTTGGATGTCTGGGTGTTCTTTTTGTTATGTTCGGGGTGGACGGGCTTAAAAAGCACACTCCTAAGATCCCATTCGTGAGAGAAAAAGACCCGGATATTAATGAGGACCTTCATCCCCTTTAAGTAAGGTAGCAGCCTTCCATTCCTACTCCTGGAGTTCCGGTTCCGGCTCCCAGGCCTCACTCGTTATTTTTTCGAGAAAGGAACAGAAATTTACCTCCTGGATCTGCAGTTTTTTCCTGATCCTGTATCTCGCGGTCTCTACCCCTCTGACCGAGATGTTCAGCAGGGGCGCAATTTCCTTGTTGCTCAGGTCCATTTTTATAAATGCGCAAAGGCGGAGTTCCCTTTTCGTCAATTCAGGACAGGCTGCCTTCAATTCCTTGAAGAAGTTCTTGTGAACTTTTTCAAAATGCACATCGAATACCGTCATATATTCCTCTCCGATGCGGTGCTGGTTCAGGGTGAGGAGTACTTCCTGAAGGCGTTTTTTAGCCGCCTGGGTCTTGAGCGTCTTTCTAAATTCCTGCAGGTTTTCATAGGTTTGTGTGAACACGTCCTTCTTTTTCACCAGCATCATCGTATAATTGGCGAGTTCCTTACTCTTCAGCATATTTTCCTCTTCCAGTAGTTGCTTGTCCCTTTTAATGGATTCCTTGTCTTTTTCCAGTTTTAACTGCTCTATCTGTAATTCCAGAACCTTTTGGTTCATCTGTGCTGCTTCCTTTAATTTGTGCCTTTCCTGTATCAGTTTCTTTTTGATCATTAAAATGGTGGTGGAGGCAAGGATGAGAATGATAAGAAAATAGGAGATATAGGCTACCGGGGTTTTATACCACACAGGGGGTATCTGGAATTCAAATCGGGCTTCCTCCCCCAGATTACCAGTAAGGTCTCTGCTTTTTACCCTGAAGATGTAATCCCCTGCAGGCAAATGTGTATATTCCTTATATGCCTTGTCCTCCCAGGCTGACCATTTCTCCTCGATTCCTTCAAGTATATACTGATATTGGACGGTGGAAGAGGGAGAGATAAGTGGGGCAGCAAACTCAAATCGTATAAGGTCCATTTGAGAGTCCACCTCTATTTCTTCAGTCCCTGTTATGGGTAATTGGAATTCCTCTTCCCCCTTTATCCTTTTCACCCTGGTTATTCGTGTGGGGATGTGTGCCGGGGGGGTATATTGGGTGTCAAATAAATACAGCCCGCTGGTGGCACCTACAAGCACCTTTCCCTTCTCCAGTGGCAGAATGGCTTCCATTCCACGGTTAAGATTGCCTTTCAGGTTCAGGAAGAGGTTCTTGTGGATATCGGGTTTTTGCTCACCGGCCTGAAACCAGCCGATTTCATCATCCTGGACCACCCAAACGGTTTCATCATGCTTCAGGATCCTGCGGGTATTGAGATCAGGATTTAATATGTTGTTCAGGGGCTTGTAGGGAATGAACTGGTTGTCTTTCTCCTGAAATTGATAGATCCCCGTGTTGGTGGTAAATACAATATCTTCGTTCCAGCGGGTAACATTGATATTAAAAGGAGACTCCAATCCATTCTGGTCGGTATAATGTTCCACGGCAAAGACCCGGGTGTGATCGGCATTGATCTTCAGTTTATAGACTCCCTTGTAACCATGACACACCCAAAAGGTATTATCCTGGTCTGCCTGCAAAATATCCCGTGTGGACTCCTCAAAACCTTTGAGCTTGTGATTTAGAATCCAGCCAGTTTCATCCCTGGTGAGGAGATAAAGTCCATGATAATTTGCAGCAAGAAATTTATTGGAGGTATTCCTGATCTTCAGAATTTTCCAGAAACCGTCAGCATCTCCTATTTTCCTGGTAGTGTTCTCCTCCAGGAGGTATAATCCCTTGTCATGACCCACGATCACAGATTCCCCGACTTTGTTCAGTGACCAGGCCTGACCTTCGAGATCGGGAACTTTTTCAAAAGAAAAATTCTGCTCCCACACATGGCTTCCGTTCATATCTGCTGAAAAGACCCCCTGATTGGTGGCGAGATAGATATGCTGATCATTGACCAGGATGTCATAGATGGAGGCACTGGCAAAAAGTTGCGTCACAGGGGTATCAAATTCTATAAGGTCCAGTCCGTTATTGAGGAGTGCCCAGATATTTTCCCCTTCCCGATAAAGATTAAGGACTGATGAATTGCTGACCCCCGCAAAGGCAGGGGGGGAGGTATCCAGCACCCCATCGGAAGTAAGTATAATGATCCGGGAACTCAGGGTTCCAAGAAGGAAATCATTTTTATATGGGACTACAGAGATGATCTGATCCAGCTGGTTATCAGTGAACACATCTACCCATAGACCAATTTCTCCTGTGGAGGGATTCCCTTTATATATGTTCCCGCTCTTTCCTACAAGTAGGATCTCATTTTCGGACTTTGCAGGGAGGAAAGCCCTTATTTCTTCATCCTGGAAGTTTGATGCCTCAAAGATCAGTTGCTGGACCATTTTCACGGGGTCGAACTGCATAATCCCCAGTCCCGAATCCTGAACAAAAAAATTGTTCCTGACGATCCCCGAGGATAAGAACGCCTGTTGAGAGGAAATATGGGTGGCGGTTTGACCGGAGATAGCAAGAAGTTCTGAGAAGGACCGATAAATAATATGGTTTTGGAATTCGTGCACCTGCCATAGGTTTTCCATCCTGCTGTTTTCGAGTTTCAGCTCGTCGAGCAGGGAATTATAACGAAACTCGCCCAGGGAATCCTTTTCTATGACCCCCAGTTCATTAAACCCACCGGCATAGATCGTTCCATCAGCTGCGGTCATCAGGCTGCGGACAGAAGAATGGTTAGGCAGCACAAGCTTATGCCAGCTTTCTCCATTATAGATCATGACCCCATCGTTATTCCCGAAATACAGGATCCCCTCGTTATCCCGCGTCATAGTCCAGAACTGAGCATCAGCCTGAAAATCACTTCGGGAATAATGAGTGATCTTTGGCTGGATGCCTGATAAGGAGGCAGAGCTGTTTCCCTGTGCAAAAACAGCTGCTCCAGAAAGGAGGAATATTAAATACAGGATGGTAATTCGCCCCATGGTCCGGATGTTTTGCAGTTCCTGAATATTAAATCAATATTAAGAATTAATTAAGGATATGAAAAGTTTTTTATAAAAATTAAATCCTTAGTTCTCAAACACATAGGTTTTAAGAAGTAATCCTGACGTACTGGGTTTTAGGGAATGACGTAATAAAAAAAGCATATAATTATACAGGATTGCCTGGCTTACAATATATTAGCATCACATTAGGAGGATAAGAAATCGTTTTCGCAGGACAGCCTCAGGGCGGGAAATTCGAAATCCAGTTCGATCAAATAATGAATTCAAACGTTAAATTCAAGATCCAATGAAAATTAAAAATTACTTAACGATGTTGTTTTTATTCGTTTTGGGCACCGCCTGGGCCCAAACGAACGAAGTTACTGGAACAGTAATGGATGAAACGGGCATGCCCTTACCCGGGGCAAATATTATAGTACAGGGAACGTCCATAGGTACTCAGACTGATTTTGATGGAAGATTTTCCATTGAAGCAGGTCCTGGGAATGTACTTGTCATTTCCTATATAGGATACCTTACTGAAGAAATCCCTGTAGGGCAGCAAAGTCTTTTCCAGGTAACCTTGACGGCTGATGCAGCTGCTCTTGAGGAGGTTGTGGTTGTAGGATATGGGGTACAAAGAAAAAGCGTGAACACTGGTGCCATCTCCTCTGTAAAAGCAGAAGAGCTGGAAGCTATTCCTAACAGTGGCCGGATTGAGCAGGCACTTCAGGGAAGAGTTTCGGAGGTTACCATCGCCGCAACTTCCGGGAAGCCAGGATCTTCTTCTACTATCCGGGTCAGGGGATATACCACTTTTGATACGTATGGCGGAAACACCCCGCTGTGGGTAGTTGACGGGGTGATCGTCGATTCAGGAGGTATAGGATATCTTAACCAGCAGGATATAGCATCCATTGAAGTTCTTAAGGATGCTGCTTCCCTTGCCATTTATGGGGCACGAGCTGCTTCAGGGGTTATTTTGGTTACCACCAAGAAAGGAGCTTCCGGAAAGCTTACCGTGAATTATACCGGCTCCATGGGAGTATCGTCCCCTGAGAACATTGTTGAAGTATTAAATGGACCTCAATATGCAGCTATTATGAACGAGAAATCGGTAGCCGCAGGGGGAGATATCCTGTATCCGGATCTTTCGGTGCTGGGGCAGGGAACTGACTGGCAGAAAGAGATCTTCAACAACTCAGCCTTCAGATCCAACCACGAATTCAGCGTGAGCGGAGGTAGTGAAGTATCGAAATACTACGCTTCCTTTGGACTTGTGGATACAGAAGGAATTGTTTCCACTGCCATCTCTCAGTATCAGAAGAAGAGTTTACGACTTAATTCCACTCATGAATTGTCCAAATACTTTACCGTCGGGCAAACCTTTGGATATGCGCATCAGAAGACCACAGGCTTGGGAAATACCAACAGTGAATATGGAGGGCCATTAAGTTCAGCACTTAACCTGGATCCCCTTACTCCGGTTGTGATCACCGATCCTGCAGTGGCAAATTCCAACCCTTATGCTAACAACCCTGTGTTCAGGGATGCGAATGGAAATCCTTATGGGATCTCTCCAATTGTGGGACAGGAAATGACCAACCCCGTGGCTTATCAACAAACCAGATTAGGGAATTACGACTGGTCTGATGATTTTGTCGGAAATGCCTACCTCGAGTTTCATCCAATTGAAGAAGTGACCTTCAGGACTTCTGTAGGAGGAAAGATCGCCAACTGGGGAGGTGACTTTTTCACCCCGGAATTCTTTTTGAGCTCCAACGTTCTTGCCAGTCAGAACAGCCTTTCCAGAAACCTGAATAAAGGCTTTGGATGGAATGTTGAAAATACGCTTTCCTATGATGATAACATAGGACTGCACAACTTCACAGTGCTGGTAGGTCAGGGTACTTATGTTGACAACATTACCAGCGGTACTAATATTACTTACCAGGATCTTCCTATCACCGATTACCGTGACGCCTCTTTCAATTTCAATCTTTCTCCGGACAAGATCGCCGGAAGTGCTTACACAGGAAATGAACACCGAGTGATCTCCCTGTTTTCGAGGTTGAACTACGACTATAACGAAAAATACCTGTTCACCGGGATTCTTCGTCGGGATGGCTCCACCAACTTCGGGCCCAACAAGACATTTGGTATATTCCCATCTTTCTCTGCGGGCTGGGTGGTGCCAGAAGAAACTTTCCTTAGGGACAGCGAGACCATCAATACCTCGAGAGTACGTGCAGGATATGGGGGTAGCGGGAACGATGCCGTGCCCCCCTCTGGATAC
>Ga0079224_100013575_pt1 | contig 11349 bp, 12 predicted proteins | sample Stecom2015_FD_80414 | JGI IMG/M metagenome (GOLD analysis project Ga0079224, IMG submission 80414) | Agricultural soil microbial communities from Utah to study Nitrogen management - Steer compost 2015 | ecosystem: Environmental > Terrestrial > Soil > Agricultural land | place: USA: Utah...
CGACGTCTCGGGGCGCGCTCACGCGGTGCGCACGCCGGGCAGGTGGTCGAGCGCGCGCCGGACGCTGTCGACGACGCGCGGGTGGCCGAGCGGCAGCGGGGGTGGCACGCGGTCCTGATCGTCGTCGGTGCTGTGGGCCACCACGTCGACGGTGATACCGGCCTCCCTGGCTTCGGCGATCTCGGTGCCGTGCCTGCGGAACCACACCTCGTCGGCCTGCGCGGCGTGATCCGAGTCGGTCGCGCTGTCGGCCGCCGGGTCGACGAGCAGCACCGAGCGCACGGCGGACGGATGCCGCCGGGCGAGGTCGATCGCGAACTCGCCGTAGGGGCCCGAGGTGACGACATCCGTGCGCGGGCACGCCGATTCGGGCGCGGACAGGAACCGGTCGCAGTCGACGTCGCCACTGGCCGGAAGCCGCACCCAGATGACCTCGGTCCGCTCGGTCAGCGGTCTCCAGGTGGCGGGCAGTTCGTCGTGCTTGCTCGCTCCAGCCGGGTCGAGCACGAGTACCCGCCGCTCACCTCCGCGTCCGTGCACGGTGACGGCGGGACCCTCGGAGCGCATGGGTTCGGTGTCCGACATGCCGGTCGGATGCCCCGGTGAGCAGGTGGGAAAACGCCGCAGGCGGGCGGTGTGTCGAGTGGTCCGCAGGCACCCGGAAGTGGGCCGTGACGTGGGCAACGCGTTTACCGGTGGGTCGGCCGGGCAACTGCTGGGGGACATTGTCGCACCGGCCAGGAAAGGAGCGCCTGATGCAGCAGGACGAGTTCGAGGCGGTGACCCCGCCCCAGGACACGGGCGCACCCGACAGTGCCGAGCAGGATCCGGCCGCGCTGGGCAGTGCGGAGGACCTGGACGAGGACCGACTGCAACAGGATCCGCTGGAGGGCGGGATCGATCCGCCCGAACGGTGGTCCGGTGTCGACCGCTGGGGGACCACGCCCGCCGAGCAGCGGGAGGGCGAGCCCCTCGACGAACGTCTCGCCGAGGAGCAGCCGGACACCCCGGTCCCGCCTCCTCCCGAGCAGGAGCCGGACCTGCCGCGCGGGCTCGACACCGAGCGCGGTGAGGAGGCCGACAAGGCAGGCGGATCGGTGGCCGACGCCATCCGGACGCCGCGTCCGCCGGAGTGATCACCGTGACGACGCCGGGAGGCACGATGCGCAGGAACGAACTGCAGGACGTACTGGCCGCCGACGGCCCGTTCGCGTGCGCCTACTTCGACTCCTCGCACGACACCGCCGACGCCGCGGACCGCATCCGGTTGCAGTGGCGGTCGGTGCGGGAGCAGCTCGCCGAGCAGGGCGCCGACGAATCCACACTGGACGCGATGGCACGCGCCGTCGAGGAGCAGGAACCACCCGTCGGATCGGCGGGAAGGGCGCTGGTCGCGGCGGGTGGTGACCTGCTCGTCAACGAGTGGCTGCCGTCGCCGCCGTTGCAGACCGTGGCCCGTTGGTCGGACGTGCCGTATCTGCTTCCCTTGCTGGCGGCCGAGGACCGGCCGATTCCGTACGTGGCCGTGGTGGCCGACCGGACCGAGGCGCGGATCAAGGCCGTCGACCGCAGGGGTGTGGCCGTCGCGGCCGAGGACGTCAGCGGCGAGGACTATCACGTACACAAGCCGCGCGGCGGCGGATGGTCGCATCGGCGGATCCAGCAGTACGCCGAGGAATCGGTCAAGCGCAACGCGAGGGAGATGGCCGAGGAGGCCGATCTGCTGGTGCAGAAGGTCAGCGCGCGACTGCTGGCCATCGGCGGTGAGGCCCAGACCCGGTCGGCACTGCGCGAGGAACTCTCGCCCCGGTGCGCCGAGATTGCGGTGGAGCTCGGCGCGGGCCCGAGCGAGGGGCAGCCGTCATGGGACGAGTACGACACGTGGCTCGACGACCTCGTCGCCCGAACCCAGGCCGAGGACCGCGACGACGTGGTCCGCCGGTTCCGCGCCGCCGAGGGCAGGGACGGTGACGTGGCCGAGGGCGAGGCCGCAGCGGGACTGCGGCAGGTGACCTCCGCCCTGCGGGACGGGCGGGTCGCCACGCTCCTGCTCGATCCCACCGAGCTCGGTGACACGACGGTGTTGCGGGGCGAGGACGTGCTGCGGGTCGCCGACGGCAGCGACGGGCTGTCGGAACAGAACACGGTCGAATGCCGCGCCGACGAGGCCCTGTCCGCTGCGGCCGTGGCTGCGGGGGCCGACGTGCTCGTGGTCGACGGTGCCGGACTGTCCGGCGGCGCCGGTGCGCTGCTGCGGTACTGACGCCGTCGCGAAGGACCCCGCCAGGGAGCCGCGCGAGCCGGCGTGAGGAGGACACAGATGAAACGCGAGAGCGATCAGCACGCACCGTGGGTCGACGACGAGCTCGAACACGAACTCGACGGTGCGATGCGGGGCAACCGTCCTTCGAGGACGGACGAACCACGCGATCCGGAACCACCGGCCGACGACGATCCGGACGTCGCGGGGTGGTCGCCGCGTTCGGAGGGCGAGACCGAGTGAGTCAGCGGCGCTCGCCGGACCCGCCGGTCCGGCGAGCGCCGCTCTCGTCGATGCCGAGTCGCCGGAGGACGTCGGGCAGCTCGTCGAGGACCGGTGTCTGCATGTCGCGGCCCATGAGGGTCGCGCGGAGATAGAGGCCGTCGCTGATCAGGCCGACGAGTTCGGCCGACAGCGGATCGTCGACGTACTCGTGGGCCAGGTCCGTCCACATGCGAAACGACGTGGCGAGCGCCTCGTCGGCCTTCGGTTCGCTGCCCAGGAGCCGCAGCGTGGCCACCGACGTGCGGTGGGCCGGTTTGGTCATGTCGGCGTCGGTGACCGAGGAGGTCAGCAGATAGCGCAGCATGCCCTCCGGCGCGCGCCGGGCGTGCTCCATGTCCGCGCGGGTGCGCTCGAGGAGTCGCTTGAGGAGGCCGTCGAGCAGGGCCTCCTTCGATCTGAAGTGGTAGAGCAGGCCGCCCTTCGACACGTCGGCCCGTGCCGCGACGGCGTCGAGTGTGACGGCGGCCAGGCCCTTCTCGATCAGCAGGTCCTCGTAGGCGTCGAGGACCTGCTCGCGTGCGGATGGTCGTCCCATGCCCGGCGACTATACCGCTTTGACTAAACCGTCCGGACGGTCTAGTTTGAAACTGTACCGGCTGGACGGTTTAGAAAGCGGAGGGGGCGTGAACAGGGCGGGACGGCGCGAGTGGATCGCGCTCGGGGTACTGGTGCTGCCGGTGTTGCTGATCAGCGTGGACATGACGGTGCTCGGTTTCGCACTGCCCTATCTGAGTGAGGACCTCGCACCGACGGGCGCGGAGCAGCTGTGGATCGTCGACATCTACTCGTTCGTCCTGGCCGGCCTGCTGGTGCTGATGGGGTCGGTCGGCGACCGCATCGGCAGGCGCAGGCTGCTGCTGGGTGGTGCGGCGTTGTTCGGTGCCGCCTCGGTGCTGGCCGCGTTCGCCACGAGCCCGGCGATGCTCATCGCGGCGAGGGTGCTGCTCGGGGTCGGCGGGGCGACGTTGATGCCCTCGACGCTGTCGCTCATCCGCACGATGTTCCTCGAACCGGGCCAGCGCAGACTCGCCATCGCCGTGTGGGGATCAGGCTTCTCCGGCGGTATGGCCCTCGGGCCGGTCGTCGGCGGCGTGCTGCTCGAGCACTTCTGGTGGGGCTCGGTGTTCCTCATCAACGTGCCGGTACTGGCCGTGCTGCTCGCCGCGGGGCCGTTCCTGTTGCCCGAGGCCCGCGATCCGGCGCCCGGCCGGTTCGACGCGTGGTCGGCGGTGTTGTCACTGGCGGCGGTACTGCCGGTGGTCTACGCGGTGAAGGACGTCGCCAAGCACGGCGTCGGGATCGCGGCGGTGGGCGCGTTCGCGGGTGGGGTGGCGTTCGGGGTGCTGTTCGTGCGCAGACAGCGGAGCCTGGCCGATCCCATGATCGACCTGGAGTTGTTCCGCAGGCGAGCCTTCAGCGTGTCCATCGGGACGAACATGCTCGGGGTGTTCGCCATGACGGGACTGATGCTGCTGTTGCCGCAGTACCTGCAGCTGGTCGTGGGCATGTCGCCGTTGGTTGCGGCGCTGTGGATGCTGCCTGCGGCGGTGGCGAGCGTCGCGGGGTCGCTGATCGTGACGTGGCTGGCGCGCCGGATCGCCGTGTCCTGGTTGATCGGCGCGGGTCTGCTGCTGGCGGCGTTCGGTTTCGCGGCCGTCGCACTGTGGGGTGCCGGCACCGGGGTGGCCGTGGTGGTCGCCGCGCTGGTGCTCGTCGGTTTCGGTGTGCCGCTGTCGGAGGTGCTGACCAACGACCTGATCGTCTCGACGGCGCCGCCCGAGCGTGCGGGCTCGGCTGCCGCGGTTTCGGAGACGGGTTTCGAGCTTGGCGGAGCGCTGGGGACCGCGGTACTGGGCAGTGTCGCGATGTCGATCTATCACGCGGGGGTCCCCGCCGGTGCCGGCGCCGCGGCCCGCGAGACGCTGGGCGGGGCCGTGGCGACCGCGGCGTCGCTGCCGCGGGCCGAGGCGCAGGCGCTGCTGGACACCGCGCGGGAGGCGTTCGTCGAGGGCATGCGGGTCAGTGCCGTCGTCGGCGGAGTGTTGCTGGTGGTGGCGGCGCTCCAGGCGGCCGTGCTGTTGCGCGCGGTCCGAACAGGACGGTCGCAACCGCTTCAGCCCACGGGCGCTCCGTAGCCCACCGGCCTTCCGGGGACGTGGCCCACGTCGCCCGGAAGGTCCGATCGTCAGCGCCGATCGCGGTCAGTCGGTGATCGCGTACGCCTCCACCTCGACGAGCACGTCGGGCTCGAACAGGTAGTCGACGCCGATCAGGGACACCGGCGGCCACGGCTGCGGGATGCCCAGTTCCGCCGCCACCTTCTCGATTCCGGCGAGCAGCGGCTCCATCTTCTCCGGTGACCAGTCCACGGCGAAGAACCGCAGGCGGACGACGTCGTCGAAGCTCGCACCCGCGCCCGCGAGCCCGCGCGCGGTGTTCCGCAGCGCGTGGGCGACCTGGCTGGTCAGATCTCCCGTGGCCACGGGGTTTCCGTCGCCGTCCCGGGCGATCTGGCCCGCGACGTGGATGTGCCTGTTGCCGGTCGCGACCGACACGTGGTGGTAGGGCACGGGCTGGAACATGCCCTCAGGGCTGAAGGTCTGCACGGTCATGGGAGACGCCTTTCGTCGAGCGGGAATCGCGCGAGCCGAGGGGGATCGCTGCCGAATCCCTTCCGATGGGAAGTCCGGTTCGACTCGTTGCCGAACCAGGTATCCAACGTCTACCTTGTATCCAAAAGGAACTTCAACGAGACCAGGTGTCATGAAGGAAACCGCGGACCAGGCCAGGCTCGGCCCCGAACATCGCGAACTGCTCGGGCAGGTGCTCGACAAGTGGTCGCTGGAGGTGCTGGACCGGCTGTGTGAGCGTCCGCGCCGGTTCAACGAGTTGCGCAAGGCGATTCCCGGCCTGACGCAGAAGTCGTTGACGACGACGCTGCGCAGGCTGGAACGCAACGGGATGGTCGAACGCGTCGTCGTGAGCACGCGTCCGGTCGGTGTCGAGTACCGGATCGCACGCCTCGGCAAGACCCTGCAGGACCTCATCGACGCGCTGCTCTCGTGGAGCGCCACGCATCTTCCCGAGGTGGAGCGGGCTCGCGAGCGGTTCGACGCCGCCGAGTCCTGAGCGCCGAACCGTTGCGGACCACGCCCGACCCCGCGCGGCCGGCTCCCCAGGGAGGTCAGCCGATGGCGTCGAGCACGGTCAGATCGTCGGCGTCGAGCGTGATCCGTTCCACGGCGAGGTTCTCCTCGAGGTGGTCGAGCGAGGACGTGCCGGGGATGAGCAGCATGCGGTCGTACCGGGCGAGCAGCCAGGCCAGCGCGATCTGCGTCACGGTCGCGCCGTGCTTGTCGGCGACGGCGGCGATGTCGGTACTCGCCGCCAGCCTCTCCCTGCCGCCCCACGCGGAGCCGAGCGGGAAGTACGGGACGAACGCGACGTCGTGGTCGCGGCACAGCTGCACGATCGCCTCGTCGGTGCGGTCGAGCACGCTGTAGGCGTTCTGCACGCAGGCAATGCCCCGGCCGCCCTGGTCGATGCCCGCCCGCACGCTGTCCTCACCGACGTTCGACAGCCCGATCAGGTCGAGCTTGCCCTCGTCGCGCAACTCCGCCAGCGCGCCGAGCTGGTCGGCCAGCGGCGGTTGCGGCATGTCGGGTGCGTCCCGTTCGAACCGGCGCAGGTTGACCAGGTCCATGCGTTCGACGCGCAGCGAGCGCAGGTTCTGCTCCACCTGCCGTTTCAGGTCGGCGGGCTCGCCGCTCGGCAGCCAGGCGCCGACCTCGTCGCGCACCGCGCCGACCTTCGTCACCAGGCGCAGCCCGTCCGGGTAAGGGTGCAGCGTCGAACTGATCAGCTCGTTGACGACGTCGGGTCCGTAGAACTGTGCGGTGTCGATGTGGTCGACCCCACGCTCGACCGCGCGTCGCAGCACGGCCGCCGCGGCCTCCGGGTCGGACGGTGGTCCGAACACGTCGGGTCCCGCCAGCTGCATGGCTCCGAATCCGATGCGGTGGACAGGCTTGTCGCCGAGCAGGGCCGTGGCAGTGAGAACTGAACCGGTCACGGTTCCACTCTGCACCCGCGGCCCGCCGATCTCCAACCGCCCCCGATCGGCGCACCCCGGCGGCGGGGCGGAAGATGGGCCTGCCCGGATCGCCGCGAGCGAACCAAGTCGAGCGAACCAAGAGGTGACAGCCATGCCCGTACGTACCGCCGTCGTCGGCTTCGGACTCGCAGGCCGGGTGTTCCACGCACCGTTCATCGCCCACGACGACGCCTACTCCCTCGACGTCGTCGTGACCGGCAACGAGGACCGGGCGCGCCAGGCCGAGCAGGCCTACCCCGGCGTGACGGTGCTTCCCGACGTGGCCTCGCTGTGGCAGCGGGCGTCCGAGCTGGACCTCGTGGTCATCGGCACCCCGCCCGAGACCCACGCCGACATCGCCACCGCGGCGCTGGGTGCCGGCTTGCACGTCGTCGTCGACAAGCCGTTCGCGACGAGCAGCGAGCAGGCCCGCGCCCTCGTCGAGTACGCCAGGGCAGCGGGCCGGGTGCTGACCGTCTATCAGAACCGGCGCTGGGACGGCGACTTCCTCACCCTGCGCGACCTCGTCGACCGCGGGGAGCTCGGCCAGGTCCACACCTTCGAATCCCGCTTCGAGTGGTGGCGGCCCGAAGGCGGCCGGGGATGGAAGGCCAGTGCCGACATCGCCGCGGGCGGGGGCATCCTGTTCGACCTCGGCACCCACCTGATCGACCAGGCCCGCCAGCTGTTCGGCCCGGTCGAGGACATGTGGGCCGACCTCGTCACCCGTGGCACCGACACGGCCGACGACGACGCCATGGTCGTGCTGCGGCACGCGGGTGGTACGCGGTCGCGGCTGATCATGTCCTCGTTCGCGGCGCTGCCCGCACCGCGTTTCCACGTCCTCGGCTCCCGCGGTGCGTTCACCATCTGGGGCCTCGACCCGCAGGAGGATGCACTTCGCGGCGGGGCCACACCGGCGGACGCGGGGATCGGTGTGCGGGACGAGGCCCAGTGGGCGACAGTCGGCGTCCGCGGCAGCGAACGGCGGGTCGAACCCCGGCCCGGCGACTACCGCGAGTTCTACTCCCGTCTCGCAGCGGCCCTGGACGGCACCGGCGACGTGCCCGTCGACCCCACCGACGCCGTCGAGGTGCTGGAACTCGTCGAGCGCGCACACCGGCAGTCGGCCTGGAGCTGACCCCAACCTCGCTCTGGCCGCAGCGGACCTCCCGGTCCGGACAGCATTTCGTGCGCCAGCCTGCGGGCCAGCCGGCACGCCGGCGCTGTCTCCTCGAACACCTCGCGGTCCGTTCATCGAGGACGGGAAGGACAGGGCCGGGTACGCCGCGCGCCCCGGTTCACCGGCGATTACCGCCGTCGGTGAGATCGCCGCCGGGTGTATCGACACTGAACGGGTATCAATCAGCAGATCAAGAAGTATTGGCCTCAACCGTGTGCCGTGCATCACCGTGGTCCCTGGCGCAACGCCCAACGATGGGACGAACGGATGGACACTCGACGTCGGACGCCGGCCGCTCTCGTGGTCGCCTGCCTGCTCGCACTATCCGGCTGCGCAGGGGGTGAGGATCCGGCCCGCAGCGACACCCCACTCGACGTGGTCGCCATGTCCTGCTACGGCACCGGCACCGCGACGTTCGCGGATGTCGCCGCGGTCGCCGATGCCGTGACCCGTGCGGAGGGGACCCGGTTCCGGGTGATCACCTCCGACACCGCGATCGGCCGGATGCTGCCGCTCAAGGACGGGCAGACCCAGTTCGCCCGCACCGGCGACGAGTACATCTTCGGTTTCCGTGGGGAGTACGAGTTCGCCGACGAGGACTGGGGCCCGCAGCCCGTCCGGGTGGTCTGGGCCCCGACCGCCCCGCACAGTTGGATGGCCAGGGACAACTCGGGCATCCGCAAGCCGGCTGATCTCGTGGGCAAACGGGTGCCGCGCGTGACGGCGAACCCGTCGGTCAATCTCAAGACCGAGGCGATGCTGGCCACGGCCGGCCTGACGTGGGACGACGTGCGGCCGGTCGACATCGGCTACGGCGAACAGCCCGACGCGTTGAAGGCGGGCAAACTCGACGTATTGTTCCAGCAGGTCTACGGCGCCTCGCTGGCCGAGCTCGAGTCGACCACGCCGGTGCGCTGGCTCGACTTCGACGCCGCCGACGCGCGCACGCGCCGCGCCGTGGCCGAACGCGTCCCCTCGGTGACGTTGCGCGAGTTCGGTGGCGCACCCGGCCAGGACGAGGGCAGGCAGAACGTCGGCTTCTGGTACGCCGTGCCGATCGTGACCTACGCCGACACGACCGACGCGGTCGCCGGCCAGATGGCGCGTTCGATCGTCGAGTCCTACGACTCCTACAAGAACGCCACCTCCACGACGGACTCGTGGTCACTGAAGGACGCGATGACCGCGCCCGTCGAGGTGCCGTTCCACCCGGCGCTGGTCGAGGTGCTCCGCGCCGAAGGGGTGTGGACACCGCAGGCCGAAGCGCGACAACGGCAGTTGCTGGAACAGGAGAAGCTCCTGCGCCGCGGCTGGAACCAGGTCCGCGGCTCCGACGACCTCGCGCGCGACTGGGCCAGCTGGAAGGCGAAGAACCTGCGGGAGGTCGGCGATGAGTGAGGTGATCGACGAGTTCGGCAGGGCGACCGGCTCCGGTTCCGGGAACGCGGGATCACCGGATACTGTGGACGCAGGCGACGACGTCGGAGGAACGGGCACACCGGGCCGGTTCACCGCGTGGCAGTGGTTCTGGTTCGCGGTCGTGCTGACGTTCACCGTGGTGGGCGTCCTGGTGGTGATGAACCAGGTCTTCTTCTGGAATCCGGGCGGATTCACGCTGCTGCTGAACGCGTTCCTGTACGTACTGCTGGCCTGTTTCCTGTCCCAGGTCTTCGTGCTCGTCCGGGCGAGGCGAGGCGATCGGCGGGCGCGGTTCGCGGTGCCGTGGTACGACGCCGTGCTCGTGGTGGTGTGCGTCGTGACGAACCTGTACTTCGCGGTGCACGCCGAGAACATCTCCCTGGAGGGGTGGGACTACGCGGCTCCACCGCAGGCGGTGGTCGGGGCGTTCGTGCTGTGGCTGCTCGTCCTGGAGGCACTGCGCAGGACCGCCGGTACGGTCGTCACGGTCATCGCCGGGTTGTTCTCGCTCTATCCGCTCGTGGCCGCGCAGATGCCGATCGGATTCCTGCAGGGCGTGCCGTTCCCGATCGAGCGGGCCGCGACGGTGCACGCGCTCGGCCCCGACTCGATCTTGGGCCTTCCGTTGCAGACGGCGGGCGGAATCCTCGTGGGATTCCTCGTTTTCGGGGTCGTGTTGCAGCGCAGCGGCGGTGCGGACTTCTTCATCGGCCTGGCGCGGGCGGTCTTCGGCCGTTCCCGCGGCGGCTCGGCCAAGGTGGCGGTGGCGAGCTCGGCGTCGATGGGCATGATGTCGGGCTCGGCGGTGTCCAATGTGCTCACCACGGGCCCGATGACGATTCCCGCGATGAAACGGGCGGGCTATCCCGGGACGTACGCGGCGGGGATCGAGGCGACCGCGGCCACCGGCGGATCGATCACCCCACCGATCATGGGAACGGCGGCGTTCCTGATGGTCTCGTTCCTCGGCATCCCGTACTCCGAGGTCGCGCTCGCGGCCGCGGCGCCCGCGCTGCTCTACTACCTCGGCATCTTCACGCAGGTCGACGCCTACGCCGCGCGGACGGGACTGCGTGGCGAACTGCGCGCGAACCTGCCGAAGGCGGGTGCGACCCTGCGAGCCGGGTGGCCGCATCTGTTCGCGCTCGCCGCGCTCATCGGACTGTTGGTGTGGCGCGGCGACGAGGCGCAGGCGCCGTTCCTCGCGGCGGGATTGTTGCTCGCGATCGCCCTGCTGCGGCCCGGCCACCGCATCGGAGGCCGCGGGCTGGTCGCGGTCGTGGTCGACTCCGGCAGGGCGATCGCCGAGATCGTCGGCATCATCGCGGGCGTCGGCCTGATCGTCGGAGCGCTCTCGATGTCCGGTGCGTCGCTGTCGTTGGCGCGCGAACTCGTCGCCGCGGTGGGCGACAACGTGCTGCTGATCCTCGTCGCCGGTGCGATCACGTGTTTCGTGCTCGGCATGGGCATGACCGTGTCGGCGGTCTACGTGTTCCTGGCGATCGTCATGGCACCCGCGCTGGTCGAACTCGGCGTGAACCAGGTGGCCGCCCACCTGTTCGTCATCTACTGGGCGGCGGCGTCCTACATCACCCCTCCGGTGGCGCTCGCCGCGTTCGCCGCGGCGGGTATCGCGCGCACCCGGCCCATGGCCACCGCCGTCACGGCCATGCGCCTGGGTGCGGTGAAGTACGTGATCCCGTTCTGTTTCGCGCTCAACCCGGCGCTGGTCGGGCAGGACGACCCGGGCGCGGTGCTGGCGGCGGTCGCCCTCGCGGTCGTCGGCGTGTTCGCGATGGGTGCGGCGTTCGAGGGGTACGTGCCGATCGCCGAGGTGGTCCTGCCGAGGTGGGCGCGCGTGGTCACGTTCGCCGCCGGACTCGCGCTGTTGTTGCCGGAGACGGTGTCGTCGGTGCTCGGCCTGCTCGTCGCGGTCGTGGTGGTGGGCGCGTTGCGGCTGTTGGGCGCACGCCGCGCCGACACCGGCAGCAGCTCAGGGGAAGACGGGTCCGAAGGAGACGGGCCAGAGGGAGACGGGTCAGAAGGAGACACTGCGGAGGTGCGGGTGTGAGCGGGTCGAAGGTCACGACGCTGGCCGATGCGGTGGCA
>Ga0079224_100013576_pt1 | contig 11348 bp, 11 predicted proteins | sample Stecom2015_FD_80414 | JGI IMG/M metagenome (GOLD analysis project Ga0079224, IMG submission 80414) | Agricultural soil microbial communities from Utah to study Nitrogen management - Steer compost 2015 | ecosystem: Environmental > Terrestrial > Soil > Agricultural land | place: USA: Utah...
CACCGCATGCGCGAGCCGCGAGAGGTCCGCCCCGGGCAGCCCATACTGCGGCGAGACGGGCGCGGCCGGCAGCGCCTGACTCATCGCCGCGTACTTGATCAGCGCGTGGTCGATCCCGTTGCGCGCCAGGATCAGCATCGGGCCCTTGCCGATCACGCCCAGACCGCGCAGGCCGCCGGCCAGGGTCGCCACCCGCTCGTGCGCCTCGGAAAAGCTCACTGTGCGCCAGCCCTCACCCGACCGCTCGGCCAGCCAGACGCCGCCGGACGCCTCTCGCGCCCAGTGCGCCAGCGGCTCGATCGGCGTCTGGAAGGTCGCATCGAACGGCGTCGGGTTGGCGAGCACGATCTCGCCGCCGGGGCGGCGGTCCACCTCCAGACGGCGTGGCGCGTAGCGCGGATCGCGGAACGGTGCGGTGGCGATGCGAAGCTCGGCGTCCATCGCCTCTGGGTTAGCGGTTGGAACCGGGTTCGTCGATCCCTCGCAGCCGAGCTTGCGCCCTGCGAGCTCCCCCTCGCCCCCCGAACACGAAGTGCGGGGGAAATGATCGAGGAGAGGGGAGCCGCCGCTAGCTCGCCAGCGTCTCCAGAAAGCGGATGGGCTCGCCCTGATGTGGCGCCACCACCTCGTCGTCGCGCATGACGATGCGGCCGCGGATGACGGTGGCCATCGGCCAGCCCTTGGCTTCGAAGCCGTCGAACGGCGTCCAGCCGGCGCGGGTGGCCATGGCCTCGTGGGAGATGGTCCGCCGCGCCTCCAGGTCGACGATGGTAAGGTCCGCGTCGAAGCCGACCGCCAGGCGTCCCTTATCGGCCAGACCGAAGATGCGGTTGGCGCCGTGGCTGGTCAGGTCCACGAACCGCTCGAGGCTGAGCCGGCCCTCGGCCACGTGGGTCAGCATCACCGGCACCAGCGTCTGCACGCCCGGCATGCCCGAGGGCGAGGCCGGATAAGGCCTGGCCTTCTCCTCGCGGGTATGGGGGGCGTGGTCGGAGCCGATCACATCGGCGACACCGTTGGCGATTCCGGTCCACAGCCCCGCGCGGTGCTCGGGCCCGCGGATCGGCGGGTTCATCTGGGCGAAGCCGTGCAACCGCTCGTAGGCCTCGGGGCCGGCCAGCGTCAGGTGCTGCGGCGTGACCTCGACGCTGGCGACGTCCTTGTGGGCGGCCAGGAAGCCAATCTCTTCGCGGGTGGTCACGTGCAGCACGTGGATCCGTTTGCCCAGCCCCTTGGCGATGCGCACCAGCCGCTCGGTGGACTGGATGGCCGACTGGGCGTCGCGCACCTCGTAGTGACTGGTCCAGTCGCCGGTGCGGGCCAGGGGGCGCCGCTCGGCCAGGCGGTACTCGTCCTCGGAGTGGAAGGCGGCGCGGCGGCTCACGTGCCGCAGCACTTCCTCGATCCCGGCGTCGTCCTGCACCAGCAGGGTGCCGGTCGAGGCGCCCATGAACACCTTGATGCCGCAGCAGCCGGGCAGCCGCTCCAGCTCGCCCAGGATGGCCGCATTCTCGTGGGTGCCGCCGATGTAGAAGGCGTGGTCGCAGTGCATGCGCCCCCTGGCGCGGGCGAGCTTGTCCTCCAGCGTCGTGGGATCAGTGGTGTTGGGCTCGGTGTTCGGCATCTCGAACACCGCCACCACCCCGCCCAGCACGGCCGAGCGGCTACCGGTCTCCAGGTCCTCCTTCCACTCCATGCCGGGTTCTCGGAAGTGGACCTGGGTGTCGATCACCCCGGGCAGGACGGTCAGGCCCTTGGCGTCGAACACCTCCCCGGCGGAGGCCTGCGACAGGTCGCCAACGGCGGCGATCTTGCCGCCACGCACGCCGACGTCGGCGAGGCCGCGGCCGGCGTGGTTCACCACCTCGCCCCCGCGGACGATCAGGTCGAAGGTCTCAGGCAAGTTCCGGCTCCGTGGCCTCGAGCAGTTCGCGAGCGGCGAGGGTCACCGTGCGCACGCCCAGGTCCATCATGTGGCAGATCTCCTGGTTGAGGCCAGGGTCGACGCGGCGGATTTCCTCCAGCGTGCGCACCCCGCGCACCGCCCGCGCATGCTCGCCCCACGGGCCGTAGAGCTGCTCGTCGGAGGGCCCGAACAGGCCCAGCGTCGGGGCCCCGGCGGCGGCGGCCATGTGCATCAGGCCGGAGTCGTTGCCGATGAACAGCCGGGCCCGTCTGAGGCAGGCGTAGGCGGTCAGCACGTCCACCTTGCCCACCAGGTCGATGAACCGCGACTTCAGCACCACGTGGCGCAGCGATGCGACGATCTGCTGGTCGGCCCGCCCGCCGAGGATCATCAGCCGGCCGCCCTCCATCGGCCCGCCCTTGCCGAGCAGTTGGATGGCCGCCTGGGCGAAGCGCTCGATGGGCCAGGTCTTGCCGACCCAGTTGGCGGCCGGCGCCAGCGCCAGGATCGGGCCCTGCCCGGCCGTCAGCTCCTCGGCCCGCGCCTCGGTCTCGGCCGAGGTGAACAGGTACGGGGCGGGCGGGTCGTCCTCCAGCTTCAGCACCCGGGCGGCCTCGATCACCTTGTGGACCGGCGGGCCGGAGTGCTTGCGGTGCACCGCGCGCCGCCGGGTCGACAGGAAGCGGTTGATGGCCGAGCCGCGCAGGTCGACGACCAGGCCCCATTTGCGGTGGCGCACCAGGCTCCACAGGCGCAGCCAGTGGCCGCCGCCCGGCGTCTTGTCGAGGACGATGATCCGCTCCAGGTGCGGCACGTCGGCGAACAGCGGCGCGGCGTCCGGCCCGGCCACGATGGTGAACCGAGCATGGGGGATCTCGTCGAGCAGCTTCTTGATCAGGCCCGAGGAGAGGACCGCATCGCCGATACGCGTGGCGGTGATGAACAGAATCGGAAACGAGCCGCGCGCCATGGGGCTTCTATAGGATGGGCTCGGCTGGCGCTCCACCGACTCCGCGCTTAAGTCTCGGGCCATGGCGAACAATCCCCTTGTCGCGGTCCTGGCCAGTCGGGCTCTGATCGCCGTCTCCGGGCCCGAGTGGCGGCACTTCCTGCAAGGACTGCTCACCCAGGATGTCGAAACTCTGGCGCCCGACGGCCTCAGGTTCGGCGCCTTGCTGACACCGCAGGGCCGGCTGCTCTGGGACATGTTCGTCATCGGCCGTGAGGACGGCTGCCGGCTGGACGTGGAGGCGGCGCATCGCGACGCCATCGTCCAGCGCCTCGCCATCTACCGCCTGAGGGCCAAGGTGGAGATCGCCCCCGATCCGACGCCGGTGCTGGCGCGCTTCCCCGGCGAGGGCGAGGCACCGGCCGGCTGGCGGCCCGACCCAAGGCTTCCCGCGCTCGGCTGGCGCGCCTACGGCGAACTCGAGGCGCCCAATACGGGCGAGGCCGACTACGAGGCCCACCGCCTGGCGCTCGGCGTGCCCGGCCCCGCCGACTGGGGTTCGGAGACCACCTATCCCATCGAGGCCAACTTCGACCTGCTCGGCGGCATCGACTTCAAGAAGGGGTGCTTCGTCGGCCAGGAGACCACCTCGCGGATGAAGCGGCGCGGCCAGATCAAGTCGCGCATGCTGCCGCTCGTCTTCGACGGCCCTGCCCCCGCGCCGGGAACCGAGGTGCTGGCAGGCGAGCTGCGCGCCGGCGAGGTCCGCTCCGGCGCCGAGGGCCGCGCCATCGCCCTGCTGCGCCTCGACCGCGCCCTCGGCGCCGACCTCACCGTCGACGGCCGCCCCGCCCGGGCGGAGACGCCGGCGTGGATGGCGGAGGCGATGAGGCAGGACGCCTAGCCTGGCGCACACATCTTCCTCTCCCATTCATGGGCGAGGAAGAGTCATTGCCTGAAGAATTCTCTCAACGCCGCCAACGTCTCGGCGGGGGCCTCCTCGGGGATGAAGTGGCCGGCGTCGATCTCCCGGCCGCGCACGTCGTCGGCCCAGTCGCCCCAGATCGCCATCACGTCGTACCAGCGGGCCAGCGCGCCCCTGGCGCCCCACAGCACCAGCGTCGGGGCGTCGATCCGCCGGCCGGCCTCGCGGTTGGCCCGGTCGGCTGCGAAGTCATAGGTCGCCCCGGCGCGGTAGTCCTCGCACATGGCGTGGATCACCGATGGCCGGCGGGCGGCCTCCAGGTAGTCGGCCAGCGCCTCGGGGGCATAGGGGCCCGGCCCGCCGCGGAAGAAGAACCAGTCCGGGTTCGCCTCGATCACCTTCTCCGGGAAGGGATGCGGCTGGGCGAGAAAGAACCAGTGCCAGTAGCCCAGGCCCATGGCCATGTCGGCGCGGCTGTAGACCTCGAAGGTCGGCACGATGTCGAGCACCGCCAGGCGGCGCACCGCCTGTGGATGGTCGAGCGCCAGCCGGTAGCCGACCCGCCCGCCACGGTCGTGTCCGGCAAGGTCGAAGCGCTCGAAGCCGAGCCCGCGCATCAGGGACAGCACGTCGCGGCCCATCGCCCGCTTGGAATAGGGCTCGTGGTCAGGCGCGGTCGCCGGCCCCGTGCTGCCGCCGTAGCCGCGCAGGTCCGGGGCCACCACCGTGAAGTCGCGGGCCAGGTCGGCGGCGACTCTTCCCCACATCAGGTGGGTCTGTGGCCAGCCGTGCAGCAGGAGCAGCGGGGGACCCGACCCGCCGGTCCGCACGCGAAGCCGGGCTTCGCCAACGTCGATCTCGGAAAGCGCGAACCCTTCGAACATCGGCCGATTAAGCCGGGCCGGCCGGCCGCGAACAAGCGAAGTCGATTTATTGCGCCCAGCCTCCTTGCCACGTCGCAAGTAGCTTCCTAATTGATAGCACGCTATGAATTCCGAAACGCCCCGCCAGCTCCTGCCTCGCGAGATCGCCCTGATCAGCCGCCGCTGGCGTGCGCGGCTGGACGAGCGGCTGCGGCATACGGGCCTGACGCAGTCGCGCTGGCATGCGTTGCTGGAGCTCGCCAAGTCGCCCGAACCCCTCACCCAGCGCGAACTCGCCGAGCGGGTCGGCGTCGAGGGCCCGACCCTGGTGCGCCAGCTGGACGATCTGCAGCGGCAGGGCCTGATCGAACGCTGCCCGGTCCAGGGCGATCGGCGCGCCAACAACGTGCGGCTGACGCCCCAGGCGCAGCCTCTGATCGCGGAGCTGACGGCCATCGCCGACGAGCTTCGCGCCGAGCTTTTGCTGGACGTGAGCGACGAGGAGCTCGCCCACGTCCTGGCCGTGTTGCGTAGAGTTTCAGCAAGGTTGGACCAATGAGCGCCGCCCAATCGGGGGACGAGCCCCTGCCGTTTCCGGCTAAGAAGGCCGCGCCGGCCAAGCCGGCTTCCCGCAAGAAGCGCCTGATCCTTGGCGGCGTGGTCGCCGCCGTGGCGCTGGCCGGCGGCGGGGGGGCGCTGGTGCACGCCCGAGGCCAGCACGTCTACGCCAACGACGCCCGCATCGCCTCGCACGTGGTGGCGGTCAGCGCCGAGGCAGCCGGCAAGCTGGTCGAGCTCGCCGTCGATCCGGGCGACACCGTCCGGAAGGGCCAGCTCCTGGCCCGCATAGAGCCGCGCGACGCCGAATATGCGCTGGCCAAGATCGACGCCCAGATCGCCGCCATCGAGGCCCAGCAGGCGCAGCTGCGGGTGCAGCAAGGCGCCGTGCGCAGCCGGGTCGCCAGCCAGGTGGGGGTCTCCACCGCCGGCGTCTCGGAGGCCGAGGCCGCCTACCAGGCCCAGCAGGCCGAGGTGCGCGCCGCCCGCAGCGCCTTCCAGCGCACTCGCACCCTCTTCGAGAAGGGGCTGGTGGCCAGGAGCCGCTACGACGAGGACCAGGCGCGCCTGGCCTCCGCCGAGCAGAGCGCCAGCCGCGCCAGAGCGGCCATCGCCGCCGCCCGCGCCGGCGTCGGCGTCACCCGCACGGGCGCGCAGGACGCGGCGGTCCTGGAAGAGCAGATCGCCGTGCTGGAGGCCCAGAAGCAGGCGCTGATCGCCGACCGGGCCAAACAGGCGCTCGACCTTGACCGGCGCGAGATCCGCGCCGCTTTCGACGGCGTGATCGACCAGACCTTCGTGGACGCCGGCGAGTACGTCAGCCCCGGCTCGCGGCTGCTGATGTACCACTCGACCAGCGACCTGTGGGTGGACGTGAACGTCAAGGAGACCGAGGTGCGCAAGCTGACGCTCGGCGCGCCGGCGACCGTCAAGGTCGACGCCTTCCCGGGGCGCCGGCTCGAGGCCAGGGTCTCGCGCATCGGCGGGGCGGCGACCAGCCAGTTCGCCCTGCTGCCCAACCCCAATCCGAGCGGCAACTTCACCAAGGTCACCCAGCGCCTGCCCGTGCGGCTGGAGCTGGCGGAAGCGGACGCGCGGCTCCGGCCCGGCATGATGGTCGAGGCCACGATCGATGTCGTCCACTGAGGCCCTGTTCGAGCGCTACGGCCCCGCCTACCGGGGGCTGGCGACCGCGACGGCGATGGTCTCGGCCATCGCCGTCGTACTTTCCTCGACCATCGTGAACGTGGCCGTGCCGGCCATCATGGGCCAGTTCGGCATCGACCAGACGCGGGTCCAGTGGCTGTCCACCGGCTTTCTGGCGGCGATGACGGTCTCGATGCTGATGACCGCCTGGTGCGAACGCGCCTTCGGCCAGCGGACGACCATGGTCGGCGCGCTCGGGCTGTTCCTGGCCGGGTCCATCCTCGGCGGCATCGCGCCGGACGAGAACCTCTTGATCGTCGCCCGAGTGATCCAAGGCCTGGCGGCGGGCGTCGTCCAGCCGCTCGCCATGGTGGTGATGTTCCAGATCTTCCCGCCTGAGAAGCGCGGCGCGGCCATGGGCCTGTTCGGCATCGGCGTGGTGCTGGCCCCCGCCCTCGGCCCCTGGGTCGGCGGGGTGCTGATGGACAGCTTCAATTGGCGGTTCCTGTTCTACCTGGGCATCCCGTTCGGGGTCGGCGGCATGCTGCTGGCCCAGCTGTTCCTGCCGGGCCGAGCGCCGGGCATCGGCAAGGTCCCGCTCGACTGGCCCGGCGTGGTCTTCCTGAGCATCGCCCTGCTGGCCCTGCTGGAGGCGCTCTCCAGCGGCCAGCGCCAGGGCTGGGGCTCGCTCTACATCCTGGGCCTGATGGCGGTGTTCGCCGCGGCCACGGGCGCCTTCCTGTGGCGCCAGGCCCGGGCGTCCGAGCCGCTGCTGGATTTGAAGATCTTCCGCAGCCTGCCGTTCACCGCCGCCATGCTGGTCAGCTTCGTGCTCGGCGCCGGCCTGTTCGGCTCGACCTACCTGCTGCCTGTGTTTGTCCAGCAGCTGCAGAACTACACGCCGACCCAGGCGGGCCTCCTGCTGATGCCGGCGGGCTTCACCCTGGTGCTGGTCTTCCCGTTGGCGGGCGCGCTCAGCGACCGGGCGCCGGCGGGTTACATGATCGGCTTCGGCCTGCTGGTCTTCGCCTGGTCGGCCTGGCTGACCAGCCACGTCTCGGCCGACACCAGCTTCTGGGCCCTGGCCTGGTGGACGGTGCTGAGCCGGATCGGCCTTGGAGCCATATTCCCCTCGCTGAGCTCGGCCTCGCTGAAGGTGCTGCCGCCACCGCTGCTGGCCCAAGCCTCCGGCGCGATGAACTTCATCCGCCAGCTCGGCGGGGCCATCGGTACGGCCCTGCTGACCGTCTTCCTCGAACGGCGGACGGTATTCCACGGCGAGGTGCTGGCCGCCACCCAGACGCCGGACAATCCGGCCACCATGACCTGGCTCGGCGAGAGCGCGCGCGTCATGCAAGAACTGGGCGTGCCGGCGATGGACCAGTCCGCCGCGGCCGGCTGGCTGCTGGGCCAGGCGGCCTACTACCAGGCCTCGGCCGCGGCCTTCCGCGACGGCTTCCTGGTGGTGGCGGTGGTGTTCCTGGCCGCGCTCCTGCCGACCTGGCTGCTGCACAGGGCCCAACGGCCCAGACCGGTGCTGGAGCCGATCGCGCCAGAGCCCGAACCCGGCCTGCAGCCCGCGGGCTAGCCTTTCGCGCGGGCGACCCCACATGCATCCGCATGAGCGTCGCCTTCACCCGCGAAGAGGACTACGAGGCCCAGGCCGCCGACCTGCCGGACCGGCCGCTCTCGCCCCACCCCAACCTCGTCACCCCCTCCGGACTCGCCCAGATCGAGGCGGAGCTCGCGGCCGCGCGCGCGGCCTACAGCGCCGCCCAGGCGCAGGGCGACGTCAGCGCCGACCGCACCGCCATGGCCAGGGCCACCCGCGACCTGCGCTACTGGTCTGCCCGTCGAGCCAGCGCCCAGCTGGTCGAGCCCACGGGCGATCCCGACACCGCTCAGTTCGGTCGCACGGTGGAGATCGAGCGCGAGGACGGCCGCCGGCAGGCCTTCCGCATCGTCGGCGAGGACGAGGCCGATCCCGCCAAGGGGAGCGTCTCCTACGTCTCTCCCCTGGCCCGGGCGCTGATGGGCAGGCAGGTGGGCGATACGGCGACGGTGGCCGGCGCCGAGGTCGAGATCATCGCGGTCCGCTGAGGTCGGCCTCGATGAACGGCAGCTGAGCCGTCCCGTTCACGCCAGGGTCCGCAAGGCCCAGGCATAACCGGTCCCAACAGAGCGGCGAATGCCTCGACCGCTCCCGGAGACCGAGAATGAAGAAGTTCCTCACCGCCGCCGTGGCTCTGTCGGTCCTGGCTTCCGCCGGCGTCGCAAGCGCCGCCCCCTACGGCCAGCAGCGCGACGCGCGCCAGTTCGACCGCTACGAACAGCGCGTCGACCGCGACGATCGCCGCGACGTCCGCGCCGACAATCGCTATGAGCGGCGGGCCGAGCGCAGGTACGCCGCCGGCCGCTACCAACGCCCTGCGGGCTACCAGCAGCGCCACTGGAGCCGCGGCGACCGGCTGCCGGCGTCCTACCGGAGCCGCGCCTACGTCGTCGACCACCGGCGCTACGGCCTGCCCGCTCCGCCGCGCGGCTACCAGTACACCCGGGTCGACAACAACGCCGTCCTGACCGCCGTCGCCACCGGCGTCATAGCCTCGGTGATCGTGGGCCTGTTCCAGTAACCCGAACCGACTAACCCGAACCGACGCCCCGCCGGTCTCCGGCGGGGCGTTTTCGCCATCCCTGCGCGGGCCTGCCCCGGAACCCCCCGGAGGACGGCCGGTTTGGCTCCGAAGCCGGGAGCGGCTATCGCCGCCCTGTTTTTCACCACTCGATGGCCGCCTTCCTTGACCCGCACCGCTGACCCGCCCGAGGCGGCAGATCCGCCGGACGGCTTGCCGACGCCGAGGCGCTGGTTCGCCATCACGGCGATCTGGATGGCCATGGCGATGTCCGTGCTGGACGGCTCCATCGCCAACGTGGCGCTGCCGACGATCGGCCGCGAGTTGGGAGCCGACCCCGGCTCGTCGATCTGGGTGGTCAACGCCTACCAGCTGGCCATCACCGTCGCCCTGCTGCCGCTCGCCTCGCTGGGCGACAAGCTCGGCTATCGGCGGGTCTACATCACGGGTCTGGCGGTGTTCGTCGCCGGTTCGCTCGCCTGCGCCCTCTCCCAGACCCTGGCCCAGCTGACCGCAGCGCGGGTGTTCCAGGGCCTCGGCGCCGCAGGGCTGATGAGCATCAACGCCGCGCTGGTGCGCTTCACCTTCCCGGCGCGGATGCTGGGCCGCGGCATCGGGCTGAACGCGGTGGTGATCTCCATCTCCGCGGCGACCGGCCCGACGGTGGCCTCGGCCATCCTGGCCGTCGCACCCTGGCAGTGGCTGTTCGCGGTCAACGTGCCGCTCGGCCTTGCGGCCATCGCCATGGCCATCCCCAACCTGCCGCGCACGCCGGGCTCCGGCGCGCCGCTCGACATTCCGGCGGGCCTCCTCAACGTGCTGACCTTCGGCGGCCTGATCCTCGGCGCCGAGCGGTTGGCCCGCGATGGGCTGGCCGCCGGCATCGTCCCGCTCGCCGTCGGCGCGGCCGCGGGCGTGCTGCTGGTGAGACGCGAGCTGCCGCGCAATGCGCCGCTGGTGCCGCTGGACCTGCTCCGCATCCCCATCTTCCGCCTGTCGGTGCTCGCCTCGATCGTCTCCTTCGCGGCGCAGATGCTGGCCTTCGTGGCCCTGCCCTTCCACTTCCAGCAGGAACTCGGCCGCACGGCGGTGGAGACGGGGCTGCTGATGACCCCCTGGCCGCTGGCGGTGGCGGTCGCCGCCCCCATCGCCGGGCGGCTGGCCGACCGCTATCCAGCCGGCATCCTCGGCGGAATCGGCCTCGTGGTGTTCTGTTGCGGCCTGGCGCTGCTGGCCCTGCTGCCCGAAGCCGCGACCGACGGAGACATCGTCTGGCGGATGGCGGTGTGCGGCGCGGGCTTCGGCTTCTTCCAATCGCCCAACAACCGCATCCTGGTCTCCTCGGCCCCGCGCGAGCGCAGCGGCGCGGCCGGCGGCATGCTGGCCACGGCCCGGCTGCTGGGCCAGACCACCGGGGCCGTGACCATGGCCATCCTGTTCCACGCGGCGTTGTCGCGGCCAACGACGACGGCCCTGGCGACGGCTTCCGCCATCGCTCTCGCGGCCGCCGTGGTCAGCCTGCTGCGCCTGCGCGCCCGGCCCGTATCGGCCCCCGCCGAGGCGGCTCCGGCCGACGGCTAGCCCGTGATCTCGGCCACCGTCGCCTGCAGGGCGGCCACCAGGTCCTGCGGCGAGAGCTCGGCCTGTAGCCCCCGCTGGCCGCCGTTGACGAACACTCGCTCATGGGCGAGCGCGGCGGCGTCGACCACCACCGGGCTCCTCTGCTTCTGACCGAAGGGCGAAACGCCGCCGACCTTGTAGCCGGTGATCCGCTCGGCGTCGGCGGGCTTCATCATCACCGCCGACTTGCCGCCCGCCGCCGCCGCCAGCCGCTTCATCGCCACCTCCCGGTCGGAGGCCAGCACGGCGCACACCGGCTTGCCGTCGACCTCGGCCATCAGGGTCTTGAGCACGCGCTCCGGCGGAACCCCCAGCGCCTCGGCCGCCTGCAGCCCGACGCGCGGCGCATCGGGATCGTAGTCGTAGGTCTCCAGCCGGTAGGCGATCCTGGCGGCGTCGAGGGCGCGGGTGGCGGGGGTGGCTTTGGCCATGGCCAGCCTCTAGCCAAGCTCGCCGTCCGCCGCCACCATCGGCGCATGCACGAGGCGCCGCACCGCTGCTCCTGGCCCGGCCGGGACCCGCTCTACCTCGCCTATCACGACACCGAATGGGGCGTGCCGGAATACGACTCCCGCGCCCTCTGGGAGAAGCTGGTGCTCGACGGTTTCCAGGCGGGGCTCGCATGGATCACCATCCTGAGGAAGCGCGAGGCCTTCCGCGCCGCATTCGACGGCTTCGACCCGGAGAAGGTCGCCCGCTACGGCGAGGCCGACCGCGCCCGGCTGCTGGCCGACGCCGGCATCGTCCG
>Ga0079224_100013577_pt1 | contig 11347 bp, 9 predicted proteins | sample Stecom2015_FD_80414 | JGI IMG/M metagenome (GOLD analysis project Ga0079224, IMG submission 80414) | Agricultural soil microbial communities from Utah to study Nitrogen management - Steer compost 2015 | ecosystem: Environmental > Terrestrial > Soil > Agricultural land | place: USA: Utah...
CCGCGAGAGGATCCGCGCATCGGGCGTTGCCAAGCCCTCCTGTTCGATCGTCTCCTTGTAGCGGGTCAGGAAGCTTTCATAGAGCGCGCGGTTTGCCTCGGCTTCTCGGATGAGCTGGTTCAGTCGAACGCTGGCCTCTCCGCCTTGCCCCAGCCGGGTCTCGAGCGCTTCGAAATTGGCGGCCAGCTGAGCTTCACGCGCTCGGGCCGCTCTAGCCTCGTTCTCCAGGGCCTTGACGATTCGTGCCGTTTCCGTCGCCAGTTGTCGCGTGAGCGACTCCTTTTGCGCTTCGAGGTCGAGCGTCTTCGGATGCCGGTGCGCGCCGCGCCTGCGAAGCTCCGCCAGTTGCGCATTCACCTGAAACAAGTTCGTGCGCAATGCGGCAGCCTCGGGAGAATTCAGGATCTCGGCGTGCGCGCCCGCGGCCGGATCGCCGTTCAATAATGCGCGGGCGGCGTTGGCCACCGCCTCTGCGCTCGAGCGTTCGCCCTTGGCCGCAGCAAGCTGCGCGCTCATTCCCGCTACTTCCTGGCCCGCCAGGGATTCGCCATTGACTTCCAGAAGGTTTTCCTCCCTGCGGAATCTGGAGACCGCAGCTTCGGATTCCTCGAGATTTGTCCGCAATTCCACAAGGCGCTCACCCAGCCAGTTGCTGGCGTTCTGGGTGGTCCGGACCTTCAGGGCGACCTGGTCGTGAAGGTAGGCCTCGACATAAGCATTGGCGATGAGAGCTGAGAGTTCCGGATCGATCGAAGCGAAGGTCACATAGATTGTGAGAGAGCGGCCGTCATTGCTGACATCCAGCCCTCCCAGGACCCAATCGACGATATCGCTCCGGGTGATTCCCTCGTGGTCAGCCTCGTCGCCGAGCACGTCGCCGGTCTCGCTCGTCGGGTCGACTGAAGCATCATCGCCGGCCCACCAGTGCCGGATCGGCAGGCTTTCCCAATATGGAGCCACGAACTCGTCGACGAGTAGCGTGAACTCGTCGAGCCGACCGCGGATGACCTGCGACACCGACGTGGGCGAGTAGAGCGCCCGAAGCACGTCGGGATTCTCCCAGAGATTCAGATCATCCGCCACTAGCTCCGCCATGGATCTGGACGCGATGGCGTCCAGTTCGGAGCGCAGGGCCGCGTTCTCGCCCGATAATGGGGAGACGACCGAATTGATCTCGATCACTTGCACCTTTCGGGCATCGATGGCGAGGACGGCGGTGGCGTGATATCTCGGCGGTAGCGCGGAAGCGGTCATCAGGGCGCCCGCGGCCATTAGGATTACCGGTGTGGCGATCCACAATTTCCGACGCATCATGACTTGCGTAAACGACGGCCGGTCGCTTTGCGCCATCGCTGGCCGCATGGGGGGCCCGACGATCATTTTGCTCACCGATGTTTAGGATTGGTGCCGACTTGCGGAATCAGTCGTCGCCGGCAAAGAGCTCTCTGGTCTGGTAAGCCACCTGGGTCCTGTTGGTAGCCTTCAGCTTCTGCATGATGTTCCGTACATGCACCTTTACGGTGCTGACGCTCATGGAGAGCTCATAAGCGATGATCTTGTTCGCCTTTCCCTCTCGCAAACACTTGAGGACCGCCAGCTGCCGTTGCGTGAATGCTCCCGATGCGACGATCGGGTTGGAAGCATCATCTCCGTTCGCCCGCATCATCAGACTGCTCGCGGGAACGAAGGTACCTCCCGCTGCGACCAGACGGGTGGCTTCGATGGCGACATCAAGGCTCGAACTGGTGGGTATGTAGCCCCGCACGCCCCGCTCCAGGGCTTGGACTACCCGCTCCTGATAATCGAGATCCGAGATCACGATGATCGGGCATTGGGCGAAGAGGCGCTTAAGCGTGGAGAGATCGCTGTCGGCTTTCGTATCCGAAGCTTTCGCCCGATGCAGGTTGTAGAGACAGAAAGCGAGCTTGCCGCGTAGACTCGCGATGAGGTCGTTCGCGAGACTGTCCACAGTCGGTGCGGCCACGATCGACGCGCTGTCGTAGGCGGTCGCCAGCCACCGCTGGGTGCAGTCTCTGGTCAGTGCCTGGTCGTCAATTACAAGAATCTTGCAAGAACCAATCTCGCTGCCAACAATCGCATGTGAATTGATCGAGCCATCTTCACTCTGCACGGAATACTTGCCGGAGGAGAGGGATCCCGAGATGTCACGGGATGGTGCCACTTGGTATGATCCATACGTCATGATTGCCCCCGTTTGACTGTATTCGCGTTGTACCGTCAGCTGCGTTCCGTTGCTTTTGACGCGAATTGATTTGGTCTGACACATTCGACCACAGGAGTGACCTCAAGGCACCTGCAACGAAGAGTTAGGGATAATCCCGAATAGCAATTGTCGGAATGTCGATAGAACCTTTAGGGGAATGCGATAGATCGCTTCATCCAGCTGACTCGATGCGATGTCGCCTGCGAGTCGGCGCGCGATGATCAGGCTAACCCAATGATTCGGTAGATAAAAGTGGCACGGCGGACTGGCTCTGCGGCCGTCCGTCTCATTTATTCCAGAACAGTTGCGCGTGTTATAGGCACTGCCATTCCGGATACGGCCTTTCCCATATCTGATCCCAGGATTTCCGGGCCTTTAGCGGGGCATTGGCCAGGGTGGCGTCCTGAAAAGGGATAGTCCCTCGGCAAAAGGTTCAACATAGATGATGGTTCGACCGATGCCTGTTTCGACCGGCGTCGTCCGAACTCCCGAATCAAGCACGTTTCCCGCCCTCGGTAGGCTTTCACATCGCGGTTCGGTGCCGCTCGGCTCGGTCGATACACGAGATCCGGGCTCCGATCCCGACGTCACAGGCCTTGGGGAAAAGGGCGATGCCTCAACACTCCATGCACCTATTGAATGCGCTGCTGATCGTCGTGGCACTGATCCCGCCGTTTCAGGTGCTGGCGCAACGAATTGGGCTGGTGGACATACCCCACGGACGCAAGGTTCACGAGGGAGCCGTGCCGCTTACCGGCGGTATCGTCATGTTCATCGCATTCGCGCTGCCGATGTTGAGCCTGGATCTCCCTAACGGCGGGCTGTTGCTGGCCGGGCTCTGCCTGCTGGTCATCGTGGGAGCGATCGACGACTTGGGCGGGTTGGGCCCTTGGACCAAGCTTGCCGCACAGGTTCTGGCGGCGGCGATCATGGTGGTCCCCGGTTCGTTGCTGATCGGGCCCGGGGCGCTCGCAGGCTATCCGGCACCCGCGGCAAGTGAAGCGGTCGCGATCGCTTTCACGGTGTTCATGATCGTCGGCCTGACGAACGCCTTCAACATGATCGACGGCCTTGACGGACTGGCCGGTGGCGCCGCCGCCGCCAGCCTGCTGGGTCTGGCGGTTGCGGCCGGCCTCTCCGGGAACGGCGATGCCGAGCTGACGCTTCTCGTGCTTCTGTTCGCCGTCGTCGGCTTCCTCGCCTTCAACATGAGACATCGCTGGCGCCCGCGTGCGGCCGTTTTCATGGGTGATGCCGGCAGCCTTCTGCTCGGCGGCGCCATCGCCTACTTCGTCGTCCGCCTTGCGGCAGGAGAGCCCGAAGCGGCGGTTCCGCTGCCCGTTCTGCTGTGGATGGTGGCGCTGCCGGCGTTCGACACGACAATCCTGATGGCGCGCCGCCTCGCCGACGGACGGAGCCCGGTGGTCGGAGACCGCAGCCACGTCCACCACCTGCTGCTCGAGGCGGGTGCGACGCCGCAATCGGCTACGGCCATCCTCGTTGCGGTGAGCGGCGCGTTGTGCGCGACCGGCATTCTCGGCTGGCGTCTTGGACTGCCGCCTCTCGCCATGCTCCTCGGCCTGCTCGTTCCGTTCTGCGCGCACGCGTACTTCGTGTGTCACGGGTGGAAGCTCATGGCGCGGGCGCGCGAGGCGCGTTCGCGCCGTGGAGCGCCCGAGCCGATCGGGCCGCCGATCGAGGACAAAGCCGCATGACGGTCTCGGCTTCTGCAACGCTTTCGCGTCGCGCTCGATCTTCCATCCGGCGAGCTGACGTCTCGCACGCGCTCACGACTCGATCTTTCGAGCAACAGTCCTCCAGAGCCGCTGAGTGCCGTATCCAGAGAAAGGGGGGAGTATGCGTAGAGCTTTGATCGCCGGAGTCACAGGTCAGGACGGTGCCTACCTGGCCGAGTTCCTGGTGAGCAAGGGGTATGAGGTCCATGGCCTGGTGCGCCGCGCCAGCAATTTCAATACCGATCGATTGGACCACCTGTATCATGACCCTCATGAAGCGGGTCCCGCATTGACCCTGCATTACGGGGATCTCACCGACGGTAGTGCACTCCGCCGGGTGCTCGAGGAGGTAAGGCCGCACGAGGTCTACAATCTCGCGGCTCAGAGCCACGTCAAAGTGTCCTTTGACATTCCCGAATATACCGCCGACGTGGTCGCGGTCGGTGCATTGAGATTGCTCGAGGCGCTGCGCGATCACATGAGCGTCACCCGCTCACGGCATGTGCGCTACTACCAAGCCGGCTCCTCGGAGATGTTCGGTGCGGCGCCGCCGCCGCAACGGGAGACGACACCGTTCTATCCGCGCAGTCCCTATGCCGCGAGCAAGGTGGCTGCTCATTGGTACGCGGTGAACTACCGCGAGGCGTACAAGATGTTCGTGTGCAACGGCATCCTCTTCAATCATGAAAGTCCCCGTCGCGGTGAGACCTTCGTCACGAGGAAGATCACGCGGGCGGTCGGCCGGATCAAGGAAGGCCTGCAGGATCGGCTCTACCTGGGAAATCTCGACGCGCGCAGAGACTGGGGCTTCGCGGGCGATTATGTCGAGGCAATGTGGCTCATGCTCCAGCAGTCGGAGCCGGATGATTATGTCGTGGCTACAGGCGAAGCGCATTCCGTCCGGGAGTTCTGCGAGCTAGCTTTCAGCCTCGTCGGACTCGACTGGCAGCAATATGTGGAGTTCGATCCGCGCTACCTCAGGCCGACCGAAGTCGATCATCTTCTCGGCGACGCCGAGAAGGCCCGAAAACGGCTCAATTGGAAACCACGGGTAAGCTTTCCGGAGCTCGTGCGGCAGATGGTGATGCACGATCTCGATCTGGCACGGCGCGAGCGCACCCTCAAGACAGCGGGATTCGAAGGAGCGCCTCGCGGATGCGCTCTGGTCCTCTAGAAATGTTGCCGGAGTTCCCGCTGGTCCAATCCGCCCGAACGCGGGCAGGGGCCGCCGTTCAGACTGGTTGGAGCTTCGGGGCGGCCGCGCATTATCGCGGGCGCGCGATTTTGGTGCCCCTGCGAAAGTGTGGCTCCAACAGGCGGGCAGGGGACCGGCTTCCGAGTTGGCGCCGCGAGGGCTTACGACCCCGCTTCGGGTTCCGAGGCGTCTGATGGCGTGGGTGCAGGTCCGGCGCAACGCCGCGAAGCCACGGGCCGGGGTCGCGCTGCGCGTCAGTCGGCAGCGCCTTCGCAACGACGAGTTTCTTTATCTCCTCAGGATTCGCATCGCCGAGCCGGTCCTGGTTGAAGCCGGGCTCCAGATCGGAAGTGCCGTAGACCTGTTGCGAGGCATTTGTGAGGACGCCGGAAAGCTGCGCGTGCAGAGCACCGCCGGTCGTGGAAGGCCATTCCGGGTTGCCCGGGCCGGCCGTAGCGGGCTCGTCGTCGGCCACATCGCAGTGCCGGCCGCACTCCTCGGGTTGGACAAGCCGCCAGTCGGACCTTTGACCCCCGTAAGCTACCGGACGGAAAGCAACGCCATCGAGATCGTCTTGCCGGAAGCGCTTCTGCGCACTGGCGAGAGCGGACCGGATGATGATCCGTCGCGGCAAGACGGGGAGGCCCGGGGAGGCGGTGGCGCATCGGAAGGCAAGGTGAGCGGAGATGAGCGCCTCCGGATCTCTCCCTCGACCGGATCGGTCTGGCAGGTGGTCGAAAGCTAATCCAACGGGAGTCGCTGCAGCAGTCGCAATCCCGGTCGATACCGACCCGCAACCAACGGATACCAATCATCATGGGATACTCAGCCGCGGCTGCAGCCAGACTGCGCGTTGCGCAAGTGGTTTCCGGCATGGAGAACGAAGCGGCGGGGACCACCTACTGCGTTCGCCGGCTTTGCCAAACCCTCGCGGCGAGGGGGACGAGCGTGACGATCCTCTCAGTGGGCGACTGTAGCGCGCGGAAATCCGAGCCCCTGGAGATGTCAGTTTATCCTCGGACCGCAAAGAGGGTCCCGGCCGTCGGTGGACTGCTCTTCTCCAAAGGCCTTTCGAAAGCGATCGCCACCGAGGCGGAAGGTGGATCGATCCTTCATAATCACGGTCTCTGGCGGATGCCCAACGTGTACGTCGGCAGAGCCGCAGCGAAGGCCCGCGTTCCGCTCGTCGTCTCCCCCCACGGGATGCTCGGAGCCGGCGCTCTCAAGTTCTCGTGGCGAAAAAAGCAACTGTTCTCGATCATCGCTCAAAAACCTGCCCTGGCGGCGGCAAAATGCTTTCACGCGACCAGCCGGCAGGAGCTCGAGGACATACGCGCGTTCGGTCTGCACGCCCCCGTCGCGATCATCCCGAACGGGATCGATATACCCCCAGCGGAAAGCCTTAGGCGCGACGAGAGGTCGGCGGCGCCGCGCACCGTGCTCTATCTCGGACGAGTGCACCCGAAGAAGGGAATCGATCGACTCCTGCATGCGTGGTCGAAAGTTGCCGATCACAGACCCGAATGGCGGCTTCGTGTAATCGGCCCCTCCGAAGGCGGCCACGACCGGGAACTCGAGGCGCTTTCAGCTTCGCTCGGTCTCCGGTCCGTGGAATTTCATCCTGGGCTATTCGGAGAGGAGAAGGACGCGGCCTACCGTCAGGCGGATCTGTTCGTGCTTCCGACGCTCGACGAGAATTTCGGCATGGTCGTCGCCGAGGCGCTCGCGAACGGGACGCCCGTGATCTCGACACGCGGCGCGCCCTGGGCTGGGCTCGAGACACATGGTTGCGGCTGGTGGATCGATCATGGTGTCGAGCCGTTGGTCCGTTGCCTGGAGCTGGCGATGTCGATGCCGCGAGAAGCGCTCAGATCGATGGGCGCGAAGGGCCGGGAATGGATGGCGCGGGACTTCTCCTGGGAGCATGTCGCCGACGACATGCTCGATGTATACCGTTGGTGTGCCGGCTTCGCTGATCGGCCGCAAACCATCGTGGACTAACCGGTTTGGCCACTCCGCCCGAGGCGCGCTCGGCGGAGGGCGGGGGCTGGGTTGCACCCCTACTGCACTCGAATGCCGAGTACGCGATCGATGGCGGTCACGACATCCACTCCGTCGCGCCGCATGCATTGATGCACCTCATAGAGCTTTGCATCGACGAGATAGCGGTACCAGAAGCCCTGAAGAACGTGGAACAGTGCACCTTCTCGGCCGTCGAGGAACCCCATGCGGATGACATATCTGTAGCAGAAATAGGCGAGGCTCCGCGCGCCGCCCGGAAGTCTTGCATAGACATTTTCCTTGAGCCATCGCTTCGTCCCCGCCTGCTGACCAGACCGCAGATCGGCAACGGTTTCGTGTGGCATGAAGCCGAACTTCAGGTTCAAGAGGTCCAGCGCCTCGCGGCTGGCGTAGCTGTTGTGCTTTGCCGTCCACCAGGTCAGTGGGTTGATGTTGTCGTCGAGAATCTCGTTGTGGAACGTGACGGCCGCTCCTTCGATCTTGATGTGTTCATCCATCCAGCGATTTTCGCAGCGGCCGCGCCCATGACGGAAGATGCGGAGGATCCGCACCGGGAAGACTCCACCATGCCGGATCGGGCGCCGCAGGAAGGTCATTCGCCTGGAGACGTATACGCCGTCTACTTCAGGACCGAGTTGCGGTAGCCGTGCCGCGATCTCTGTAGCCAGCGGCGCGGTCACGATCTCGTCGGCATCCAGGCGCAGCACCCACTCCGTATCGGCGGGCAGCTGATCGAGCGCCCAATTGAATTGGGTGGCGTAGTTTACCCAACGGTTATGGCGGACGTCGGCGCCGCAGGCGCGTGCGATCTCCACCGTCTCGTCGGACGACCCGGAGTCGACGACGAAGATCCGATCTGCGATGCCCCGGACCGATTCGATGGCACGCCGGATGTGCTGGGCCTCATTGAAGGTCAGGATCACGACTGTCAGCGACATGGCTTTCGCGCTCGGTTGAATGAGTTCGGGAGATCGGCGAGGCGGGGTTTCCGACGACGATCACGTCCGCTGGGATCGACTTCGTTACAACCGCGCGCGCACCGACGATGGCGCGGTCGCCCACGGTTACATGCGGACCCACAAACGCGTCGGCCGCGATCCAGGCATCATTGCCGATCGAGATCGGCGCCTTGACGAGGGGACGGTCCGGGCGTCGCCAGTCGTGGGTGCCGGCGCAAAGATGTGCGCCCTGGGAAATGGTTACCCGGCTCCCCAAGGAAATCGGGCCCAGTGCATAGAGGATCGCCCGATCACCGACCGCGGTCTGATCTCCGATGGACAGATTCCAGGGGATCGTGATCCGAACGGAAGGGAAGACGTGGACCTGGCGACCGACGCGAGCGCCGAAGCACCGCAACAGCCAGTTGCGCCAGGCCCAGGCGGGGCGGGGGCTGAGCACAAACAGTGGTGTGGCAAGGGCCCATGCAATCCGCCCGGCGTTCTCGCGGCGGCTCCAGCTACGCGTCCTGCGGTTGGTGTCGACATCCAGCGGCAGCACGATGTCGGGATCCTTCCGATTGATCGCGGGAGACACATCGGCTCCCTGCTGGTCCGATACGGGCGCGGAATTCCGCACCGTCGGGATCACGTCCACTGGCAATGCGCCGGTAGCATCCGGCTTCAGGTGCGGTCTCATCTCGTCTCCTCGACGTCGAGCTTTTCCATGCCCACCGCTGTGGCGCCTTCAGGACTGGCGTTGCCAATCTAGTGCCGGCGTCAGCGCCAAGACTTCCTGACGTGGCAAGCTCGCGTAATACAGAGCCGGCCCGAGGAACGCCGCGATGTGAATCCATGCATTCACCATCTCGTTCGTGAAGTGGGTGATCGCTTGCATGGAAGGAATGGTCGAAAGCATGTAGGCGAGTTGCATCAAGGTATGGCCGCGCATGGCGCTCGAATAGAACAACCCCATGAACGCCGCGATCAGGAAAAACTTGACCGCGCCAAAGTACCAGAACGATGAAAATGCATCGGCCATTCCCGTGTAAGTTGTTCCTGTGTGCCAGTCGTAGCCTCGGTCGAAAGTATCAGGAAGGTCAACCATTAAAGAATACTTGAAGTCATGCCCAATTAGCTGTGCAGGAACGTATGTGAATACTGTCCAATTCCAATGGGAGAGGCCGTAGTTGAAGCTCTGAATCTCTTCGGCCCGGGCTATCGCGTGGGTTGCGTTTCGCATCTCTTGCCCGCCGTTTCGCAGCAGACCCTCCCACTTGGCAGCCACGTCGATGTCGAGAACCGCGGACCAGTCCGGATTCTCTTGCAGGTATGTCGAATGTCGGTACTCGTCGGCCGTCAGCAGAGCGACGAATCCGAGCATCACACCCGCTATCACCACCGGGCGTGGCATGGACCAACGCCGCTGGAACCAGCAGGCCATGGCTACCATGAGGAACAGTTGCGCCAGATCCGAGCGGCGTCCGGCGATTACGGCTCTTTCTAAGTAAAACGCTAGATCGAACAAGATGATGCCGAACGCCCACTTGGAGGGGCGAAGGGCACAGCATAACAGCGCGATCGCCATGCCATAGGTCAGGAGCTTCGCGAAGAAGAGATACATCACCGCCGTTCCGGTGAGCATGCCGCGCAAACGCTCCTCATCGGGGAGCTGGCCGAACTTGTAGAAGAACCAGGCTCCGAACACAGAAAGTGCTGTGGCTACCTGGAGGAGGCGCACTTCACTGAAATATATGTTCTGGGGCCCCCGCCACCGGGTACCGACGCGCCACCCGACAGCGCACATCCCGAGGCACAGGATCGAGAAGAACAACGTCTTGGCGAGGGCATCTTGCGGCACGAACCGGCTGTTCGCCAAGCCAGGGACCTGAGGCAGGACGAATGTCAAGAAGATGATCGCTGCCAGGAACGGGTACTGGAGGAAGCGTCCACGCTCGGCCAGGCCGTACACGATCATGCTCAACGTCAGGATCGCCAGGACGAACAGGAGGGCCCAACTCATCTACGCACCTCACCCTCGAGCTTGCCGATCTCGAGCGTGGATAATGGTCGAGGTTTTGGTCCCGACATGCCACCTTCGCTGCTCTTCACGCCACGAACCTTTCATTGAGACGCCGTAACAAGTTCTTCAGGGGCGGCGGCATACTCGATCGCAAGCTTCGCCGGAGGCCACGCGGCAGCTCCCACCGATCGAGCTCGAGGGGAGCTGGTAGTGGGGGTGGCGCTGCTCGGACCGTTTGGAGCAGGTGTGCGTAACGGCTGGCCATCACGTCACGGCGGAAATCTCGCCTCACCTTTTCGCGTGCGGCCGCCGCTATCGCACGCAATCGTCGACGATCGCCGTGAAGAGATCGGATCTGCGCTGCGGCCGCGGCAGGATTGTCGATCGGAAATAAGAGCCCATTACGCCCATCCTCGACGATCCAGTCGGTGACCCCCTTGATTCGGGAGACTACGGGCACGCACCCGGCGGCCATTGCTTCGACGAGCGTGAGACCGAAGCCTTCGAAACGGGAGGGCATGATCATCACATCGTGTCGGGCCAAGAGCTCGGCGCTGGCCCGGTACGGCACCGACCCCAAAAAGCTGATCCGGTCGCCCAATTCGCGGCTGCGCTCTACAAGCTTCCCGAGATCGGGTCCCTCACCAGCCACCGTGAGAGTTATTTCGGGCGGAAGGCGCTTCATGATATCCACCAGGGACAGTACGCCCTTCGAGGTGTCCTCGATCCGGCCGAGGAACAGAACTCGCAAATCCCGGTCCGTATCCGATCCCTCGCGCGCGCTGACCTCCGGCAGGTCGACGGCATGGGGAATGAGCGTGACCCGCTCGGCGGCGAAGCCGTGCCGGCGCAGCAGGTCGTCTCTTACCCGCGGAGAGATCGCGACCGTCGCGTGAACATGGTCTCGAACGGCGCGCGCAGCGGCATAGGTGCCCGGAGTGATGTTGTGTACGATCATGATGCGCAGGATGTGAGGCGGCAGATAACGCACCAAGTTTGTCTGCACCGCATCGGCCAGCACGTTCACGAACACCGCCCCGAAGCCGCCTTCCGTCAACGCCGCAAACAGTTGGCGCGCCAGGCTGGGTTCGGAATCTCCGGGTCTCCCTACGAGCAGGCCGGTCGACCGCTCGCCGTTCCAGCGTGCTTCGGCCAGTGATCGATGCGCTCCATCGCCGACCCCGATCCATTGCACGTCGATGCCCAGCGGCC
>Ga0079224_100013578_pt1 | contig 11346 bp, 10 predicted proteins | sample Stecom2015_FD_80414 | JGI IMG/M metagenome (GOLD analysis project Ga0079224, IMG submission 80414) | Agricultural soil microbial communities from Utah to study Nitrogen management - Steer compost 2015 | ecosystem: Environmental > Terrestrial > Soil > Agricultural land | place: USA: Utah...
ATGCCTCGCCGTCGGACCACTTCGCGCCGTCCTTGATCTTCCATTCGACGGTGTACGGGTCCTCGGAGGTGACCTCGACGGATTCCATCAGGTCGCCGTTGATGAGGGGCTTGTTGTTACCGTCCAGCAGCGTCGGACCGCCGAGCACCGCCGTCAGCACGTAGTTGTTGTACGACCTGTTGGCGTCGGCCGTGTCGTTGTTGTACGCGGTGAACTTGTCGTCGATGGCGACCGTCACCGGGTCCATCTCCTCGACGTCGGCCAGCGTGAAGACGTCGCCCTTCTGGGCCTTGCCCTCGGCCATGCTCTCCACGTCGGCCGACTGGCCGTCCGAGTTCCCTCCGCCACCACAGGCTGTCAGCACCAGCGCCGACGCGGCCACCAAGGACATGGCGGAGATTGCTTTGGATCTCCTCATTACGTGTGCCCTCCTAGCACTGAGCCCGCGGTTGTCCGCCCGCTGAGCCCACACCCTCCGGCCGGTCTGACCGGAGCATATGACACGCCCCACCACTCGGTCGGCGCATTCGCGGAGGAACGCTAAGAAGGCGAGCCACTGGCAGTCACCATCTACCTAGGGATCGTGACCAAAGGGTGACTTCCGTCTAGCGCCCGGACATCCACTTCTTACATTCGGTAAACATCCGCCGCCCAGCAGGCGACGTTTGGAGAGCAATGTAATCGTTCGCGAGCGCGTGCGGGCGGCGAACCTCCGAAAAGATTCCGGGGGCGGCGGTCGGTGACCGCGTGGTCACCCGCTGCGGCGAGTCCAGTCCACCGCCGAACGGAACGGGTCCGTGGGGTGCTCGGACGTGCGCACGCCCTCGACCCCGGTCGAGACGGCGACGGTGTCGACGGGCTGGAACAGCGGAATCGTCACCCCGGCGTGCCACAACGAAGGTTCCGCCGTGGCGAGCGCATCGCTGAGCGGTGTCGCACCGGTGAGGGCGTCCTCGATGAACGGCTGCAGGCTCGGATCGCAGTACCCCGCGACGTTGGCGCTTCGCAGCTCTTCGGACTCCGAATCGTTGCCTTCCGCGCTTTCCGTACTTTCGGCGCTTTCGGCATCCTCGGTGTTTTCGGCACCTTCGGTACTTTCCGCACCCTGATCGGATTCCCCGCCGCCTTCGCGATCCGACTCACGGGACGTCGACGTGGGCGGCGCGCTCTCCCCCGAATCGCCGTCGGTGCCCTCGTCCCCGTCGCCGGCGACACCACTGGCGGGATCGCCTGCGGGTGCGCACCCGAACGACGAGGCCAGCGTCGAGGCCGGGTCGGCGCTGACCGGCTGCGGCACGACGGCGATGTCGACCGGCATGGCGTCGGCGCCGCTGTCGCCCGGCGCGAGGTAGTGGTTGTACAGCTCGCGGGCCGACTCGGGCTCGACGTCGCGGACCTCGATGCCGGCGTCGACCAGTTGCCGGGACAGCTCCTCGGCCACCGACGCGTACGGTTCCTGCTCGCCGGGGGACGCCAGCGCCAGTGACAGCGGCCTTCCGTCGCGCGTCCACGTTCCCGCCTCGCGCTCGAATCCGGCCTCCCGCAACAGTTGCGCGGCCCGTTTCGGCTGCGGGTGGCGCGGCGCTCCGCGCGGAATGGTCGCCGAGTAGTCCTCATCGGACGGAGCGCGGACCTGGGCGCTCGCGCGGTGGGAGGCCGAGGGGCCGCCCTCCGCACCCGCCTTGATCAACGCGTCCCGGTCCAGCAGGGCGCCGACCGCTTCGCGCACCTGGTCGTCGGCGAGCTCGCCGACCGGCCTCAGCAGCGTCGAGACGACGTAGGGTCTCGGCGACTCGGACAGCTCGACGTCGCCGCGCAGACCACGGAGCCGCTCCATCCCGGACTGGTCCGTGCGCAGCACAGCCAGCTGGTCCGTACCGGTGCGCAGGGCGTTGACGAGACCGTCCGGGTCGGTCCTGCGCAGCACGACCTTGTCGACCGTGGCCGGCTTCTCCCAGTAGCGCTCGTTGCGTTCCAGCACCATCTCGCCGCGCGCGGAGTCGACGCTCGTGATGGCGAACGGGCCGCCATAGGCGGGAAAACTGTCGTTGAGCGCGTTCTGCCACCCGCCGGGTGCGTCCTTGAGCAGGTGCGCGGGCAGCAGGTGGTCGAACAGCGTCCGCCAGCCCGGATACGGCTGCGAGAACTCGACGTCCACGCGTTTGCCCCCGTCGGCGGGGCGGATCTCGGAGATCAGCCGGTAACCTGCGGCGCCCACGACTCCCGGTTCGGAGCGCATGGCCTCGTACAGGTAGACGAAGTCCTCGACGGCGATCGGTGCACCGTCGGACCAGGAGGCCTCGGGGCGGATCTCGTAGGACACCGTGAACGGATCGTGCGCCACCACCTCGGCCGAGGTCATCAGGCTCTCGTCGAGCGTGAGCCGCCCGTCCGCACCGGGCCGGAACACCGACGGCAGCAACATCGAGGCCAGCGCCGAGGTGGTGGTCGACTGGTCGGCGAGGTTGTGCGGGTTGTACCCACCGCCGATCGAGTCGACGCCCACGGCGATCTGCGACTGCTCCTCAGCGGCAGGCTTCGAGGTCACCGCGACCGGGGAACTGACGACGGGAGGCGGCGGCATGTTCGTACACGCGGTGGCCAACGTGGCCACGAGCGCGAACACGAGCGCGCAGGCTCGTGGGCCCAATCGCCCCCCACCGATCGCGCGCACGCCGCTGCTCCCCTTTCCGCGTCACTGGTCTCCGACGGCCCGAGCCTGCCAGACCCGGTGTGTAGAGGGTGTCTGGCGTCCCCCTGCTCTCGCCGTCACATGGACGTACGGCGCCGCGGATCCGTTCCCCGGCAGACGCGGCCGATGACGCGATCGCTGTCGACGGCGCCTGCGCGGGGTCGGCAACCGGTCACACGCGGTCGCGCGACTTGGCGCGCGAACGCTCCTTCGCTCGCTGCGAACCGTCGAGCGTCACCTTGCGCACGCGCACGACCTGCGGCGCCACCTCGACGCACTCGTCGACCGAGCAGAACTCCAGCGCCTCCTCGAGGCCGAGCTTGCGCGGCCGGGCGAGGCGCTCGAGCTCGTCACCGGTGGACGAGCGCATGTTGGTGAGCTTCTTCTCCTTGGTGATGTTGATGTCGAGGTCCTCGGCCCGCGGGTTCTCGCCCACGACCATGCCCTCGTACACCTCGGCACCCGGTTCGACGAAGAACTCGCCGCGGTCCGCCAGCTGCAGCATGGCGTACGTCGTGACCGGGCCGGAGCGGTCGGCCACCAACGAGCCCGAGTGCCGGGTGCGGATCTCGCCTGCCCACGGGAAGTAGCCCTCGAAGACGTGGTTGGCGATACCGGCGCCGCGCGTCTCGGTGAGGAAGTCGGTGCGGAAGCCGATGAGGCCGCGCGAGGGCAGGACGTACTCGAGCTTGATGCGGCCCGTGCCCGCGCCCTCCATCTCTTCCATCCGGCCCTTGCGCGAGGCGAGCAGCTGGGTGATCGCACCCATGTGCTCCTCGGGCGAGTCGATGTAGAGCCGCTCGAACGGCTCGTGCAGCTTGCCGTCGATGGTCTTGGTGACCACCTGCGGCTTGCCGACGGTGAGTTCGAAGCCCTCCCGGCGCATCTGCTCGACCAGCACGGCCAGCGCCAGCTCGCCGCGGCCCTGCACCTCCCAGGCGCCGGGACGCTCGGTGGGCAGCACGCGCACGCTCACGTTACCGATGAGCTCCTGGTCGAGACGCGCCTTGACCAGGCGGGCGGTGACCTTGTCGCCGCCGTTGCGGCCGGCCAGCGGCGAGGTGTTGACACCGATGGTCATCGAGATCGCGGGCTCGTCCACGGTGATCCGCGGCAGCGCCTCGGCGTGTTCGGGGTCGGCGAGCGTGTCGCCGATGGTGATGTCGGGGATTCCCGCGATGGCGACGATGTCGCCTGCCGTGGCCTCCTGCGCGGGCACCCGCTCGAGCGCCTCGGTGACGAGCAGCTCGGAGATCCGCACCTGCTGGACCTCCCCGCCTTCCCGCAGCCACGCCACGGTCTGGCCCTTGCGCAGCTTGCCCGCGTAGATGCGCACCAGCGCGATACGACCGAGGAAGCTCGACGCGTCGAGGTTCGTCACGAGCGCGCTCAGCGGGGCCTCGGGGTCCGCGGCAGGCGGCGGCATGTGGTCGAGCAGGATGTCGAACAGCGGGTCGAGGTTGTCGTTGTCGGGCACCTGGCCGTCGACGGGACGTTCGAGGCTCGCGCGCCCGTCGCGGGCCGCCGCGTAGATCACGGGCATGTTGAGTACGGCGTCCATCGCGGCGTCGTCCATGCCGTCGATGTCGCCCGCCAGCTCCAGCAGCAGGTCGTGGGTCTCCTCGACGACCTCGGCGATCCGCGCGTCGGCGCGGTCGACCTTGTTCACCACGAGCACGACGGGCAGGCCCGCCTCGAGGGTCTTGCGGAGCACGAACCGGGTCTGCGGGAGCGGACCCTCGCTCGCGTCGACGAGCAGCACCACGCCGTCGACCATCGACATGCCGCGCTCGACCTCACCGCCGAAGTCGGCGTGGCCGGGGGTGTCGATGACGTTGATGGTGATCGGACCGTCGGGGGTGCCTCGGCGGATGGCCGTGTTCTTGGCCAGGATCGTGATGCCCTTCTCCCGCTCCAGTTCGCCGGAGTCCATCACGCGATCCACCGGTTCGGTGCGTTCGCTGAACGCGCCCGACTGCCGCAGCATGGCGTCGACCAGCGTCGTCTTGCCGTGGTCGACGTGAGCCACGATGGCGATGTTCCGGAGGTCGGTCCTGACCTTCTCGGAGGTGAGTGCAGGCACGCGTAGAACTCCTGAGGACGAAAAAGGGTTGGGTGACCTGCGCCGATCGCCGGCACCCGGTCTTTTCCCAGCGTACCGCCGCCCACGATGTGCTCAGCGCCACACCTCATAATGACTGAGGTTGCCCTAACCTAAGCGGGGACCTGACGTCGCCCGTGGAGCGTGAATCGGTGGGCAAGAAGCACAAGTCCGGCAAGCGCATCAAGGCCAGCACGAAGCTCGCCGTGGCGCTCGCGATGGAGGACGACCCCAAGGCCGCCGTTCGCGGGATGATCAAGGCAGGGCAGCTCAAGAAGAAGTGCTGCAAGTCCACCCCACGCTGCGCGAAGTGCCCGGTGATGGCGTTGCAGACCGCCAAGACCATGCGGTCGAAGGTCTCGAAGGCGGCCTAGGTGTCAGACGCGACGGTGTCGGACGCGGCCTAACGCGCGAGCAGCTCGTTGACCGCGTGGAGTTCGTGGCAGGTGCGGCTCGCGCTGAACTCGATGACCTCGTAGGCCGCGAGATGACCCAACGACAGCGGGTCCGAGGCGAGCATCGCGTCGAGTTTGAGTCTCGACATGGGCCGCACGATCAGTACCTCACCGCGGTGCAGGTCGCGACGACCCGAGGCGATCAGGTGGTTCTGCTCGTACTGCTTGGCGAGCCACTCGGCGTGGTCCGGCAGGGCGTAGTCGACGTCCGGCACCGGAGCTGTGTAGGTGACCATCACGACGTACATACATCGAAGGTACGCCCGTCGAGAACCCAGCGCAGCACCCGAAAAACGCCGGTGAGATCCGCCCTCTCGCGCCGCGGTCAGGCGAGCAGCTCCTCGAGGTCGGGCACGAGCCCGCGGTCGGCGGGCAACCAGTCGACGCCTGCCACCTCGTCCGCGCCGACCCAGCGCAGTGCCTTGTGCTCGACGGCGCGCGGGACGCCGCCCCCGACGAGGGCCGCGGCGTAGACCCGCAGCAGCGAACCGCCCCACAGGACGACGTCGTCGCCGATCCGCACGCCCACGGTGACCTCGACGTCCAGTTCCTCACTGCATTCCCGGCGCAGTGCGTCCTGCTCGGTCTCGCCGTCCTCGACCCGCCCGCCGGGCAGTTCCCACAGTCCGGCGGCCTCGTCGGGATAGGCCCGCTGCTGGACGAGCAGCTTGCCGCCGTCGACGATCGCCGCCGCCACGATCACACGTTCCACGGTTCCGGTCACGATCGACGATCGTGCCTGCGCCAGCTGACCTCGAAACGGGCACCCCCGTCCGGCGACTCCCCGACGACGACCCGCCCGCCCCGCCGCCGCATCGCCTCGGCCACCAACGCCAGTCCCAGCCCGGTTCCTCCCGAGCTGCGTGCCCGGTCGTCGGAGGCCCGGTAGAACCGGTCGAACACGCGTCCCCGGTGTTCGGGGTCGACACCGGGACCGTCGTCGTCGACGACCACGCGGACCCACGCGCGCGTGGCCAGCACCGACACCACGACGCTGCTCGCGGCGTGCCTGGCCGCGTTGCGCAGCAGGTTGTCCAGCACCAGTTCGACCTCGGACGGTGCGGCCCACGCCCACGCCTCCGGGACGAGAACGCTCACCCGCACGTCGGGCTGGTCGGCCGTGCCGCGTCCGCGTTCGACGGCCGCGCGCACCTCCGTGACAAGTTCGACGGGTTCGGCGGTGGGCAGTTCCCCCGCGTCGGCGCGCGCCAGCATGAGCAGCCCGTCCAGGAGGGTCGAGAGCCGTTCGGCCTCGACGAGGATGTCGGCGAGCGTCTCCTGCGCCACGGCCCCGTCCCCGGCCGCGACGCCGACCTCGGCCTGCACGCGCACGGAAGCCACGGGCGAACGCAGCTCGTGCGCGGCGTCGCCGGTGAACCTGCGCAGTCGCTCGCCGACCTCGTCGTAGCGCGCGAGCAACCCGTTGAACTCCGCGGTGAGGGCGCCGAGTTCGTCGGCGGACGCGGGCTCCGGCAGCCGTCCACCGCTCGGCAGGGCGCGCAACGACCGGCGCATCCGGCCGACCGGGCGCAGCGCTGCGCCGGTCACCAGCCACGTGACGACGCCGACGAGCAGCGCGCCCGCCAACGCCCCGCCGACGAGCCAACGGCCCGCTTCGGCGGTCGCCGAATCCTGTCCCGCCAACGGCGCCTGCGCCGCGACGAGGAGTTGCGTCCCGTCCGGCGCCGTGGCGACCGTTCCTGCCCACCGCACGGGCACCGCGCCGTCGCGGCCTGCGACGGCGACCGCGAGGCCGGCCTTGAGCTCGGCGACGTGCTCGTCGTCGAGTGCGGGACGTGCGCCGCCGTCGACCGGATCGCCGGCCGTGTCGAGCACTCGGATCGGAATTCCGTCCGTTGTGGACACTTCGGCGGGTGCGTCGCCGGATGCGGTGCGGGCGAACGACGAATCCTCATCGGGAACCCGCCCGGCACCGTCCGGTTCGCCACCGCTGTGTTCGACACCGCTGTGTTCGACGCCGTGTGCGGCCGTCGACGCGGCGGCGCGCAGGTCGGCGTCGACCCCGTCGACCAGCCACGGCTCGACCCACCGTCCCCCCGCGAACGCGAGCCCGAGCAACACGACGGCAGCCACGAGTGTGGTCACCGCGGTGATGCGCACCCGCAGGCCGCGGCGCCGCCATCCGAGCAGCCACCGCCGCGCGAACCGTCGTCCCGTCACGGCACGCGTTCCGCGTCCGGATCGCCTGCCACGTAGCCGTGTCCGCGGACCGTGCGCACGAACGCCGTCGCGCCCACGGCGTCGAGTTTGCGCCGCAGGTAGCCGACGTAGACCTCGACGACGTTGCGGGTCGCGGCGCGCTCGTCACCCCACACCGACTGCAGCAGCTCCTCCTTGGTCACCACGGTGCCCGCCCGTCCCGCGAGCGCTTCGAGCAACGCGTACTCGCGCGGGCTCAGCGGCACCGGTTCGTCGCGCCAGTGGACCTCGCGGCGTGCGCGGTCGAGCACGAGCCCGCCGATCCGCAGGGTTCCCCGGGCGCCCTCGGCCGCGCTGCGCCGCAGCGTGGCACGCACCTGCGCGACCAGTACGACGAACGAGAACGGTTTCACGACGTAGCCGTCGGCTCCCAGATCGAGGCCGTCCGCCTGGTCGATCTCGCCGTCCTTGGCCGAGATCAGCAGCACCGGCGTCGTCACGCCCTCCGCGCGGAGCCGCTCCAGCACGCGATACCCGGACAGGCCGGGCAGCATGATGTCGAGGAGCACGACGTCGAACGCGCCGGTCCTGGCCAGGTTCAACGCCGTGTGCCCTTCGGCGGCCACGGTGACGTCCATGCCCTCCGCGCCCAAGCCACGGCGCAGCGCCTTGCGCACACCCACTTCGTCGTCGACGACCAGCACTCGCGGTTCCACGTGTGTCAGCATGCCGCCTTCCCGCCCCGCGCGCGGGATCTCTCAGCGGCTTCTCAGCGGGACGGACGCTCTCAGCTCGGTCTCAGCGTGCGACTCGCAGTCTTGTCGGTGCAGGACAACACTGGCGAACATCGGGGAAACAGGGAGGACTCGTGAACACGAAACGGAAGGCGACGACGGTGGCCGTCGCGGGGACGGCGGTGGGTGCGCTGGGGCTCGGGCTGCTGGCGATGCCCGCGGGCGCGGAGGACGCACCGGAGCTGCCGGAGATCGGAGCGGAGCGGCTGGTCGGATCGGTGCTGGAGACCGAGCCGCCCGCCCTCGCAGGCACGGCGACGGTCGACAACGAGCTCGGCCTGCCTGCGCTACCGGGTGTGCCCGCACTCGATGCCCAGTCGGCGCGTGTCTACTACGACGGCGACGGCAAGGGCCGGGTGGCGATGGAGAAGGAGTCGAGCGAGCTGACGTACGTGCTCGGCGAACGGGAGCTGTGGTCCTACGACTCGGCGGAACGGTCGGCCACGCGCACGCCGTTGCCGTCGCAGGCGCGCGACGAGCACCGCACCCAGCAGCCCGTCGACCCGGCTCAGGCGGCGACCCAGGTGGTGGACCGGCTGAAGGAGACCTCGGACGTGTCGGTCGACGGCACCGCCAGGGTGGCGGGCCGGGCGGCGTACGAACTGGTGCTGACGCCGAAGCCCGACGAGCGGACGCTGCTGCGCGAGGTCCGCGTGGCCGTCGACGCCGAGGAACGACTGCCGCTGCGCATGTCGGTGCTGACCCACGGCACGACCGAACCCGCGTTGGAGGTCGGCTTCTCGGAGATCCGGTTCGGCCCGCAGCCGGAGCGGCTGTTCGAGTTCACGCCGCCCGAGGGCACGAAGGTGACCGAACGCGCCGCGGACGACACCGGCCGTCCCGACGGCCACGGCGCGGCCGCAGCGCCCGAGTTCGACGTCGTGGGCGACGGCTGGGACACGGTCGTCGTGGGACGCGTCCCGCAGGAGATGCTCGACCGCGCCGCCGACAACGGCACCGACGTGACCGCCATGCTCGACCGGCTCGGTAAGCCCGTGCAGGGTGAGTTCGGTTCCGGTCACGTGGTCGAGACCCGGGTCGGCACGGCGTTGATCACCGACGACGGCCGGGTCGCCGCCGGTGCCGTGCCCGAGCAGGTGCTGCGTCAGGCGCTGGAGAACCGGTGACCGCGCCCGCCGACACCGTGGTGGCGGGTCCCTCCTCGGAGGGGCCCGCCCCCGCGGCCCGCACGCGCGGGCTGCGGAAGACGTACGGGCGCACCGTCGCCGTGGACCACGTGGATCTCGACGTGCCGGAGGGCGCGGTGCTGGGCATGCTCGGCCCCAACGGCTCCGGCAAGACGACCACCATCCGCATGCTGCTCGGCCTCGTGCGGCCGACCGAGGGCGAGGTCGAACTCCTCGGGCACCGCATGCCCGACCGGGCGGCCGAGGCCCTTCCCGACGTGGGCGCGCTCGTCGAAGGCCCGGGCTTTCACCCGTTCCTGTCGGGACGGGAGAACCTGTTGCGACTCGCCGCGGCCGAACCGCGGTTGACGTCGGCGCGCATGGCGGGCGCCGTGGACGACGCGCTCGAGCGGGTCGGCCTCACCCGCGCAGGCGGCCGCCGGTATCGCGGCTACTCACTCGGCATGAAGCAGCGGCTCGGGCTCGCCGGCGCGCTCCTGGTGCCGCGCAGGCTCGTGGTGCTCGACGAACCCACCAACGGACTCGATCCCGCAGGCACCAGGGAGATCCGCTCGGTCATCGCCGATCTGCACCGCGACGGCGTGACCGTGCTGGTGTCCTCCCACCTGCTCGCCGAGGTGGAGGCGACCTGCACCCACGTGGCCGTGCTCAACGACGGCGCACTCGTCGCGCAGGGCGAGCTGGCCGAGCTGCTCGAATCCGAATCACCCGCACTCGAGGTGTCCACACCGGACACCACCGCCGCGCTCGAGACGTTGCGCGCCGCGCATCTGACGGCCAGGCCGGCACCGGACGGCGTCCGGGTCGAACTGACCCGCGCCACGGCGCCGGACGTCATCGCCATGCTCGCCGGCGCGGGCGTTCCGATCCACGAGGCCACCCGCAGCCGCACGGGGCTCGAGGACCTGTTCGCCCGGCTGACCCAGGACAGCGAGGAGTCGCCGACATGGACACCCTGACCGCACCGGCCCGCCGCACCGCACCGACGTCGCGGCTCGTGCGCGCCGAACTCCGCTGGATCTTCCGCAGGCCGCGCTCGCTCGCCGTCCTCGCACTGCTCGGCGTGATCCCCGTGATCATGGGCGTCGCGCTGACCGTCTCGGGTTCACCGGAACCGAGCACCGGAGGCGCGCCCGGCGACGACCAAGGTGCCGGCCTCCTGTCGAGCGCACTCGGCAACGGGCTCGTACTCCCCGTCGCCGCGCTCGTCATGACCCTCGGCATGCTGCTGCCCCTGGCCTCCGCCATGTCCGCCGCCGACGCCCTCGCCGGCGAGACCTCGACCGGAACCCTGCGCGGCTGGCTGCTCGCACCCGTGAGCCGCGGCAGACTCCTCGCGATCAAAGCCATCGGCGTCGCCACCTTCACCCTCGCCGCCGTCGGCGTCATCGCCGTGATCGGCACACTCACCGGACTCGTCATCAACGGCACCGACACCCTCGCCACCATGTCCGGCACCACCCTGCCGCTCACCGACGCACTCGGACGCGTCGCCCTCGCCGCAGGCTGGGTCACCATCCAACTCTGGGCCGTCGCAGCCGTCGCCCTCGCCATCTCCGCCTGCACCGAACACCCGATGGTCGTCCTCGCCTCCGTACTCGGCGGCCTCATCGTGTTCACCGTGCTCGGCAACCTCGACGCCCTCTCCTGGCTCCACCCCTTCCTCATCACCGAATCCTGGTGGTCCGTCATCGACGTCCTCCGCGACCCCATACCCTTCGACGACCTCACCAACGGCCTCCTCGTCGCCCTCTGCTACCTCCTCATCGGAGGATCACTCTCCTATTCCCTCCTCGTTTCTCGGGATGGGTGATTTGGTGGGTGATTGGCGGGTGCAGTTTGCCGTCGGGGTTTTTCGCCTCGGTGGGTGCGGTTTGTTCTTGGGGTTTTTCGCCTCGCCGGCTGGGCAGGTCTCTGGGATGGCGTTTTTCCGCTTCGCACCATTCCGTCGAACCTGGCTTTTTGTTTATCACGCTGCAGGCAGGGCGCAAGGGTG
>Ga0079224_100013579_pt1 | contig 11346 bp, 10 predicted proteins | sample Stecom2015_FD_80414 | JGI IMG/M metagenome (GOLD analysis project Ga0079224, IMG submission 80414) | Agricultural soil microbial communities from Utah to study Nitrogen management - Steer compost 2015 | ecosystem: Environmental > Terrestrial > Soil > Agricultural land | place: USA: Utah...
AAATGACCGCCGTGATCAGGAGAGCCGAGATGGCCATAAAGAAGCGCCTCTTCCCTACTCTACTCCCGGAGTCGTGATGCTTCAACTGTTTGTCGTTCCGCTTCCTTCTCAAGCCGCTGCGAGGACAGATTTTTCCACCAAGGATAGGGGGCCTCGAGTCTTACAAGCAGATCGACAAGACAGGGTATTGCAGAAGGCGCCGAGAGAATCAATCGGGCCTGTACTCCTGACTGCCGATCCAGCCAAAGCTTCAGTGAAGAGCGAAATCCGCCCTTCGCCGCATCCAGAAGACTTGCCGAAAGCCAGGCATGTTCTCTGGCCTTCTCGAGGCTGAACTGAGTCAGCACTTCGTCCAATCGTCCGCCTGCCAGGTCTATCTTTTTTAAGCCGGGGGCATACAGGGTCGCAATTTCTGCCTGAATCACGTCGGCGACTTGCCTCAGAATCTGGTTAACCCGCTCGTGGTCTCTCTTTCGGTCATCCCGTTTCGGCTGCATTGATGCTTCGACAAGAGCCAGAGCCAGATCGTGATTGACATGGGCGTTCATCCCAAGAATCAGCTCCTGGAGGATTAGAGACTGGCCGCTTCGGCAGGCTTGAAAGGCTATCCTCCACGACCGAGGAACCTGATCCAGCACGCCTCTTTCCCACTCCAGCAGGGCCTTTCGGTACAGGTCAGCAAAGATTACCGCATAACGCTCGACCCACTGGCTGTCGGTAAAGCGGTTCTGCCGAACCCAACGGCGGATTTCCTGGGTTGTCAATTTGTAGCCAGTTATGAATACGGCTCGCCGATCTCGATGCAGCCTGAAGAAATCCTCGAGAGCCGAGAGGCTGCGAACAACGTCATCCAGTGTGGTGTAGGATTCCTCTATGTCCGGAAAAGTCACGCTAGAACTTCCGGCTCCAATCACTTAGCCAGCGCTCGACAACGACTTTCGTCTGGGTAAAGAACTCGACGGCATGTTTCCCCTGTCCGTGCAACGTGCCGAAAAAGCTGTCCTTCCATCCACTAAAAGGAAAGAAGGCCATTGGGGCGGCGACGCCGATGTTGATTCCCACATTCCCCACCTGAGCCTCGTGGCGGAATTTTCGAGCCGCGGAACCATTGCGGGTAAAAAGACAGGCCATATTTCCGTAGCTGCCTCGATTCACGAGTTCAATCGCTTCCTCCACGGTACCTGCTTCAAGAACTCCGAGGACCGGCCCGAAGACCTCGGTGGAGGCCAGCACGCCTTCCGGCGGCACTCCGCGCACAATAGTGGGGCGGAGGAAATTTCCCTGTTCATAGCCTGCAATCCGGGTACCTCGTCCGTCCACCACGATCTTCGCCCCTTCTTGAATCCCCGTCTCAATCAAGGATTCGATTCGCGCCCGACTCTCAGGAGTGATCACCGGCCCCATTTCAATTCCCTCGTCGAGTCCGAATCCTACCCGCCGATTTCTCGCGACGTCGGAGATAGCCTCGACAAACAAGGGGGCTGCATCACCTACGGTAATTGTTAGTGAAGTCGCCAGACAGCGTTGACCTGCATTCCCGAAAGCACTGTCAGCAATGATGGGAACGACTTCATCGATATTGACATCGGGCAGGATGACGGTGGGATTCTTTGCGCCTCCAGAAGCCTGCACGCGCTTTCCGCTAGCCGCGGCCCGAGCGTAGACTTCACGAGCGACCGGGGTTGATCCCACAAAGCTGATCGCATGAATGCCCGGGTGGTCGATCAGCGCTTGTGCGGTTTCAGCGCCACCATGGACAACGTTAACGACACCCGTGGGAAGGCCGGCTTCTTCCATTAATTGGGCTGCCTTCTGCATTGTCAAAGGTGTTCTCTCCGACGGTTTGACAATACACGCGTTCCCGGTGGCAATCGCATAAGGTAGGAACCAGAAGGGGATCATACCAGGAAAGTTGAAAGGCGCGATAATTGCGCATACGCCAACCGGCTGACGTATCATCATTTCATCAATGCCTCGAGCGATATCCTCCAGGAAATCACCTTGCATCAAAGTCGGAATGCCACAGGCGACCTCAACATTTTCGATAGCCCGACGCATCTCTCCGCGAGCCTCGTGCAGGGTCTTGCCGTTCTCGAGAACAATCGTCCTGGACAATTCCTCGAAGTGATCTTCAAGCAAATTCTTAAGTTTGAAGAGATACTGAACCCGGTCGGTTGGGGGCACCTCCCGCCAACTCTTGAGTGCCCTAGTGGCCGCGTCGACCGCTGCGTCCACAGCATCTGAAGCCGATGCAACGACGGAAGCGATTCGCTCACCGGTGGCTGGGTTACGTACTTCTATCTGCTCAGTACCGTCTACTTGCTGCCATTGCCCGCCGACGAAATTCGGTAGGGGTTCTATTCCTGTCCTCAAATCCATCTCCAATCCCTTTCCTGACGTTAAGCAACCGCCCGGTCCGCTTGATCCAGGGCATGACTGATAATGCTGAGCCCTTCTTCGATTTGTCGCTCGTTGATAACGAGAGGAGGCGCGCAGAAGATCCAGTTCCAACGGACGAACGTACTCAAACCTTCATTCCGAAAGATTCTCGCTACCTCTTGCATGGGTGCACTCAGCGGCTGATTAAAAGGGCTTAGTGGTTCACGAGTCTCTCGATCTTGAACCAGGTCAATGACGAAGTGAAGACCTGTGCCGCGAATCCCGCCTATACTGGGGTGTTTCTCTTTCAGTTGTTCCAGTCCTTGCTGCAGGATCTCGCCCATGGCCGCAGCTCGTTCAATCAGCCTTTCATTCCTGTATACCTCAATATTTGCGATTCCGGCTGCACAACCCAGAGCATGGCCGCTATAGGTAAGGCCGCACCAGAGAGGATTTTCTCCGAAGTAGTCAGCGATCTCTTCCGAGACAACAACCGCCCCCAGAGGAACATAGCCGCTGGTCAGTCCCTTTGCCAGGACAACGACATCGGGCTGCACAAACGGATAATGGTCGATCCCAAACCATTTTCCGGTGCGCCCGAACCCACTTAACACTTCATCAATGATCAACAGGAAGCGATATTTTTCCTTCAGCCTCTGGATCCCCCTCCAGAAGACCTCGCCTCCCTGTAAGATACCGCTCGTTCCACTGTAGCCCTCAAGCAGTATCGCTGCTACGTTCTCAGGTCCTTCAACCAGTAATGTCTCTTCGATCAAGTCAACCAGAGCGGCATCTCCTTCATCACGGCTGCGTTCGCGGTAAAGGGGGCTTCTGTAGGGATACGGGTCATGAATGTGAACGATCCACGGTACTCCCGGTTCATTGGCGAGCCGCCTCGGATCACCACCTGCCGTCATCGCTCCGAAGGTCGCACCGTGAAAGGAGCGGTAACGGGAAAATATCTTCTGACGGCCGGTGCAGAGTCGACAGATCTTCAGTGCGTTCTCGATGGCATCGCCTCCTCCGGTAGTGAAAAAGGCTTTCTTTAAAGAACCAGGGGTGACCTCACGCAGCAATTCGGCCAGACGGGCACGTGGCTCTGTGGCGATTCCAGGGTATGCGTAAGAAAGACGACCAATCTGCTCCTGAATCGCTTGGATGACATGGGGGTGGCCGTGTCCCACGTTTACATTGAAGAGCTGTGAGGACCAGTCCAGGTAGCGTTTACCCTCTTCGTCCCAGAAGTAAACCCCCTCGGCCCGGACCATTGAAATCGGCATCCAGGCGTTCTGGGCAGTCCAGCTGGCTAAAGTAGACTCCTTGTTTCTCGAGCGGAGATCGTGTAGCAATTGAGGCATCTGTTTTCTTCCCTTTTTAAACCATTGCAGTTTATTCGGTGACTTTTGTCAGCCGAGTATACAACTCGGAATGGACGATAGAAACGGAAGTTTGAAATGAGGTCTTGCCTTCTTCCGAATACCTCACTATGATTCCCCACATTCTTCGACAGGGACCTCTTCAGGTTGATCATTCAATCGTTACAGACGAAAGGAAGCGCCACCATGCAGGTCCATTTTGACTATGGAGCAGTTTCTTCGCTTACTTTTCTCTTGTTCTTGCTCTTGAGTTGCTCCGCCGATCTTCACGGCCAGGAAAGACCGCGGGCGCGCGACCTGGGTATCCCTTTTGAGGGTCAACCGGGTCCTTTGAATGCCATAACTGACGTTTCCGGAGTGGAAGTGGGACACGCCACACTGATCTCTGGGGAGGGCTCTCTCTTGGTCGGCAAAGGACCTGTCAGGACGGGTGTAACGGCGGTTCTTCCCCGAGGGAGAAAGTATGACCCGGTGTTTGCAGGCTGGTACTCTCTCAACGGAAACGGAGAGATGACCGGCACAACCTGGATCGAAGAATCAGGTTTTCTTGAAAGTCCTGTATTAATCACCAATACCCACAGTGTCGGAGTTGCTCGCGATGCTGTTGTCGAGTGGATGTTTAAGAATCGCTATTACGATCCCGTTTCTGGAGATATTTTCTGGTCCTTACCGGTGGTGGCTGAAACGTACGACGGGCTCCTCAATGACATCAATGGTTTCCATGTTCGCAACGAGCATGTCTTTCAGGCCCTTGACCAGGCCACCGGGGGCGCTGTTGCGGAAGGGAATGTAGGCGGTGGCACTGGAATGGTGTGCCATCGATTCAAAGGGGGTATTGGGACGGCTTCCCGCCGCCTACCAGAAGATGAAGGAGGGTTCACAATTGGGGTAATCGTCCAGGCAAATTACGGCGATCGCAGGAGTCTGACCATCGCCGGAGTTCCGGTGGGGCGGGAAATTGAAGATCTCTTGCCAGATATAAATCCAGTAAACTCGGCCGGAGGCGGTTCCATAATCGTTGTCGTTGCGACCGATGCCCCTCTACTGCCACACCAACTTAAGAGGATCGCTCGCCGAGTACCGATGGGAATCGCTAGAGTTGGAGGCATAGGCGCCAACACCTCGGGAGACATTTTCCTTGCTTTCTCGACTGCCAACGCGGGGGCTTCCCGACGCAGTGGTACGGTCGAACTGAAGATGCTACCCAATGACCGGCTCTCTCCGCTTTTTCAGGCGACCATTGAGGCCACTGAAGAGGCGATTGTCAATGCGCTAATCGCGGCGGAAACAATGACTGGAATCAATGGGAATACAGTTTATTCTCTGCCCCACACGAGACTTCAGCAGATTCTACGGGAATACAACCGCCTGATGGCGGAAGGAAATAATTGAGGACAGCTCTGATGTTCGCAGGCCTACCATGGATTACCTGGTTATTGCTCTTGTTCACCGTTCTTATCGGACCGGTTATCGTCGGAGCTTTCATTCTCAACAGTCGGCGACAACGACGTCATCCGGCTGACCAGAAAGAGCGGTAGTCGCTTTGACGATCATTATTATCCTCCTTGTATATCTTGCGATTTTGATCAGCATCGGTATCTGGGGAAGTCGCCAGTCAAGGAACGTCTCCGACTATTACGTAGCAGGAAAGCAACTCCCTTCCTGGGTGATTGCCTTTAGTACCAATGCTACCGGGGAAAGTGCCTGGCTCCTTCTCGGACTGACGGGAATGGCATACCTGGTTGGATTTCACGCCATCTGGGTGGCCCTGGGCGAGATTCTCGGGGTTGCTCTGAGCTGGGCTTTGGTAGCCCCTCCGTTTCGTGAGTACACGGGACGTTTTAATTCAATCACCGTACCCGATTACCTGGAGGCCCGCTTTCAGGATTCACGGCATCTGATCAGGTTGATTGCTGCGGCCATCATCTTCACCATGGTAACAGCCTACATGGCAGCCCAACTCACGGCTGCTGGAAAGGCCTTCAATTCTTTCGCCGGATTGAACTATACAACCGGGATCCTCATCGGAACGGCGGTAATCCTCTTTTACACGTCGGTGGGAGGATTTAAGGCGGTCGCCTATGCGGATGTCCTTCAAGGCGTACTCATGTTTCTCAGCATGATTCTGATTCCCGTGGTTGGGATAATGGCGATCGGCGGATGGACTCCCCTAATGGAAGCCCTTGGGCGCTCCGACCCTTCCCTGCTCTGGCCGATGGGCGGCTATGGAGTTTCTCTTGAGGGTGTCATGAGCGCTCTCGGCTTTGTAGGAATAGGTCTGGCTTTCCTGGGGGCTCCTCAGCTGCTGGTTCGTTATATCTCGGCACGCGGGCAAAAAGAGATTGTCCGGGGTAGCCTGATGGCTGTACTCATCATCATAGTATTCGACTTCGGAGCCATTTTCACTGGCCTTGCCGGCCGAGCTCTTTTCCCACTCCTTGACGATCCGGAAACAATCATGCCGACCATGAGCACTCAACTTTTTCCTGCCTCTTTTACCGGCATTTTCCTGGCAGTGGTTCTGGCCGCCATCATCTCGACGGTTGACTCGCTACTGATCCTGGCATCTTCGACCATTGTGCGTGACGTGATTCAGCGGATTTATCGACCGACTCTTTCCGACGTTCGTGCATCGCGGATCGGCAAGATCACCACTCTTGTCATTGGCCTGGGAGCTTTCGGACTCGCACTCACCGAAGTAAGGATGATCTTCTGGTTTGTCCTTTTCGCCTGGTCGGGTCTCGGAGTGGCATTCGGCCCGCCTATTCTCTGTTCGTTGTTCTGGTCCCGCACGACCCTCAAGGGTGCCCTGGCCGGAATGTTGTCCGGGTTCCTAGTAACGGTCATCTGGGTTCTGTTTTTGAAGGAGTCCTTCTTCGGGTTGTATGAGATGATCCCTGGATTCCTGGTCGGCCTGGCCGTCACTATCGGAGTCAGCCTGTGTACGAGGCCTCCCGAGGGCGCTGAGAGAGAATGGCAGGCCGTCTACAAAGAACTCAGGCCTGGCATGCACTGAAGTCGAAGCCGGACGGTGATGAGTGACGATCACCTCCGATGAGCCAAAAGGTGAGTCAATGGAGGACGGCCAGCCTCCGATGGAGCGGCAGGCCCCTGGAAGCTCACCAAACCCCGCAACGACACGCAGATGTAAGGGGGAGCCGCCACCACAAACAGACGAAGGATACAGGCCACAACGCACGACAAGAAGGACAGCTACAAGCGCCCCAGTTATGCAAGTGAAATTTCAACTCGAGCTATTGACGGCAGGTGATCCAGCCAACATCGGGACCGGCGGCTCTTCCTCGACGTCAGGTTTCTGCTGTAATCTGATACTGCTCATGCAACGAATATCTTTATACAGTCGGCATTGGTTTGTCTTTCTCGCTTTACTTCTCTTTTTTGAAGTCTCCTGGGCGGCCGATCAGGAACGGCTGCGACTCGCAACCTTCGAGGTTTCTGCAACCCCTCCAATGGGCAGTCCTGTAGCTTACGCTCCCGTCCGGAAAATCCTCGATCCGCTGAGCGCCAGAGGGATCGTCCTTTTGGGTAAGGGCGATCCAATTGTCCTGTGCGCTGTCGACTGGATCGGAATAGGTAACGAAGGATACACAGCATGGCTCGAGGCGCTCGCCGAAGCGGCCGGCACTCATCCTGACCGCGTTACCGTTCACGCCCTCCATCAACATGACGGGCCGCGCTGTGATTTTACGGCGGAACGCCTTCTTGCCAGGTACGGACTTGGGGGCCAATTTTTCGACAATGACTTTCTCCAGCGAACAATCAACCGCGTGGCGGAAGCAGTGAAAGACGCTTTGCAGAGAGCAAAACCCGTTACTCATATCGGAATCGGCAAAGCACGTGTCGAAAGAGTGGCCTCAAATCGGCGGCTCCTCGGTCCGGACGGCAAAGTAAAGCTCATGCGCTACAGCAAGAGTCAGAACCCTGAAGCAATTGCCGCCCCGGAAGGTGTCATTGATCCCTACCTGAAAATACTCAGCTTCTGGGATGACGAGACAGCTCTGGCGGTGATGAGCTACTACGCCACGCATCCGCAGAGCTATTACGGTGATGGAGACGTGACGTCGGAATTCGTTGGTCTGGCCCGTGCACAGAGAGAACAGGAGACCGGTATCTTTCATGTCCATTTCAACGGCGCCTCCGGTAATGTAGCCGCGGGAAAGTACAACGATGGATCGCCGGCAATGCGTCCAGTCCTGACACAACGAATGGCAGACGGGATGCGAGCTGCCTGGGAGAACACTGAAAAGGAGTCGATCACTTCTTCCGATATTGAATGGAAGACTGAAAAGGTTCTTCTGCCACCCGCTAAACATTTCACAATCTCAGAACTCAGAGCTACTTTACAAGACGAGCTGAAGGCTCCCAGAGAGCGATTATCGGCTGCACTCCATCTCGCCTGGTTGGAACGAGTTGATAAAGGATCTCCGATTACTCTGAGTTGTCTAAACGTGGGTTCCGCGTCAATTCTTCACATGCCCGGCGAACTCTTTGTGGAGTACCAACTCGCAGCTCAGGAGATAAGACCTGACCGCTTCGTGTTGATGGCCGCTTACGGAGATTACGGTCCCGGATACATTGGAACGGAGGTCGCCTACCGGCAGGGCGGTTATGAAACCAGTGCACTGGCTTCGCGCGTTTCGCCGGAAGTCGAAAACGGAGTGCTGATTCCAGCAATTGAGCGGCTTCTCAAATAGGCTACCGGTCGAATCAGCGTCCCGTGCTTAGAGTAGTGCTCTCTTCTGGAACTCCACCAAGTAAGCGCATCTCGTCCTGCACCTTCTCGTGAAGTTGCAACAAGACGTCTCTCGCCTCAGAGATATCTCCCTGGTCGACCACCCAAATAGCACGATGGACGTCACCAAGCACACGGTCGCGGATAACCCGCATATTCGGGCTGCGTAGGTTGTCCATAACCTTCAATGGAACACCGAAGCTTCGAAGATGACGCGAAACTTGATTGAGCCACTGGCGGTCTGGCTGTGTTTCCTCCATGAATGATCGGACCTGACTATTCCAAGAATGGAGTTCCTCTCTCAGCCGCTGCAGATATTCATTCTTTACGATCGGAACGCCCCAGTGATTCAGTACACGAAAGCATCGATGTTGTACTTCGTTCCGTTCGGCTTTCTCCCAGAGCTGCAAGAGAGGGACCACAAGCTCCGGTTGCAATTGATCTTGTAATTGTGAAACGGCTGCCTCAGCTTGACGCCAATCTCGTGTTTCCATGACTTCTCGCAGATCATCGGTCGACCTGATTTCTATCGTCGTCGGCTCATTCGAGCTGCATCCCTGAAGTGGACTCCAAACGATTAGGAGGAATACCGAAACTCGACTTAGTTGAGGTCGGAGTAAGGCCGCAGACATAGTAGTGACCAGCCAGGAGGTCATAATACTCCGATTGGAAGCAGGTGCCTTCTGACATCAATCGCCACGCTGTACTCACCGATCAGGCCAGTTACCATCTTGGCTCTCAAGTCCCTCCTCCGCTTCTGAGAGAGTGCTTGGACAATATTTCTAAACACTATGGTAATACGGTGCCGGACAAAACGCACTTACCTTGTGTGATCGGTTGTTCGAGTAGTCCAGTCCTTCTAGGGGGATCGCAAGCATTCAGGGGCGCGCGTCAAGCCGCTATAAACGAAAAAGACGGCCCGAAATTCTACAAAGCGATCGGTTCCTCAGGCGGTCTACGGCTGACCGGCGTCGGCCCTACCGGGAGGCGAGTATTCCGGCACCCTGTTTGAGATGGGACGGACCGTCCGCAGGTAAGCGAAGATCGCACTCAGATCTTCATCGGTCAGATTGCTGTAAGCCTGCCAAGGCATGGGTGGCATGATGGGGCGAGACTGCCCCATGTGTTTCCCCGTCCTGATGGCGCTGATAAACATTTCTTCCGTCCAGATTCCCATCCCGGTATTTTCATCGGGTGTGAGGTTAGAGGCGTAACTGATCCCCCACGGTCCTGCAAATGCGGTGTTGGTGGCAGCCCCCATCCATAGCCACGGACTCCCCTCCTGAAGTGGCGGAGCGGGCAATTTGAAATCCTGGGGGTGACCGGACAGGTGACGGGTCCTATCAGGCTGCGGCCCGTCCGGACCCATCTCGAAGGGGGTGTGACAATCCTCGCATCCCAGAGCCGATACCAGGTACTCTCCTCGTTCAATCAGCGAAGCCGGCTCGGAATTGCTCGCCGGCATGGATGAACAACCGGTTGAGAAGACGCCCAGAATCAAGAGACTACCTAAGACCAGCCCAGAAACGAGCGTGCTGCTCGATGCGTGAGAAAGGCTGCATTTGCATTTCTGTTGACTCATTGTCCGTTCACTCCAGCTGAACTTGAAAACCTAGTGTGCGCACCCCAAACCAGCGTATTATCACATAGAGAAAATCGTCAGACGTAAAAAATGAAGAGCTGGAATTTGCGTTTCCCTCTACCCGTGCCGCGCGTGCGAAACCTGCTCAGGATCCCACGGAGAGCACGCGGCCTTCGCCTTCATCAGCTTCTTCCGCATCCTCTCCAGCGTAGAATTCTTCTGAACTCAATCGGCGGACCTGATGTTCGACAGGTTCCAGCGGGGCAATGTCTGAGTTCTCAGCAGCAGCTTCCAATTCTTTAAAGCGGCGAGCCGAAACCAGGACTCGCGACTCCAGAGATCCGACAGCCTGATTGTAGCTCTTCACGGCCGTGCTGAGCCCATTACCGACACGTGCCCAGTGCCCGGCCATCGCTGCTATTCGTTTGTACAGCTCACGCCCAAGGTCGCTGATCTTCTGAGCATTCTCGGCAAGCACCTCCTGCCGCCACCCATAAGCTACTGCCCGCAATAGGGCGATCAGGGTGGTTGGCGTGGCGATGATCACTTTCTGATCAACTCCTGCCTCAATCAAAGCGGGATCCTGCTCCAGGGCGGCACTGAAAAAATTTTCCCCAGGGAGGAACAAGACGACGAACTCCGGGACAGAATCAAATTGATCCCAGTAGGCCTTCATACTCAATGTCTTCAGGTGACTTCGAACCTGTCGAGCATGTTCTCTCAGCCTTTCCAGTCGCTTCTGCTCAGTCTCTGCTTCCTGTGCATCCAGATAGGCCTCGAGCGGCGCTTTCGCATCGACGATGATGCTCTTCTTACCTGGAAGACGAACCAGAAGGTCAGGCCGCAAGCGTCCCGCCTCGGTAGAAACACTTTCTTGCTGGAAGAAATCACAGTGTTCCAGCATCCCCGCCATCTCGACTACCCGCTTGAGCTGAATTTCCCCCCATCTTCCCCTCACCACCGGGGCTCGCAAGGCGCGGACGAGATTAGAGGTTTCAGAACGGAGTTGATTCTGTGACTCTATTAGGATCCTTACCTGTTCCGAGAGGCTCTTATAAGCACCGATCCGTGCGGTTTCGATTTCGCGAACCCGGACGTCGAATTTCTCCAATGACTCCTTTACCGGCTTCACGAGCTGATCAATGGCTTCCTGACGTTTCTCCAGCTCGCCGCGGGCGCTCTCCTGAAAGCGGCTCAGCGTTTCTTGAGCCAGTTCCAGAAAAGATTTGCTGTTACCGCTCAAAGCTTCAGAAGCT